>Ga0126335_1003117_pt1 | contig 10213 bp, 8 predicted proteins | sample OlaspJWI45metaG_FD_108409 | JGI IMG/M metagenome (GOLD analysis project Ga0126335, IMG submission 108409) | Marine gutless worms symbiont microbial communities from Oahu, Hawaii - Olavius sp. 1 OAHU.JWI-45 metaG | ecosystem: Host-associated > Annelida > Digestive system > Unclassified | place... | reverse complement strand
TTTTTTGCAGAATTTCATACAGCTGTTTGTTTAAATGTATATTATTTACTATTTAGACACTTGTTTTAAGGCAAAAATTTATGAGATTTTGTGCACGATTTTTTATATTTTGTTCGAGTTTGTGTTGTGTTGTTGTCTGTACTTGCATGTGATCTTACGCTATCTATTGCATTCGGCTGACATGACTTCAGTAACTATGGCACCTTCGTTCATGGTGCTTGGTCATTAACATTATGGTTGTTTTGTAATTGTAGGAATCAAGTATCATGCAGTGTCTAGCTATGATGGCATAAATCCTCCACCCATTGGCAACCGAACTCCACTCACTTTTGAGAGTGGCAGTGTTATCGAAGTGTATGGAGAACACAGAGATTTTTTTGAGGTCAGTAGCATGGTCTACAGTGTGTCTCAAAAAACGTCCCGCTTGTAAAAAGCTGTAACTCTGTCAAACCTTAACCGATTTTCCAAGTTCTTTTACTGCTAAAAGCATGTGAAATTTGCTACAAGAAACATACATAGTTTTTCATTACACCTTGATTATGTTGCTGCACTACTTTGGGAAATCAAAAGGCAAAATTTAGTATAAATTACAGAAGATACAACTTAAATATCGTACCGTATGTGATAAAAATGAGACGTTACATGTCATATGGCTAAATGGGTATTAATACTAATACACCTGTTGCCCATGTGTCCATAATTGATGTACAAAAACTGTCTTTATAATAACTGTGTATTGGCCACTGTTAAATGACACATCTGAAACAGCAAAAGTTAATTTCGTTACCCCAACAGCCATGGATGTAATACACAGTTCTTATTATTTCTATGGCGATGAAATTAATTTTTGGTTTTTTCGCTGTGTCATTTGACAGTGGCCATTACACAGTTATTATAAAAAGATAGTTTTTGTACATTAATATTTGAAGTTTTTCTACCATATTTATGTACATGCTTGCATTAGTACATGATTTTGTTGGAACTAAATGCTACCGTCACTCGGACAGGAAGGTCAAAATCTAATGGCAAAGCAAAAAGGCTTTTAGTGTGATGACATAACTCATTAGTAAAGGTTGAAATCTCTGTGTTTGTCAAATTTCGAAGTTATCAGTCAATCTGTGGATGAAATGCAACTACTGCCGGTTTCTAAAAACAAAGGGGGTCCCAAAATTTAAAAGTAAGCCATGTGACCCTTGCCCTTGACCCTGTTTGACCTAATTTGCATATTTTGGTTAGGGCCCCTAGCGCTCAATATGTGTACAAAATGGCGTCATGATTGTCTTTAATGCGACTGAGATATTGCGATTTTATGATCTCGCTAATTTGGCTTGAAATTGCATATTCACGCCAATTTTGTTTTTTTGGGGGGCATATTTCCTCCAAATGGCGTCTCCTTTCATTCTAACCCTGAAAGGCACCTCCTTGCATGGAAACACATCGTTTGAGCCATTAAGCATGTGCACCAGAGGCGTGGTTTGACCTGTGGAGAGGATTGAGAAAAAATAAGGACTGTCAAAAAAGTCACAAAAGTGTTATATTTCACGTATTTTTGAGGCACAGTGTATTATTTTATTATTCATGGTGTTGTGGCCCTGTGCCATCTCCAAAAGCTGTATAATAGACCCGCTCCATTGCCTGACCCAGTGCTATGAGAGGCATCTAAACTAGAATTTAGTTTTGTTTGGTTTAGTTTATGTAAGCTAATAGTTTTTTTTCATTGTTTTTTGTTTAGCATTTTGTTGTGTTGTTGTTGTATTTTGTATTTTGTGTTGCACGTTTGTCAGTATCTGTGTTGTATATTGCCTAGAAAGACTCGCCTATGAAATGACCTGTTATCAGTTGAGTCCCATGTGAAACTGTTCACTTCTTCATGTTGTCAAGATTGTTTAATCTGTGCAGTGTCTAACGTGTATATTTGACGTGGCATTGAATTAGATATATGTATATTTGTGAATTGTTAGGGTGTTCTGAATGGACGAGAGGGCTTCTTTCCGAGGGCATGTGTGCAACGCAGACCAGTAAGTATAGTGTGTGACTTATTATGTGCCATTTGGAGAAGTTGTGTAGCTTTCGTTGTAAAATACTGATTAAAATATAGTTTTACAGTTTTAATGTTTGACTTGAAAACTGCCAAGATAATAACTGTGAGTGTTGGATGCTGAAAATTTGTGTTAATTTCCTGACACTTCCTTTGTAATTACCGTTGGTATTATGTCATCATGGCAAATGTTCCTAGTTGTTACTTGCAGCAGCGTGTAGCTTCGTATGAGCCGACGTCATGGGAAGGCCGCCGCGGCTCGGTTCCATCTGCATCACCATCCTCGATGTCTATTGCCTCACCAGTTTTATTGCCTACACGAACAAACTCATTTCATAGCACATCTTGCCCCCTAAGTTCATTCCCATGGTATGTAGGCCTAGTGTCCACTTGCACGGGCTTGTTGCCATTTGGAATCATTTTAGTCGCATGCAGTTCGGTTTATAAGCAATATCCAAGTTTATTTTTAGGTTATGCTGGATGAGTGTAGATATGTTTAGTGAGTTTCATACTGCATGGTTATTTTTGATATGGCATTATACAGTTTTTGGGCTGCATGTGTGTCATTTTATACAGGCAGGCCATGAGTCAATAGGTGCTTTTATTGGTTTTCACTGTAGCAGTCAGTTATGAAAGAGTATGCTCTGCTTGGCTGTAATGAATTTGAACTCTTAAATAGTAAAAAACAAGAGGCCAATTTAATTTGGCAAAGGCAGCATCGAATGCACCACACACACTACCCACACAGAACTCGCCAGCTGCAGCTGTTGCTGCGATATGTAGGCGGTCAAAGAAGCTAAAATGGGTCACGTGACCCGCCCCAGACCCCCATATGACCCACGTTTGCATATTTTTCGTTAGGGCCCCTATGCCTGTGTATGCACGGAAAATTTCAGGTCACTAGCTTCAGCCGTTCTGGAGATATGAGGGGTGTCCAAAAATAAAAAGCATCCCCTCTCCCCCTTTTTGTGGGGAGATCAGAACCTACGTCTAACACACTGTGCCATGGGCCCCCAAGAGAGTTGACCACGAAGAGCATCTTGATCTGTTGTGCCTCGTGACAGACTGACAGACAGACACCGCAAACATCAGTGAGAATAGTCAACATCGCATGCATTCGATGCAGCCCAAAATGAATCTGTTATCTATTTTGAAAAATTGTATTCATCAAATACTTCCAGTAAATTTGATTTGAATGACAAAAGCAGAATCGATTATTTGCTGTAAAATCGTATGTCTGTGTGCAGTTTTGCTGTTGTTCACACTAACATTTATTTCACCGAGAATAACTTGTAACTTAAAATTCTCAAACGTATTTTTTCTGCAGTTGGATATTTTTTGACAGAATTTGTACACAGACAAATGCATTACTAATTAATACAGCCTTTTGTGGAGATACAGCTAGGCAGGCTGTGGAGCTTTTTGAATATTGCTGATCATTGGGTTTACCTTTTAGTATAGTTGCATGCTAGTCAGTCAGTAGTGAAGTTGCATGCTAGATTCCATCACGGACTGACTTGACACAGTTCAAACACTGAATTTTTGTGTGGAACTTTAGCAAAGGCAGTGTCTGCTAAATTGCCATGACAAAGATCTTTCGTACTTGTATGATGTGCTGGTCACCAGGTGCCGCAGGTCATTATATGTTCACGGTTGTGTTGCAGCTACAACTTCAAAATGCACAATCTGGACGTAAATATGAGACGGTGCAAACTGTGAACACTGACACTAGCAGTTCGGCTATTTTGCCTGGTGATAAGGACACTGAGTCAGCTGTTTTGCCTGATGATAAGGACATTGAGTCTTGTCTGTGGTAACTGTTATGCTTGTCTTTCCTCTACGTTTTATATTAGTTGCATGGATTGAGTCATTTATTTTGGCTATCTTTTATTCTGCTTCTTTATAAACAGTACTGCAGCTTGCTGTTCAGCTGCTGTTATGAGTTTGATAGTTTTGAACATGTTGCATGGAACATGGTGCATGATAAATAATGTATTATTATTGTTGTTGTTCGGTACTTGCACTTTTTGCACTTATTTTTCTGGAAGTAATGGATTGAAAATAGTTCAGTTTGATGCATGATTAAATGACAAACTCCTTGAACAGTGACTACAATAGTTTGTAGTTTGGTTTGGTGTGATTTTGAGATGTATAATTTCAGTATTGGAGGTATTGAATGTCAAAGTTTAGTTGCTTTTTGTTAATTTTGAATATTTTATTATTGGATGTTTATAGCTGTTTTTCCATATTTTAGTCATTTGAATTTTTAATCTGTATGATATCATAGATTTTTCATTGTGGATAATGTGGATTTCCTGTTGGCAGGTTTGTCGGTATCATGGAACGACCAGATGCTATTGATAGTTTGAAACATTTGCCAGATAACACTTTTCTGGTTCGGAGTGACCGCGATGAGACGCACTATGCTCTGTCGATAAAGTAAGTCGTACTGTTTTGTTCAAAGCACATGTGTCAGAGAGTAAGAACATTTATGTACGGTGCCTAAAAACAAAGAACTACCAAGCACTTTCAGAAGATGCTTAAAGTGTGCAAGGTCATCGACCAAACGCGGAGAAACAGGTAACGTGTTCCAAAGACAAGGACTGGCAACAGCAAATGACTTGTCATCCAGCTGTGTTTTGGTCAGTGTATCGGCGTACGTGAATTTGTCAGGTGACCATAGTAGGTGACTGGTGTTAGGTACCGTCTGGCATTCATCCGATGAGTGCGATGTTCAGCTTGAAGTCATATTGGCATCAGATAGACAGCCAGTGTAATTCTTTCGTGGTAGTGTGACAAAGCATAATTGATGCTGTATATTTCTCTCTGTCATTAAATAACTTGATAGTGAAGCGATTGATCTTTAATTTGTGGAATGAATTGATTAGAATCAGACTTAACATATTTCAACAAATAACTCAAAAGAATACATGTGGTCCGTAATGAAAGATAGTTTTTGTATGTTGTGTTATGTGTTGTATTGTATTGCTGTTGCAGATACGATGGTGCAGTCAAACATATTAAAATCCAGCGAAGTGGTGACAAAAGGTACTACTACCTCGCCAGCTGCCATGTCTTTCCAACCATCTCGGTTTGCCTGATGTATTCTTCTATTTAGTGCCTTTTGTTTGTTAGTCATTTGTAATTCTAAGATCATTAAAATAGAGCAGTTTGTGTACAAAGGAACAAACGCTGTTCAGCGTCACCTGTGGCAGTAAGACAGTTGATTTCTTTGAAGTGTTGTAATCGTGATTGTTGTAACATATAATGCACTGATAACAAAAGACGGAGAATAGCAGTGTATTACAAAATTAACGTTGACAGCAGTTAAAAACAGTGAATGCTAGTTGATGTATGGTTCTTCATCTCGCCTGTTGTAGGCCGTGGCCCGACCACAAGATGGCTGTTAGCCTATTGACCTGTCGGAGTAGCAGTAACAGAGTTTTTTCTTTGCTTATCAGCCACATCCGTTTCATTAGTTTCTGTGCCATTGTCCCCATCACTTTTAATTGTGAAGGCATTTTGTGTGACTGTTTCTTTTGATTGCCTAAGGCCTCAGTATTCTGTAGAATTCTGTAGTATGTTACAATGCTTGTGCAGGCACTCATTGATTATTACCAGAAGAACTCGCTTGAGAAAATCTTTCCAGAGGTCAAAACTTGTCTGAAGATACCATACAAGGATGCATGTGAGCGTCGTGATCTTTTCTATTTTTGCTGCCATCGTGTTGCTGTTGGCTTCTTACTATATCTGTTGTCACTATAAATGAATTAACGGTTCTGATGTGTTACTGTCACGTCTTGTTCGCTTTGCTACTGCTAGTGTTTTATCAATTTATTATTGTCACTTTGATATTTGACTTTGTTAGTGTTTCAATAGTTTATTATTTCACTTCACAGTTGAATTTTTTCATCTGTTGGCTCTTTCAAATGCAGTCTCAGAATCCACCTCTTTTCCCCTCCCTGTCTAGTCATGTTCCCCACCTTTCTAGACAAGTGCCACTGACTTGCTTAAATGTTTGTGCCATGCAAATTTGATAATAATAATAATTATAATGAATTATGTTACTTTGTTAAAGAGTCTCTCATACTTCTTCAGCACCCATTTGACTTATTGAAAATGCACATATAACTACAATGTGTTGCAGTCAGCCCAGGATGGCAGAATGCAGTTTTGTGCTGCATATGTTGCATTTAAGTACAAACATGATGACATTTGTCATTTTTGGTTGTGAAATAGTTTTCTGTGTGTGCACAGTGAGAAAGGTGATTGGCTACTGCATTGCACAGTATGACTACGCAGCTACAGCACCAAACCAGATTTCACTGCAGGAGGGTGACTTCATTGCCATCATTAGCAAGGCTGGTGAAGCAACTGGTTGGTGGAAAGGCACCAACAGTGGCATGGTAATATTGCACAGTGTTAAGCTGTTGTTTTTTTCTTTTTTGAGGGGGGCTGCTACTGATTAAAAAAAATTTATTCTGTTAATTGAAGTAATCTGATTTTTAATTAATCTATCAACACAAAGCCTGTGGGTGAGAATCTTGGTGTTAAACAAAGGTTAGAGGCAAGCAATGGCATTTCACTTGAAAATCTGTTCATTTTTTAGGCTGCATCCAATACATGAGATGCTGACTATTTTTATGGATATTTGTGGTGTCTGTCAGTCTGTCGCTCATGCGACTTGAATCAGTGGCGGCGCATGCACTGTACACTGCGTGCCGTGTGCATGAGGTCATTCGGTGCACCCTTTGCCAAATGCCTTTGGCCTCTTGTTTATGATTATAAACGTAGTATTACAACATAGTATCAAATGCTGCAGTTCAGTAAACAAATTAGAATGAAAGTCGTTGCAGTCCCTTAAGTAGATGATCGTTGTCACACTTGAAGGCAGCATGCATATGGACTAAACATACGTTTGTAGGAAACTGAAGTTGCCAAAACACAATATGTTTACAGTGGTTGTTAATGCATTTAATTAATTGATTAATTTTGTTAAGAATTAATTGGTAATCACTGACATCCTTATCACTATTTTTTCCGCTATTTTTGTTAATTTTATTTTTGTGTTGTGTGATAGATAAGCAGACTGTTTCTTGGTTTATGACTACATCACTAATTCTAGCACTTTTTATCAGCATTTGAAACCACTGCTAAGAAGCAGTGTCTGGCTGCAGACTTTCCGTGTAGTTGGTGACTTATGTAGAGTTTGTGTATTAGAGTGAAGATTTTACAAACTGTTTGTGCTTGGTGAACATTGAACTCTTTTGCACAGTATAATATCCACAATGTGTGTATGATTTGCAGGTCGGCTATTTTCCGTATGCATATGTCAAGGAAGTCGACAGCTGAACTGAACATGCAGCAGTGATGTTACATTTACATTACAGCTCTGTTTCTGTGAATCTCGCGCAACTACCTGCCACAGTGGACTGAGTGCTGACTGCTGAGACGGCTATGTTTATCCTCTATTTCTTACTGTTGTTCACATTTTACACAGTTTTACATTGTTTGTTGGCAATTTCCAAGCATATGCATGTACTGGCTGTACTGTGGAAAGCTTGAACATCTTAGCTGTGCGTTCGGTGCATAGCATATTTTTGGATATGTTTTCATTCTGTTTTCAATATTGCCAACCTTCGTGTGTATATTAACATTTCTCGTGTCTTGTACAGTGGTATGTATGTTAGTTATTACACTGTGACAGGTTCATCTTGCAGGTACATCTTACCAATTTCTCATTGTGTGAAGCATTTAGTAATTTGTCACTTTATTATGGGCAGATTTTGTTAGTATTATTATGCGTCATGTGTGTCGAATTACTCTGCAGTTTATGCTGTGACAGTATCGTGTCTGTGTAAAGAAAAATTGTTGGTAAGTAAATTATATGGGTGTCACGGCACGATTGTTACTGTAAAGTCACACCAGTGAAATCCAAAATGACTATAATCACAACGTAAATCAGACGAAGTATGATTTTAATTTGCGGTCACTATTTTCTTGCATCAATTTCTATTGGCAGCATAGTAAGTTTATGCTCCGACTCTTGCAAATGCTATCATAGCTGTCTGTGTACATTTTTGTATGCTCATTTGTACAGACCATCCTTGTATTTGTGGCAGTTCTAGCCTATGCATTTTAATGAATTTTGTTGCAATTTAACATTGTGCTCTGGTTAGTCACTTGGTGCTCAGTAGTGTCTGGGAGCTGCTACCGAGTCAGATTATGCCAAGAATGGAACTGTACTGTTCAGCGTCTTTGGTTGTGGCCTTTATTGTGTCTGATCCATTTGCTTTCATTGATGCATTATAGCGTAGCCCTACGTGCATTGAGTGGAACTGTATGCAGCTATACATTGGGTCTATTTTCCAGGATTGATTCAGGATTGCTTGGTGGCATAGAGGTCTCTCAAAGAAATACTAGAGGTTGCTGGTATGATATTTTTACATGCCGTGTGTCCTTTTCTCAATCAGTTAAAAATTATTAAGTGGCAGTCTACAGTGAGCCATGTCTGAACCTACCCGTTAATATGGAAATTGATGAAATACGGTGATGCATAGAGATAGTGTAGAGCTGAAACAAAACAATGTTATGGTGTGTGATTTTGCCTGTGTGTATGTGTTAAGTCATTCACAATAATTGTCAGTTCAACTCAACAGCTGAAGCAATAAACAATATAGAGCCACTATTTCTACACCAGAGTGATTGGAGTTGCTATAGTTATTGCATTTAAGCATTTTTTGTGCCAAGTAGAGTTTTTGCTGTTCAGTTTTATTATTTGTAGAATTTGCAACTATTTTTGGTAAAATGTATAATTATAGTGTTGTTATATATGAACTGGTACTACTGGAAATGTGTTCAGGAAATGATGTCTTGTATGTTTAATATAGTGCAGTAGTGTTTGTGCAGCAGAGAACTAGAATGTCCATGTCTTTCACAGATATTTTGATGCCTTATTATGTCAATTATTAGGCCACGTTAAGTGCACACTATTGCGATTGATGATCGATGTTGCCAGTCGCATTAGACTTGCTCAGAAGAGATTATTTCATTCTGTTTAGCATCCACTTTTATTTGGAGACTTTTACAACAATTTTTTGCTCCATAGTACAGTTTATGCTGTCTTAAAAATTTGACTGTGTGCTTATCCTGTGCAGAGAAAGACATTTTATACCAGATTACATAAGCAGTGACGTCACGGTTTACAGGGCGGGAGTACCAAATGCAAGGGAAGTGTGGGGTCCATGCTTCAAAATATCAAAAATGACACAAAATGTGCTATAATATTAATTGTTTTTCTTTATCCTGTGCCGACAAAGGCATTTTGTATCTGATTATGTAGGAAATGATGTCACGGCTTTAAACTGTCAGTTTACAAAGAATGTGTAAATTGTGCAAAGGTAATTTTAAATTAGTTTTAAAGCCTGTTACATAAAGTACATTTGCTGAAAATTTTATTGCAGTTGACTAACATTTGAGGAAGAAATGCCAAAAAGACTAGGGGGTAGTTTTTTTATGAAACACAGTGTATATTTTTCTGCCACTCTTAGATCACGTTGTTTTGCGAAACCCCAAGATGACCAGTGTAGTGTGTGCATAATTTGACACTGTTCGGCTATTTGTTTTGTGATACATTTATATGCATTATTGTCTGCTGTTTTCAAAGTAATACTGAAATACATGACGTTGAACATGTGTTGTCATTAGTCGGTGTTTCGTTGGTCTTGTACCGTTACTGTTGTCACATGACAGAGCAAACGGTAAGCAAGTTAAACTGAGCACTATAGAGCAATTCCAAACGAGGTCTATGCCTGGCCACTACATTCACAGACCAGAAACGTTAACACTAACACGTACAGGCCAATTTTGGTCACGGGAACGTACAAGGGGGTGTTTTTTGACCATCCCCTTCAAACTTTCGAAGCCTTTAGGCATACCATGACTATAATACACCAAAATGTTCAACTCTGCAAGCCTTCTTCAACCGTGGAGCAAAAGTGAATTTTTAATGCCACCAACCGGAAGTAGTAATCCAAAAACCAAAATGGTGGCAACTTTTATGCCATGTTCAAGCTACACCTTGAAGTTCCGTCGCAAATTTCACAGAACTCTGCATATACTGTAAAAGGCAAGACTCGTGTGCACCGTATGTGGGTAAATGTTCTTCTGGCAGTG
>Ga0126335_1003116_pt1 | contig 10213 bp, 11 predicted proteins | sample OlaspJWI45metaG_FD_108409 | JGI IMG/M metagenome (GOLD analysis project Ga0126335, IMG submission 108409) | Marine gutless worms symbiont microbial communities from Oahu, Hawaii - Olavius sp. 1 OAHU.JWI-45 metaG | ecosystem: Host-associated > Annelida > Digestive system > Unclassified | place... | reverse complement strand
GCCCGACTGGGCGGGCAGAATGACTTGTGAAATATAAATGACTTATCTAAGCTGCTGTTGCATGGCAGTGTTTATTGGTCTCATTAGTGCATGTGGCCAGTGTGTGGATGGCCCGGTGACGGACGACGGTCTCACTTAGTACAGCATGGTTTCCTTGGGCTTAGTATGGCAATTAACTGCCCAGCGTCTGCCCCTGTGTCTTGGCATTTTAACATGTTTTAGTTAGACAGGTGTAGTTTAATTTCACAAAATGTGGAGTTATAATATTTTAATTTTTAGTGTCAGTGTGCTAATTATTTTAACAGCATTTAGTTTTTTAATAACGATTAATTCGTTAATGTGTTAACGTGGGTGTTAACTTGTTAATTTGACAGCCCTAGTTTAGATTTTGGTATTCCGTAGCAGTGCAATCTGTTGTCTGGAAACTTTCCTTTGTTGAGTGGACCTAAAAGCCAACTAAGTCCACTCTACTCGGCTTACATGTTTCAGATTAATAATAGTCTACCATTCCATAACAGTGGTAAAGCAGACAGCATTTCCTTCATTGACACAAATAGTTGAGATATGCTGGTTGTTGTTGTATTTGATGCATTTCTAGGAAGAATTACGACAAGAACGTCTCTGGATCGGACACTGCGAGACATGCACATTGTGCGTCTGTCAGCTGTTGATGGTGGCGGTCTTGCAGGGTACGCAGTGGTTAGAGTCCATGTCATCACGGAACCTGCTGCATTGCCGACGTTTCTAATGACCGAATACCGAGCTAACGTGTTTGCAACTGTGGACACTGCTACGTCGGTTGTCAGGGTACGTCACAGAATGTTGACATTTTTATACTTGATGATATGGCTCCCGAGAATGTCACAGTTTGATTTAGTTTTGCTGAAAGAATATGTAATTTTATGAAATCAATTCTTTTGTGTTTAGTATAGTTATATAACATAAAGTATGTAGTTGGTGGCATGTTGCTTGTAAACAGTATGATGCTACATGCTACATCTATCTAGTGGTAGTGGTTACAGTTTACTTTTAACGAGTGAGTTTTGATATTTGCAGGTGGCAGCATCGGAGCTTGATGACAGCAGAACTGATGGTGTTGAGTACTCCATCGTAACCGACAGCAGTGAAGACCGTAATGTTGCAGACTACTTTTCAGTTGAGTTATCAACTGGCATCATCTCTACCAAAGCATCGCTCATCCAGTTTGGTATGTACTGTTCAATATACAGACTAGGCAGTCACCTAGGGTGGCAGATTTTAGGGGGGCAGCAATTTTTTCAAACAAATAAAGGCTCATACCTAGCAGTTCCTGAAACAGGTGCTACATTAGGATCTGAAATGAAAGTAAAATGCATGGCCCTTAGCAATCAGTCAGTCATTGGACTTGTATGACGGTGCAGTAGTTTATCAGTGAGACTAGCGAGTTGAGGTGCTTGTGATATAGATTATATTACAATTGTTATTAGAATGTTTTTGCAACAGCGGTTGTTTTTGTGTGATTTTTTCACTGTTGGTTAAGTCTTTCTTTTGTGCCATTAAGAAACTACTAACTCACCCTTAGTCTTCCTTTTAACAGTATATCTGCACCAGTTTCTAATGTTCTGTCGTAATATTTGTCTCAGCAATAATTGGTTCAACTGTCTGAACAGCTTTGTAGTGAGCTTGAATGATGTAGAAATTGTTAGTGTAAGTGTACTTGATGATTGTGCATTGTAGAAAACGAAGTGTTTGAATTTTTTGTTCGTGCAAAGAAGAGAAACATGTCGACTCACTTAGACTTACCTGTTAAGATTTATGTTATGGGAGCGGCTGATTTGCCTCCACTATTTGACCGGGATACTTATCGGTTTCAGATTCTTGAGGATTGTGCTGTGTCAACGATGGTCGGTAGTGTGTCAGCACAGAGCAATGGAAGCATTGTGTATAGGTTCATGTCGGACAGTGAGCTGCAGCAGAACTTTGACATCAACAGCAGCGGTGATATTGTAACTCTGAGACAGCTGGACCGTGAAACTCGTGAGATGTATGAGTTAACAGTGAGAGCAGAGACTCGTGCAAGCCCACCTCTGGTCGCTCACACTCGACTGTGGATTCACGTCGGAGACACAAATGACAATGCACCACAGTTTGAAACTGATCGCTACACTGCTGTGATTGGTGAGGGAAGCACGACGGGAACACAGGTCATCAAGGTGGCTGCTGAGGACCCAGATCTCGGTCTTAACGGATCATTTTACTATGTGATGACTAACGAGTCGGTGCCAGGAATGTTTGTATGTGACTCGTCATCAGGGTCAATATCTCTGATTGGGCAACTGGATCGTGAGTCCATCGTGGAATATCAGATGAGCATAATGGCAGTGGACCGTGGCACACCTCGCATGTCGTCCATGACAGAAGTTGTAGTGACAGTTAGTGATGAAAACGATAACCCTCCTGTGTTTACACAGTCATCGTATAGTGCCGCTGTCAATGAAGATGCCCTTCCAGGCACCATTATACTCGTCATCACAGCCACTGATGCTGACGTGGCGCCAAACAATGTTGTAACTTATCACATTGCCGGCGGAGATGTGCTGGGGCAGTTTGGCGTGCGTAGATCGGGTGAGGTTTACGTCAACAAACTGTTGGATCGTGAGGAAGAAGTTAACTATCAGCTGATGGTGATAGCAACTGATGGAGCTCACATAGCCATGGCAACGGTCATTATCAACATTTTAGATGCTAACGACAATGCCCCAGTGTGTGACCAGGTAATGGCGACTGATTGTCTCAATTGACTAGATAATTGGGTGGTTTTAAAGCAGTGTCATAGGCTAATTGTTTTCACTCTCCTTTCTTGAGTAGGTTGTTACATTTGGTGCCAGTGTGAGTCGGAACTCTTGCCCAACTTTCTTTTCACTGTACTTTTTAGTTTCACTGTATTGGAAAGTGTGAAAACATTTTTGTACTAATTATCATTGACATTTTTGTTTAGTGCCCCTGCAGCTTTCTGGTGACTGTACCACTCTAATCTCCGCAATGATAATAATAATCATGATAAGGCCTCCATGCGATGGTGTGCAAAAAGGCACCAAGTAGAATTGCCAGACACCAAGTCCTGAATGACATCATCTGGTGGTCTTTGGGCTCTGCCAGCATTCCAGCCACTAAGGAGCCATCAGTATTGGTCAGGCAAGATGGTAAACAGCCTGACGGGCTCACCTTGATCCCGTAGCAAGGTGGAAAGTCACTGTCTTGGGATGTCACTGTTGTCAGCATGCTGGCACAGTCATATGTTGACAGGGCAGCTACTGGTGTGGGAATGGTGGCAGAGTTGGCAGCCGAACGAAAGTTAATGAAATATAGTAATTTGCCAACTGATCTTATCTTCCAGCCTATTGCTGTGGAAAACTTGGGAGCGTTTAGCTCATCATCCTCAGACTTTATCTCGGCCCTTGGTCATAAAATCAGCAGTGTGTCTGGCGAAGAAAGAGAAACTTCATTCTTGTTCCAGCGTCTGTGGCATTGCATGATTCAGTGCAGTTCTTCTGCACAGCACCTTCATGTCTCAGGACAATCCAGACCAATAGCCATAGCAGCTCTGTTTTATTGCTTTTAACCCTTGGGAACTATACACCTTAGGGTATTTAATAGATAATAATAATAATCATCATCATAATACAAGCACCATTTTCTTTCTTATTGTTATGGAGGTATTTTGTGTTTACTGGAAGTCTGTTACTTCCACAATGTCTTCACGATTTGCTACTTGTGTTTATCTGAAGACAGAAATATCTGTAATTATTTCATGTCTGTGATATATTGTGTAAATGAAAATATTCACTGGTATCTGTTTTTATGGGACTAATAAATTAAGAATAGCATTGTAGATTTCTGCATTTTGTTCGTATATTTGGTATTTTTAAAGAGTGACTGTTGTATGCAGCTGTGAAAGTGCTGCAGATGTAGTTTGGTGGTCACGATGCTCAATCCAGTGTTAACTGCTGCTACATGATGTTGTTTTCATGTCAGGAGTTTTACGACGTCTCAGTCGTCGAGAACATAGCTGTTGGAGCGGTGATACAACGTGTGCATGCCAGTGATGCTGACGAGCCAGGCACTCGTAATTCACGTATTGAGTATTTGCTGGAGTCAGACCAGCATGATATGTTCACCATTCGTCGACGCACTGGTGAGCTTGCTCGTCATGTTGTGTGATACATTGGCAGAGCTGATGCTTGAGCTAGTAATGAGTAACGAGTTATTAATAATGCTTTTAGTATATGAATTCCCATGGGTTTTTCTCTGCGTCATTCTCTCAAACCACCGTGGCAAGGAATTTGAAACTTGGTTTGCCGATAGACTGTGATATGGGACTGATGCCCATCATGTTTAGGAGTGGAGGTAGCACAGTGGGGGCAAACCCTCCCGTCCCAGAAAAAGAACTGAAATTGTTGACATTCACAGCCACAGCTATGCGGTGATCTCTTAGTGCTGTGCACGTTATGTGTTCATCTGCTGACTGGTTTTGAGATCTTGCCATTAATCTGGTTACTGTTGGCATTGTATGGTTGTGGGTGGTCTAACTGTTGTTGTCATCTAGCTGTTGATGTCTCACTGCCGTTACCTTTGTACAATCATTTTACAGTCATAGATTTGTGTCAGTTTATTTCGACTTACAGTTAATTAATTTCAGTAACATAAAGTGCCAAGATGGTTTTTTATATATTTCAGATTTAAGTATTTGTTTGGCTAAAAACGTTTTTGATCATCGTGCAAATTGTGTCTGATGAAAAATTTAAAAATGCATTTTGTATACGTTAATTAAGACGTGTGTTAGTGTGTGTATCAACAGTGCTGTATATGTATGTTGTATGATGTCGTAGGAGTGCTAGTAACAAAGAAGCCTTTGGACCGTGAGACAGTGCCCGAGTACCATCTGACGGTAGTTGCCCAGGATGGAGGTGGGTTACAGTGTCGGTCAACAATGCACGTTACACTGACCGATGTGAATGACAATGCCCCACGCTTCATTCCACACTCACACTACACCAGCTCAGTGCCTGAGAATGCACCAGTCGGCACTCCAGTACTGAGACTGGCAGCTGTTGATCCAGACGTCGGGATTAGTCGGAGAATTCGCTATCTTGTGGAGCCGCCACATGCAGGCGTGCTGTTTGCTGTCGATGCTGTATCGGGTGTTATTACTCTGCTGCAGTCTCTGGACCGTGAACACCAGGCTTCATACAATCTGACTGTGTCTGCCTCAGACCAGGTGGGTCTCCACAATACTCAGATTAGAATCACACTTGAACTTTGTGTACTGGTTACAGAGCTTAGCTTCTTTTCATACTGATGGACTGCTAATAGCTGGTTGCGGTAGCTGACTGTAGTTGAATGTTATCACAGCCATTGGTGGTGAGAAGCCTGAGACCATCACGAGAATTTCTCAACCCACAAGCTGCGGCTAGCTGTCACTGCATCATAGTCTTGCTGATTATATGCTGCGGGTCTGCAACGCCCATAGAGAACTGCCCCAGTGGTGTCCATGGTCGCCCATGTCACAGGTGATACGGTAAATGTATATGGTGAGAGCAGTCGGTGCAGCTGCCGACTCCACTGACACTGATTGCTAATTACATGCGCTAATGATATAGGCCTACTTCCTCTCTCCACGCTTCACTGCACCAGCAGTAGCCGTTGTCAAAGAGGCAGAATAGAATAGCCACCACGAAGCAGTGTAACGTGCAAGTTAATAGATGGTAAACAGGTTAACAGCAGAAATGTGTCGTTATAAAATTGATCTTATGTTTTGCAAGCCTCACTTACTCATAGGCAGCATAAGCAGTATGCATTTGGGTCATGCAGTTTGTTTGTCACTGATTCTGTTTGTGATTACGATTCACATCAGCCAATGGCGATGTTGCACTATGACACAATAGTCTATTAAAAGCACATGACGTTGTTTGTCAGATAAATTTAATTTTCTTTCTGATGTTATGGACGTAGGTGGTAAGAGGTGGCATAATCTAAATGCATTTTGTAGTTTTTTGCATCCGTGCCTCTAAAGGTGAAAGATGCAATATGTAACCCAGTTGTGATGTCTGTCTTTCTGTCCGTCTGTCTGTCTGTAATAAGCCATGCCCCCTGACGTCACAAGCTGTTATTAGCTCAGGCGGAGCGGAAGCAAAGCTTCCTGGTGACCAGCATCTAGTTTTGTATTTCTACACTTCGGGAAAAGATTAAAACTGTCAACTCTGCAGCTTACATTGCATGTGCATAATGTGATTCTGTATCTGATGATAAAGATATGTCATGGTTGGTTGATGTTAGGGGACTCCGTCACTGACGTCAATTGCGACTGTGACAATCTCGGTAGTCGACGTGAATGATAATGCTCCGGAGTTTGAACGCACAACCTACTCACTGTCAGTGAGTGAGGCTACACCTGTCGGTACAAGTGTTGGTCGTGTGTATGCCACAAGTCGCGATATTGGCGTCAACGCTGAAATCTCCTACTCTGTTGTTGATTCTGTCACATCTGACTTTGACGTCAACTCAAGAACTGGTACTTTGAACTGTTAAGGGTTTTGTTACAGGTCACCTATCTCCTTATTGTCTACTCAGCTGTTAGCCTGTGTGGGAATTCCTGGAATTATCAACAGACAACTTTGAAACCAGAATATAACTTTAATAACAAGAGTAATACGGTAATTATGGCTCAATACAATGTCTAGGGAAATACTAAGAGGTACAACAGGGAAAGAGGAGTCTGTAACATAGTATAAAACTGAGAATGTCACCAAAAAGATGTATCTAGTGGCAAGCGCTGAGCAGCAGACACGTTGTATCAATTGCGTAGTAGATAACACCGACAGAACGGACTGCTGGCGTCGTAGGACGGGTGGCGAACGGTCGGTGACGGCCGGCGTCAGTCGTCCTAGCAATCAGAACTCAAACTGAATGTGGTGAGCATATCGTTCGTCGGACAGATCTCGGCAGTGTCACAGTGTGGCGAACAGCACAGCAGATTGACTCACGGTCTTCGTCAGTCATATCACCTACAGCACACACTGCATGAACTCCGAGCTTGGCATCTCTCCAAGATTTATAGCACTGTCGATCTTTATTTAACAACATGTGACTTGAAGTGTTCGAGAAATCGCGCCCCCAGTTTGAACACAGCGGCGGTCACGTGACTTCTCGTCATACGGTAGCAAACAGGTGAAAATAGGTCAACACTACCAGAAAACTAGGTCGGCGGCGGCACAGCAGGCTACGGCAACGCAGATGCAGTGCGCAGCCTATGCGTACACAGGTACAGTCAGTGACTGGTACGAATACATATGCAAATATGTAAGTCAACGACCTCACTGGACATTACAATAAAATTAGTGCAGTAAGCAAGGGAGGCGGTGAGCCTATCACCACAGTTTAAACGTCTTATATCGTTATATGCACATAACTGGAGTTACATTGTGAACACAGCTAAGCTCTGCTGAGATGCTTGCCACTGAAGAAGATTTGCACAGAGTGGGCCTAAAAATGATTGCTTAACATCAGAAAATTGTTCAGAAAGTTGTATGTTTGATGTTTGATAATGGGTGTACGGAATTTTATGATGTCTTTGCATTACTACACCTGTTTAAGAAAAAGATGCCACTTTTGTTTTTTTGCACAACTTTGACTGTTTGCATACAATTTTATTTTTATCTGTGCTGGAAAGAGCATAAATTTTCAACAAAACCCACATAATATTCAGTTTAAGTACATTGTTGCACAATGATGGTACTGTTTTGTAACTAGGAGCGGTGTTGGTTGCACGTGCTCTGGACTATGAGACAGTGAAAGAATACATCATCACAGTTGAAGCATGCGATGGCGGAATACCATCGCTGAGTAGCACGGCTGTTGTGACAGTGCTGCTTGTAGATGCTAATGATAATCGTCCTGTATTTACTCAGTCCAACTACACTGCCTTTGTCAGAGAGGACGTAGCAATCAACACTAGTCTGTTGCAGGTCTCTGGGCTCTAATGTGTTTATGTATTGCACACTGTCTTAATTAGGTGGCAGAGTGGTGCAGTGGTTAACCACATTAGTCGGATCAACGAAGTTAATCAACGTCGGGCCCAGTTATTACCTGGTGGGTAAACGATCGAGGTATGTAACCCACCAACTAGGTTGACTCATACTCTGTGGGATGGTAAAATGAGTACTAGTGGTGGTCACACCAACTACTAGGGAAGAAACAGTGTGTTCTGCGACATACAGCTATGTCTAGGAGTACCAGTGTTCTTGCTGTACAAGTCATAAATACTGGCTTAATTAGGTGAATTGCCCATGTCGGCTTATAAAGGTCAAAAACATGGATGATTTCTTCTCCTGTGGTCTCAGAAGACCGTGGCACTCTTCTTTTTCCTGTTACTCCCCCGTGTGGGTTCCGGGACGTAGAATAGACCCACTCCGTCTCCTGGCCAGATGTCGTAAAAGGCGACTAAACCAGGCACCCCTCAACCTCCGTGGCCTCATCTGATTACTGATGACGGTCTGGAGTAAAAGAGGGAACATAAACACAGCTGCTCTAGTTACTATAGCACAGTGCAATGCTCTTGTTGCACGATGTTCTAGGCAGCTTATAGGTCCAGCAGATTGGGTTTTTGTCACGCTGGGACCCTTACACTGTGATTAGCCTACAGGCGGTTGCCTACGGTTTATATTGTAACACAGTGGAGTGGTTCTAGTGGGACTGAAGCCTATCTCAGTGACCAACTGGCTTCCTTCAGTGCTTTGACACTGTTGGTTGGGTCATCTGGCCTGTAAAAATCGTCCCCGAAGTGACCTATAAAGTGTCGAGTGGGACGTTAAACCTCTGCTCACTCACTCACTCCTGTTACTCAGTGCTGTGGTGTCTTAACAAGATGTTACTCACAAGTCTGCTTTCAATCAGTGCACTGTTTAATTGTAATTCACGCGCGTTTTACATGGGCTGTGACATGCCGTTCCGTTTAGGTGGCAGTGTTCACAGTCAGATCATTTCCCTTTCCCAGTCTGAGAAAGCATTCAAACTGTTAAACTTACCGTGAGACTTTACAGGCTAGTTTCTGAGCTGATAGTTCACAGTTTTTGTACTGAGAAATTACAAAACAGAAAATATTGTTTATGTTGTGTATCATTTGGCTCATTAATCTGTTTGGCACAGCCACATGACTGGAGTGGCCATGAGTTAGTCTGGTGTAGTGTTACAAACGTATATGTGTTGATATGGCCAACTTGTAGGTGGAAGCCGTCGACGTAGACGAAGGCTTGAATGGTCGCGTGGAGTACCATCTTGTCCGTGGAGACGATCAAGGACATTTTGTGTTGAACTCTAATCTCGGCACGCTGAGTGTTGCTTCACCACTGGATCGTGAACAGGTAATGTGACTGCAACCACTGCTTTGTCACTTCTTTGTTCTTGGTTTTGCTCTACTATGGCAACAAGCTTAACAGATTTCAACTTAATTTCACTAAAGAATTTGCTGACAAACGATGAAATACATAACCCATTAGGAAACCTAAACTCCGGGCGCAGCGGCCCGTGAGCAAAGCTCATTAGAAGCGCCTCATTGCAGCTCGTATTCGATGTGGCTATCTCTAAATTACTTTGGCGCATAATCTATTTTTGGCTTCGTCAATCAATCAATAGTGTTTCCGTTCATTATCAACATTTCCGGGGCAATCAACATTTCCCGGGGGATATCCCCCGGAATCATGTCTCGAATAATCAGTGCAAACTGTAGGCTGATGACGTTAAATTGTACAATGTTAATGCAAAAATGTGGTAGCATTTTGAATATAGATAGGAAAAGTTGTATTCATTGATTGGGGAATAAATAATCGCAAAGTGGTATTAGAGAAATTAAGAAAAAGATTTACAGTACATACGATTTACGTACGATAATTAGAGAAAGTAAAAAAAATTGACAAACGACCTTGGCGGGACTCGAACACGCAGTCTTTGCCTCATTACGCTGACATTGTATCCATTAAGCCACAAGTTATACGCATTATATGCTTGCAAACTTGAATTTTTAAATAACACAGCTACTTGCACCCATGATACAAATTATTATTACAAATGTCACATTATAGAACAATACATTCAATTTGTCTACTACTTACCTGTCGATTCTGCAGTGCACTAATTACTGTTGTGATATTATTATTATATTAGTGCGTCACGAATCGCG
>Ga0126335_1003115_pt1 | contig 10215 bp, 10 predicted proteins | sample OlaspJWI45metaG_FD_108409 | JGI IMG/M metagenome (GOLD analysis project Ga0126335, IMG submission 108409) | Marine gutless worms symbiont microbial communities from Oahu, Hawaii - Olavius sp. 1 OAHU.JWI-45 metaG | ecosystem: Host-associated > Annelida > Digestive system > Unclassified | place... | reverse complement strand
CAATTTTGGGCGCATACTTCCGCTATAGATCAAGATAATTGACCGAATTTAGTGCGTAGTTAGGAAATGGTGTCACCCGACGTGTGGATTAGTCCAAATACGCTGCCTTCGTAAATCCGAAATGGCGGATGGCAGCCATCTTGAATTACTTAAATCGCTATAACTCGGTGTCCGATTTCGCTGAAATTTTGCACGACGACAGATATGAGGGTGCCCTGGACAACATGTCAACACCCCCCCCCCTTCGGCGTTAATCAGACCGGACAGACGCTTCCGTGTAAACTAACCCCGGGACGTTTCCCGGTCCAAACACACTCTGGGGCTCGCGGGCCAGCAATCGTTCCGTCCCATCGGGTACGACACTTCGTCTGTGTAATGTTTCTCCCAAATTAAAAGCCAAAGCAGAGCCCATGTTCTGTATGACATGTTAATGTTTACAGCAGACTGTCAGCAATGAGTACATTTTTATTACTGAACAGGTACAGATTGTTGTGTTGAATTAAATAACCAAGTCGAAGATTTGAATTTCTGTTATTGTTGCTTCTGTACGTCGGTTTTTGTCTTGGTTGTTGCGTGCTTCAGAAATCACGAAACATGGAGCTGCTGGAGCAAGAGTTAAACGATCCCAGCTCCCCTCGCCCTCCCCCTCTCCCTCCACGCCAAGTACTCATTAGAGACACCTTACCCAGCATACACAGCGCCTCGACACCGTCCATCATGACTCATACCGGAAGTACAATGATGACGTCACGATCCCCCATCAACCAATCAAGTGACCGAGATATTGCAACCACCCACGAAGAACGCTCCGAGCCGCGCTACGTCAGCTCGCCGCAGGTATCGCGACCACACACGTCGGCGGCGCTGGTGGCCAGCCAGCTTCGAGCCAGTGCTCGCTGCCGCGGAATGGATCGCTCACGCACCTGCGACGAGTCGTCGACTTCGGATACCGTTCCCGCCCTTCCGCCACCCAGGAAGTTCTCTTTGCCGCTTGATTCTCTCGGCAGACCAGAGGCGACGAGATCGCGGTCACCGGGACAGCAGTCGCAGCAGCAGAGCGGCCGTAGACAGCATCGCGATTCGCCGGACACACCGTCGACGCCAACAGCTTCATCACCTCGGTCTTCGCCACACCGCAGGCGCCTCTGAGCAACAGGCTCTATGAAAGACTATGATACTTTTCGGATATGGTTCGAACTGTGGTTCAACCATGATATTTGGAATCCAAAAAGTATCATATAGCCAGACATTTCGTGTATATCACTATAGGCGAGCACGTAAAGGAAAGTTTCAAGTGATCGACTGTGCAACTTGTAAAACTGTTTAACATCCAAGACTTTGGTCGTATGAGGGGTCGCTTCAACTATGGCGTTCGCAACGCAACCGAACGTAACGCGCAGCGCGGCATATCGGTAAGACTGTGTTCATTTCTTTTGTTGCCACTACTTCGATCTTTCATCCACTCCCGGATCCTGACAGACGAAGTTGTCTAGTAAGGTAGGGCTAACTTCGTTTCGCTAACTGACAAGAGCCTAGTCGCTAGTCGGCCGTGTTTAACAGTGGCAGCTTCGTCATGCCATCCAATGATACTTGCATGTTTGTTAGCTAAGTACTTGCAAAATATGCTCTATAAACGGATTACTCTTTATATGGATATTTGCGTATTTCTCTTGCAGCTTGTTTGATTTTGTATCCGTGTTTTCGTACAACTCTTGCGGTTTACAACCGGTGTTTCTTGATTCTCGATCGGTTTGACTCTGCACTGCAGCAGTTACATTTCGCTGACAGACTTATTCTACTGCACATTCTAATGCTGTTTGTCAATATGGCCATAAACTAGCTGTTGGTTATTTGTTGTCTGGGGTTTCTTAGGTCGAAGAGTCTACTGAGTATAGCTGATGCAGCCAATGTTAAATGCTTATAACTGCAAACTGTTGTCTGCCTACTGCACCCTAAAGTCAGTATACATGCATTTACGTGAAGATAGAATAAGTCTATTAAACTAAGTAAAGTAAGTAAAGTAAAGTAAAACGTGAATTTATATAGCGCATATCATTTAAAAAAACCTCTAATGCGCTGGAAAACTCTATTTAAAAATTGAATAACGTAGTAAATATAGCGAAACATTGCATAATTGTGTGATACGCGATTCGCAGAAATTAATTTTGTATTTCAGCTATTAACTTTTGGACCAGCCTGTTTATGCAACATTTTGGACGTTTTTCCATACAAAGTTACACTTATGTCATGTCGCCGACATATGGAAAAAAACTGTTACATTACTTTGTTGCCTTTGCCTGGTTGCCACTTGAATTCTGCTACGTTTGCTATTGCTTGATTCTTTTGCCGCGTGTTCTGTTTCAGTGCGTTTCAGGTGTTGTGTTGCTGACAATTTCAATTTGTAGACGTAGACGCAGAAGAATTACGAGCGCAGGCCAATATCTCTATACCCGCATCACAGATAGAGAACTAACGATATTGTAATCATAATACCGGTCGCAGACCGGGCCAGGCCGGAGGCCTGGCCGGCTGCAGCCATAGTAAGATCGCGCGCGTGCGCGCGTACTATTTGTATTGTATGTGCTTGGCACCCGCTGACTAGTGTGTAGATTTTACCCGTAACGAAAATCTGACTTTCGCGAAGTACTGAGTGACGGTGACCCGTTATATCAGACAATTGTTATAATGGTAAAAAATACTTTATTCCAGTGTTTTAGGTAGATAAATAATAAATACGCTGTAACATGTGCCTAAAGATTAGATCTGTGCTCACATTTTAGTATTAATAAAAATGCTACAGGTACATAATATATTACTAAAGCTGTGTATCTTATCTAATATTCTACAAACAGCCAAGATAATAGTTAAAACCTTTCCGTGTCGCCATCTGGCGACTGTCGATAAACGTTTTGTGCCATTCGCCTCAGTTCAACGTTATCGTGGAAAAAAAACACAAATCGCCATATAGAAGCAACGAGAAACAAGACGCCAAAGTAATTTAGCGCTAGCCGCATCGCATACGCGCTGCAATGAGGCGCTTCTAATGAGCTTTGCTCACAGTCTGCGACCGGAGTTTAGGTTTCCTAATGGGTTATATGATAGTTTTTCCCCATGTTTACCATTTACGCCAATTTACCCACTTTGTAAGAAGTATATTTTGAGTAAAGCCTCCACGCATGTTGATAAAATTGTCGAAGTTGAAGAAAAAGCCTAAGTTGATCACGAACTGATTATCTCAAGCTCCAGTCCCACTGCCAAAATTTCCAGAAGTTCTGTAGTAAACTTCCCGTGAAAATATGAAATCTGCGAGTATCTTAGATATTAATGAGTAAAAAAAATTTTAAAAAATCAACTGACTTACAGTCGCTGGGTATCCACGTCCGCTAAATGTTCTTCTTTAGGTGTTCTGTCCACGAAGGACAGGTTCAGTACTCCAACGACGCCAATCTTCTCTGCATTGTGCTATTTCTTTCAGCTGCCCATATCGGTGCATGGTCAAAACGGCGACACCAAAACGGCGAATGCCAGAACGGCGACAAGAAAGTTTTATAAATGCTAACAGCCAGGCTTTTAGGCGATATCGTTTCTAAGCCAAGTTTTATTGTGTATTGTGACAAGTAGCTGGCTGTAAGTTAATGCTAATTCGAGTAATATTGGCTTCAGTAGTTAGTACCGCCCAGTAAGCGTGTTGTTGAAGGTTGAAGACTCGAGCTGAACAATGTGTAAATCAGGGCGAAATACTTCAACTGAGCCACCGAAGATGGACGACAGAAAAATGACGAAAACGCAAAAATACAAGGAGCTGCACAGTCTGGCAAACTCCTTTTGGGATGACTTTGACTCTGGTGCTAAATCTGCCAAAAAAACTGCTATGCGCCTGCGCTTTCGTTTACGGCCCTGCTGAGTAGGCTAGAAACAGTAACAGTATTGGCTTTGCATTATCTTACGAACTGTGCAGTTTGTTAACTGAGTTGTGCAAGTCTTGCTGTTGAATGTGACAACTGTAGTGTTTTTATTTTTTACGTTTTAATTGTCGCCGTTTCGCTTGTGTTTTTATGTTCTCAATTACAATAATTACAATAAGCTTTTGTCGCCGTTTTAGCTGTCGCCGTTTTGACTTGTCGCCGTTTTGACCATAGACCCCGATATCTTTATACCTTCGGTTGCCGTTCTGGGTCGTCGAGTTTCAACAGTTGACCTATAAAGTGTAGAATTATACTGGCAGTATGGAGCGGAGCGTAGTACGCATAGCTTTACACAACGTCCGTCCGTACGTCTGGCCAGTTTGATCAATAATTCGCGATATATCAAAAACGGTGCAAGCTACGATGTAAGTTTGTATTATTTACTAATAGGAAGTCGCATATAAGCTTTCGATCGGTACCAAAATTCGTGACCTTGAATGACCTTGAACGGCGTTATGGCCATTTTGTGGTGTTTTCAGTCGAAAGCGGTAGGCTTCAAAGCCAACCACGTCATACCGACTGAAGGTAGATCATACCAGAGATAGTATAGACTATAGTATATATCTCTGCCCATACTGTCTGCGACAAAAATGTAACCCAAAGACTGGCGATAGGCCTATAGCTTATGATTCATAGTGATATTTATTCGCCGGCGTTCACCCCACACAAATGCTTTAAAGAGACACCCGACTGTCAAAAGTGAAAATGTGACTCAATGGTACTCCGCCGTATCTGCGAAGCGGCGCGAGATAGGACTTTAGTTGGTGTTAGTCACTAACAGTAGTACGCACTAGCAAAGAGCCACCTAGTGAACGCAGTTAAAACTTAAAACGTACTGCCAATCAAGGCAGTAGCCCGTTCTCGATTATCGGATAGACGAACTAAAATAACGCTCGCTTCTTATCCTTAAGTACCGGTAATCTACGAATTTACGATATTCTGGTGTTTTGTTTTGCGCAAAGTAACACAAACTAAATGCATTTGCTCCCAAACAGTAAAATTCGTAGATTCGTCGTTTTGGACTGGCGCTGTAGAGAAATAATGACGAGAAGTAGCAGAAGACATAAACTTACCACGCATCGCAGGTGACGTACAATGTTCCCTGCGTAATAGATGTGTAGTAAGCGCTGTCGGGTATACAGAATCAGTTTTCACAGTGATCTCAGACGTAGCCAACTCGCGATCTGATTAGATCAACGTGAAAACCAGCTCTGAATGCATCATCAACAGCACTCACTTTGTCGTCGTTGTCATCAACAGTTCATCACTGGTCAGTCACTTAGTGGTCAAGTTGGTCAAGTGGCCACTGGTCAGTGATCACATCTACCGTTTTCCATACACATCGAATGCTGATAACCTGCAAAAGCATTTTAGCGCGCGTCGTTAGACGCCGCTATTTTTTTGTTTCAGATTTTCTACAAAGTCGTTTAATATTCCCCACCACGCCTTAAGTAGGCTATGAAGTCTAGTATCTGGCAGCTCTGTCCAATCCTGCAAGTTCAGACACTCCACTACTTTGAAGTAGCTCGTACACGTAGCAGTCTTGAGGAGGACGCAACAGTTGCTCAGCCGTTACTGAAACTGACTGAACGAAAACTACTGCTGTACACCAGCAGCGTCTAAAGTGTTACACGAACTGGTTATCTCAAAAAAATTTCGGACGACGACGGATGACATGCAAAACAAAAGGACGGCAGCTGCTTAGGCTGGTACTACGTAATTACGTGGCGCCACTCTTCCGCGCACCATGTCAGCAGCTGGAGCGGAAGCCTATCCGGGTTAGCCAAACGTAAATAAGGACCGAGAGACGGAGAGACGAAAATTAACGCTTTGAATAACGGCCGCATGTAAGTGGCGTCATCTGGGGAATGAGTAAGAGCAGTCACCCACATGACAGACGAACGGACTGACATACATCCACGCTACGGGATCATCGATCGCAATGGTCCACATCACATGCATTCGATGCGGCCTAATACTAACAGTGGAAAATAATATCTGTCAACAAGTCAAAGATAGGATGGGATGACTGTCCCACGCAACCTCCCTGCAGTATGTTGTATGCCTACCTGTACATTATCACCTTCATCTCGCCTGTACTGTTTTTTCCTCAATAAAATTGACTAGACTGCGAGTTGTGGGTTTGCGACGTCACACGATGCGGTAAATCACTTCACAGGGCCTACGCCCGTAAACTACGCTGCAATGTACATAAGTATCGATAATAGCAATTACGTGTAAAAATTCGACATATTGATCTTTGCGCATAACCAAGAACTAACGCAAGGACCCACAGGACAACAGGTGCCGGTTATCTGAGTCTTTTTGTCCTGCTTGTTCGCATAGAGGCCAATACTGTATGTTAATTAAATGCAGGTGAAATGAGTAAAAAAATTAACAAAAATTAAAGATGAATACATGTGACTATTTATTTTATTTCTTACGCACTGCAGGCACAGAAATAAGAGGCCAAAGTAATTTGGCAAAGGCTGCATCGAATGCACCGCACGCACTGCACGCGAAGTACTCTCTAGCTGTAGCCGCTCGTGAGACATGTACGGGGTCGCAGAAGTTACAAGTGGGTCACGTGAACCGCCCCAGACCACAATGTGACTGACATTAGCATAGTTTTCGTTAGGGTCCCCTGCCCTCTATATGCACGCAAAATTTCAGGTCTGTAGCTTCAGCTGCTCCGGAGATACGAGGGGGGTTCCAAAATTCAAAAGCAGGTCACGTGACCTCTCCCAGGACCCCCGTCTAACACAATGTTCGGTGGGCGCCCACAAGTGTTCACCCCAAACGTTCAGCCGTTTTTGCACAGTGAAGCCGAGTTGAGCCGCGTGACAGACAGACTGGTCATTGGTAACAATAGGCTGCATCTCATGCATTCGATGCAACCTAAAACCAGATTCTTTCACGCATATAAGGAGTCAGATAAGCCAAAAAGTACAGAAATACAGACACAAACACAATTATCTTAAAGTTAAAAATACAAATTACTACTACGGCTAATACTCAGACCCCCGCGCAAAACAAGACCAAGCGGCAGATCGAATGGCAGATAGGCAGTCCACATATAGACTCAAGCAGTCCGTACTACTTAGCTGCCAAACCCAGCATTTCATATTTTATCACAGGTAAACGCATCAAAGTTCGCAGTACACTATTATCACTAATACCTACGCAGGTTAAGAATTCTCCAAAATCATACACTGCGATCGTACTAGAGCCGTCACATGACTTAATTGAGTTTCGTACGGTAGGCTATAGTTGCCCATCGTTCGGGCATGCACTACAACGTCATCTCGGCATCGGCTATATCAAGGAATGGTTATACCATCAGTTTTCTAGCGCACGTCTACATATATCGTCTCTTACATAGCGACATCGACTACTTAATGCTTAATCTTCGAATCACGGCCACAGTCACACTGCTGACTGTCACAGTGCTACAACCACTTTGCCAAGTCGTGCCCGTTGACAAAACTTGCTGAAAATGGCATGGATGGAAAGCGAGGCAACAAGTGGCCAAAGTAATTTGGCGAAGGCCGCATCGAATCCGTAGGGGAAAATAGGAACTTCCATCTAACACACGTTCCCCACAAAAGTCTCCACCCAAGCAGGATCTCGATCCGTTCAACCGTGTTTGCACAGCGAGGCCGCTTGAAGCCTCGTGACCGAGTGCCTGACAGATGCCCGGGAACATCGATCGCAATAGTCCGCCTAAAAAGCGACGCCTGCAACAATGTTTGTATACATAACTTCTAACTTCCAACCCCGCAACTCTGAGCTAGTCGACAGTCAGCCAGCAAACCCAGATAATAGGCCTACCGTGCTTACGCGTGAAACAGGCACTGCCGACAACCGGATTGTACCGAACAAGGCCGAAGCAAACAGGAGGTTGTCAATCAATCTAGTACCGTAAAATAACGGGGTCACTACTCGGCGGGCGGGCTACGACAATCGTGCAACTCAATTGCCGTACACGTACGCATGCTATAGGGCAGGGCTGGCTGGGCAACTGCAGTCGGCATACGAAAATGTGAAGAACGCATGACGATGCAAGTTGAACAGAATTGTTAGGCCGTATCGAATGCATGAGATGCGGGCTATTGCGATTGATGATCCAGGACGTCCGTCAGTCTGTAAGTCTGTCTGTCACGCGGCCGGCTTCGCCGTGCAAACATGGCCGAACGGATCGAGGTCCTTCTTGGGGTGGAGACTATTGGGAACCCAAGGAACATCTAATTAGACGGGAGTCCCGATGTAGCCACGCATTGGATGCGGCCTTCGCCATATTACTTTGGCCGATTGTTGCCATACGCATAGCGGCGTGGTTATGCGTTCGGTGGCGTCTGTCTGACGGTCGTCTGTCGGACTGTTCTAACTCTGGAAAGCCCTGACATAGAAACGCCATTTTCGGTTCGCACGTTTATCTTCAAAATATCTCGGTCACACTCCACTACCAAGGTCACAGGGTCAAGTGCAACGCCAAAACATCAAAAAACACACGGATGGTATGCCTTCGATTGAAACTTGAAGGGTAATCTTACACTTAAAAAGCGCTTTGCTCGGCGTGGCATAAGAGGCCCGAAGTCAGAATGGCAATGCGGATTTCGAAGAGTACCCATACTTTGTAATGTAGAGTATGCGGAGCCCCTCCTCATTCCCGGGCCCACCGTAATCTCCACTCAGAAGCCCTGGCTTCGCCCCTGCATAGACGTAATAGTAAGAGACTAAGGGCCCATTCACACATAGGATGACATCTGACGTCGGACGATGTCGGACAACGTCGCACGACATCAAATGATCACCGGACGATGTCTTCATGTGTATAAATAGGCCCAGAGCGTCGTTCCACGTTGCGCGTTGTGTGGCGAGCGACGTTAATCGCTGGCACTCGCTCGCATGCAGAAACGGTTATACAAAAGATAGAAACACCGACTACCGGCCATTTCAATAGCAACCATTTCCGCCCACGAGCGACTGCCAGCGAATTCGAGTGAGTGCTACCGCTCTCTACGCAACGTGCAGCGCAGCGCATGTGGAAACGACGCTTAACAGATTCACTTGCAACAGGAACAGATGATAACGAATACCGACGTGTACAGAATTGATTATATACAGCCGAATTAGGCGAATGACCCAGCTCTGTAGTAACGAGGTAGGCCATGCATGCACGCAGTGCACAGCATCGAGTATACATGTACAGTAAACGCACTGCAGACGGACGGGTGGCTGTGCTCAAGTAAACGGTACAACAGATTGAGCAAGCACAACCGTACGCCCCAGCTAGTGGCGGCGCCCGGATGCCACCGTTCTCCCATTCTCTCTACCACCGGGCTCAAGGCCGCCCGCATCGCCTAACCGACAATGCATGGGGACCGACCGGCAGTTTGCTGGCACGGTACTGAAGTTAGTGTTATCCGGCCTCGGAGCAGACCTAGCGTTTCACGCAGCCGTGGTGGATGCCGGCGACGTCGACAAGCGCGTGAGAAATAGACGACTTGGTACCGGATCAACTGGCAGCGTGCACGACACACAACAGACAGACACAGATGCACGGCGCACCTTGCGGGTTAGACGTCTAGAGGTCATCGACATACGAGGCTATAAGCTTGAGGCACCACGACCCCGCACCCATGAACGAAATATAACATCGTGTCTCCACAACCGACTTTGGTGAATCAGTACCCGACATTAGCAGTAACAATCCATGCCAGCGCTCACAAACTTTTAACGCCGTTATCCGAGACCGTTTACTCGTTACCATTGGAAACGCCCAAGAGGCCGACCACACTCAACCTGGACACTACAACCTGGACACTAGTCATTGAATGTGATCTTCAGCCGATGAACATCGGCCTTCACACAGCGGGTGGAGTGCACAAGACTGTAAATGCTGGATGAACCTCTTCGTGACATGCAACTGATGGTGGTGACGATAATGATGATCTTTCCCCGTTAGGCGATAATGACAGCAATGGAATTTGCTCACGAGACAACAGCAGTATTACCGTTAGGCCGCATCGAATGAACGAGATGCGAACTACTGCGATCTTATGTTCCCGGCGTCTGTCAGTCCGTAAGTGTGTCTGTCACGAGGCTTCACGCCACTTCACTGTGAAAGCACGGCTAAACGGATCGAGGTCCTGCTCGGGGTGGAGACACTTGGGGACCTAAGGAACATTGTATTAGATGGGGGTTCCGACTTCCCCCACAGATTCGATGCGGCCTTCGCCAAATTACT
>Ga0126335_1003114_pt1 | contig 10215 bp, 6 predicted proteins | sample OlaspJWI45metaG_FD_108409 | JGI IMG/M metagenome (GOLD analysis project Ga0126335, IMG submission 108409) | Marine gutless worms symbiont microbial communities from Oahu, Hawaii - Olavius sp. 1 OAHU.JWI-45 metaG | ecosystem: Host-associated > Annelida > Digestive system > Unclassified | place... | reverse complement strand
TTGCCGGTAAAATTTTCGATCATCTGCAGCTCAATAACATTCTCAACAAGTCCCAGCATGGTTTTATAAGACGTCGGTCAACATGTACAAACATGCTTGAATGTGTAAATGACTGGACTTTATGTCTTCAGTCACAGCGGCAGGTTGCTGTCGGATATATTGATTTTAGTAAAGCTTTCGATGTTGTGTCGCACAAACAACTACTCTCAAAGCTCTACATGTATGGCATTCATGGAGCCCTCCTCACGTGGTTACAGAATTTCTTCACTGGACGCACTCATCGCACTAAGTTAGGCGGACATGTGTCTGACATTGCTCAGTTAATCAGTGGTGTTGTACAAAGTAGTGGCATAAGACCATTTATGTTCCTAATGTACGTAAATGAGTTGATTGACATTCTAGAAAAGTTCGGAGTAAAAGTTAAAATGTTTGCTGATTATGCCAAAATGTAGCCTACTTACGTATTACTGATGACATAGATGTTGCACAGCTACAGCAGGCTGTCGATGCTTTAATCAACTGGGCTAATATGGGGCAACTGTCGATTTCTGTAAACAAATGCTTTGGACTTAATGTTGGCAGAGTTATTTGTAATATAAGCGTTAACATTAATGGTGTGGTATTACCTGCTGTAGAGCACAGCGCGTGAGTTGAGAGTCGTACTATCTTCTGAACTGTCACCGTCATTGCATGTTAGCGAAATTGCTGGCAAAGCACACAAGCGTGCTGCTCTCATCCACAAGGCCTTTGTTTGTCGCGACGCAAACATACTTCTGCGTGCGTACTTGGTTTATGTAAGGCCTCTACTAACAATTTAACTCAGTAATTTGGTTTCCTTACACTGTCAAGAACATCATTGCCATCAGTTCAACGCCGTTTTACCAAACGACTACCTGGTTTTAACACATTGTGCTATAGAGACCAGCTGCAACGTCTCAGTATTCTTAGCCTTCAAGCAGATCTTTTTAGTGCTATATTGTGTTTGGTGTGGTTGATTTAAACTTTGACGAATGCTTTGAATGGTGCCCACGTCGTGGTACCAGGGATCACAAATATAAGCTCATTTTAAGCTGTATAAAAAGTCTCCAGGTACAGGGATTAGGTCAAAATTTTTCAGTGAACGCGTTATTGCTGTATGAAATGAACTGTCTGTCTCCACTGATTTTAGCACAATTACTCGTTTTAGAAGTAGTATTTTAAATGCCGATTTCTCTTATTATCTCGTATATTTTAATTATATTCTGTTCTGTTGTACATCCTTTTGTATTTTATATGTGTGTTTTACTGTACATCATTAGGGACAGTTGTAAGTGCACTACGTCCAGTCACACGTGTGTCCATGTAACTGCTTGTACTTGTTTTATAACAAAATAAATGATGATAATGATGATGGTGATGATATCGAACTGTCACAGAGCGCTCTGCTGTCAATGCCCGAATAAAAATGTCTTGCTTGTTCCAATGATGTGCTTTGTGTCATTCTTCTTCCTATACATGGACGTTACACTTGCATTTCATGTCCACACTGATGGAGTTTGAGCTTTATCTCAGACGAGTACATGTATGTATTCGGTGAGCTGGTTAATTACTGACCTCGGTGGCCCGCGGAGGTCGCCATTTTTTTTAGACCGGGTGACACTGGCTGTGCTGGTACCGTCGTGCATACGGCTTAGTGGTAACTGGCCGATGTCGGGCTTGTTCAAACACATGCATGCAGTAATAAAGGCGGATCAAGGATTTTGTAAGAGCGGCCAAACACTTGAAGCCCGAAAACCCAAATTCAAGATCCGGAAACCGGATAAGGTTCTTGTAAAAGGACGGACAGCGAGTCAGACTTCTAACCCACAACAGGAGGCCAGGATTTGGCGAAACGCTATAAGGTCCCAGCAGGACCGGCCGCCTTGACTTTTTGTTTGACTTCTATTTATTTCAGATGGTCTCTACTAGCCATTGAAATTTCTTATTGTTGCCAGGTCCATTCTTACTTCACAGGGTATGGAGCCCCCTGGCAACTGTAACTATAGCCAGTTGAATCAAAACATTTGGAGAGGATTGTCATCACGTTAATCTTAGGCTTACTGCATGATTATGAATACACAATAGAGCAGTAGTCTCTACTCTAAACGCGAGAAAGCAGCATTCCAATATTTTACACACGCAATATTGGCGCAAACGGAAATATTACACGTAGGCCTAATTCTTTTAAGGAAGATTGGCTGATTTCGACTGAGTGTATACTGTAGTTTTACGTTTCACTAGACACATAATGTAGGTCATTTTGAAGACGAGTTTTTCCATGCCATTGATTGAGCAAGATATGAGATGGAAGCTGTACCAAACACGGCCATCCCTAGATCCGCCATTGCTTAGTGATGTCACTTGTACTCGATTAGAGCATATAATCGGCAGTCAAGTGGTCGTTTTATCGGACGACCGACACTAGTCCAATTGTCCCAATAGGCATACCGATAAATTCGGTGTATATTTAAACAACAGACTGAACAGAGTTATATTTTATACACGGTTTCACTGCACGTAAGACACTGCACTATATACTTAGTCACGATGCGATACTGGATTTGCTTTGATCGACTGAAAAATTGACAAAACTAAATTTTAACTTCCGTTAAAGTGCACTTAGCCTACCATTCATAGCCACGGCACGGGGACAGCTGCCACACTCGCATCAGCTGAATATTATCACCGCACCCTACAATCTGCCAAAACGCACCAAATGTTTTTCTCTGCGACTTTTATGTTATTATCCCATGACCTCGACCTCGAATCCATGACCTAAAGTAGTTAGTACTCAGCTTTGATCTGTTAATTTTATGAAGATACTGTCTGCATGTCAAAGTGAAGTTTTTAAAGCTCAATTCATTCAAAAAGTGGCAACCCAAACAGACAGACACACAGAGAGACGTGGTCACTGAAAACATCGCCGTCCCATACGCCGGTGGTAACATTAATGCATGAACCAAGACAAATTTCTACAAATGCTGGCGGAGATGCAGACATGTTTAGCACTGGCGTAGACAAGGGGGGGGGCTCAGGGAGCCCAGGTCCCCCAATGGCCGGGCAAAAAAGAATTTTTTTTGTTAAAATAGAGGGGCTTTCAAGTTAATTTTGAGGCCCAAAATGCTCTAAAACTCACCTACGAGCACCTTTAATTTCAAAAATTTTTTCCGGGGGTTATACCCCCGGACCCTCGTTAAAAAGGGAAAGGAGGGGAGAGGGGAAAGGGAAGAATGGGAGGGGGCAAGAGAGGGGAGCCCCCCCCAATTCACATTCCTGGCTACGCCGCTGATGTTTAGGTATGCAATTACAGGTGCGTGTGATTGTTAGTTCAGTACAGTGACAGTAACGCATCACGACATACACGTTGTACAATGTGCACAATGGTAGGCTATAGGTTGTGCAAATCACTATCGATTGATGCGGCTCTAAGCTTTAACCACCTTGCCACCCACCGGGTGTCGGTGTCGGTCGACTTGCAGCTGCTTGTCGTCGTGTCCAACAGATGACATCCATTCGTTATACAGCTGCGATTCGAGCTACGATCTGCATCTGGATGGTGTAAAGCCCAGCTCACATTCTGTGTGAAACATAAATGACTTCGCTGCACAGATTCAAGTAAACTGACGCCTTATAGAAGCCAAGAATCGCTGCATTTAGCAAACAGTATTGATCATTGGAGATGCGAGCAAAATCTTTAACGAACTATAGCCTGTTAGTAATGTTGTTAAGCTAGTTATGTCTGCGTGCACATTTTTTGTTCTTGGTTAAGTTGTCTGTAATCAGGTTTAAGCCATCATTCTTTTGCAAACCACGTTGACTGAGTGCTGTAAGCCTGAAATTATCAACGAAAAACATCGGAAACGTATCCTTTGGTCGACTTATCGGAAGAAATTGTGTGATTAAGTACAAGTAAATATTAGTTTGTTATAGAATAAGCTGAATGCAGATGACCAATGTCATGTAATCTGTGTAATGCAAGCTACAAGGGCCTATGTGTGAAAAAGCGTCAATGGCGGCGTGTAGGCCTAATTAAAAAATGTTTACGAGATCAATACTGACTACTGTCTTGCTCTAGATAACAATTTTGACCACATAAAATAACCATAAGCTACGGACAAAACATGAAGTAATATATGTGCATGAAATAACATGTCCACAGTCACAGAAAAGTCACTGCAGGAAACGCATACGCGTATGTACAGGACTAGCACGGCGTTATTAACACACACACACACACCCTCACACACGGCCTTGACAGACAAGTTGTACCCATAACGTGATAACGTGATGTCGTGTGATGTGCAACAAATCACTGCAGCATACGAAATGCGGTTCCTGATGGCGCACAGTTCTGGTCAGTGGTCAGTGTGACGTAATGGCAGTGTCCATCTCGTGACGTCACGACTGACGTCATCAAGTGAGAGGAGATCTAATCAGCATACAGCAGCGACAGCTAGCGAGCACGAACTCAATCAGGCACGTCCGTAACGATCTCCCTTTCCTCTCTGTACATCGCCAGCTGCAGCACCCGCTGCAACCCCTCAAATTCGTCGAGCCCATAACACGACATCATTAGTTCACATGACGTCGACTCTACGTGGATGTATTGGTCTTTTTCACCAGTGGAATAATCACACGACTTCTTTATCAATCCAGGTTCCACGACGCTCAAAGCTAGTAAGTAACATGAAGGACAGCGCTAACGCTTTATTGTGCGAGATGTCCAAAAAATAGCAAAACATGTCGCTGAAATACTGATAAATTATTGTTCGTTATGTTACGAGTGGACCGTAAGAATTATAGACGATCTGAGTACACCATATGCTGTAATTTAGCCGCCGGCAACAAAGTTTCCAGAGGCTATATACTTTTACCTATCTTTTTTTAGTCACCCGCCCTTAATGTGACCAGACGGCCAATCGACGCCGGATAAAAGTATACTGGCGCTTAAAACCTAGGTGTCGCAAAAAAATTCCTACAGACATCTCCACCAGCTCTCTCCTATTTTTACAGGGGATCAAAAAGTGGGCGAATTTTGCCCCGATTTTCGACCCCACTTGCATTCCAAGCGCTCTGTTTTCAAACGGAGCAATATATCAAAAATCTAAAAATGCAAAGGATGTGCCGATGATATGGCTAAAAAGTGGCCAAGAGAGTTCCCCTATCTCTCCCCCAATTTTTAAAGGGGGTCAAAAAAGGAATTTTGCCAAATTTTGCCCTATTTTACCAATTTAGGGGCTCTGGTCTCCGAACGGAGCAACAGATTAAAAATCCTTGTATCTTCGGACAGGCTAAAGCTAGAGACGTAAAATTGGTGTGTGCATCGACTATAAAGAGTAATTTTGACGGCATGCAAAAACTAGGTCAAAAAGACGTGACACGGTTTACGTGACCTACATTTTAAATTTTACGGACCCCTTTGAGTATCTTTCGAATGGCTAGAGCTACAAGGCTCAAATTTGCACGTAGAAAGACTGTAAGGAGTAGAAGATATCCAATACAAAAGTAGGTCAAAAGGGATCATAATCTAGGTCACCTTTAAATTTTGAAATTTCGTCTATGTTTCCATAATGGCGATAGCTACAGACTTCAAATTTGGTGAGCACATTTATTACATTGAGTACTATCCACAAAATGCAAAACTAGGTCAGAGAGGCGTAATCTAAGTCACGTTACATGTCTTTAAATGTTGGGATGACAGCTGGGGCAGTTAGGATCTAAAGTTTTAGGAGGCTGGCCTAGGAGCGAGCGCCGAAAACACGAGAAGTTTAAACTTGGCCAGGGGGTCTAGGAGAAGGCTGTAAGCTCCGCAAGTGGGTTCGAGCTAATCCGCACATGAAGAATGCTCCCGGTGAATTCCGCCGCGAATTTTATTGGTTTTTGTAAAATTTGGTACATGGTTTGGTCACGTGACAGCTGACTCACTACCAACGTTGAAAGTCATGAGATCAAAGGTCAAGATCAGGACATAAAAACGAGATCCATCGCGTGTTAAGCAAATAATAGTAAGTTGTATCAGTGAGTCATGCTTCATTGCACATCATAACGCATGAGTACGTGCGTGTAATCGTGTTGCTGTATACTGCGATTTAGGATGCCGGATGTTTTGGGCGCCCGAGCCAGTGGCAATACATGTTAACTGCCGCATTCTTTAGTTATAGATTAAATTGCATATTACACACCAACCTATAATGACGTTGCATAACGACCAGCTCGTGCACCTTTGCTGGAGGCAAAGCGAAGGAAATTAGGGGCTAAACGATGTTGCAACAGATGAGCATTTCCGGTTAATCCCATCGTGTGATGGCGGCGTAACCTCCATCAGCAGCCACCGGCATCGACACCAACAGATGGAAAGCCGACAGCTAGGAGAAAGAGGACTGGAAGAAAGAATATCTCGCGGTAGGAGGCCAGAGAATGATGTTGCGTTGTGATATGCTACGATAACGTGTTGGATGATCTCCCACATAAACGCATCGATCACAACCTAAGCAGCAGCAGCAGCAGCAGCCAACTTGTCAGCTTATGGTCGATAAAAGCATCGTAACAGAGATTCATGTTGGCAGTGCTTGCAGACAAATCATTCATCGATTAAAAACACAAATCTGCAACCGTTTATCGTGCAACAAGCCTTTGTACATCGCAATCAAATACTTTTAACCACTGTACCATGTATTTCCACGAAATAGAGTTAACGTGTAGAGATACAGCGCCTTACTTGACACGTTTATATATGGGCCTCCACTGCCTTCGAACCAGGGGCGTACGCAAAATGCAAAATGAGGTCACAGGTCAGAGGGGGGTTTGGGGGGTTCAAACCCCCCCCCTATTGGACAAGTCAAAAATTGTGGCCCAATAATTTTCGTAGCCTAAGTAGTGGTAAATGATAATAATAATTTTTCTCTCCCGTTGTTGGCGTATTGTTCACCAATACAATAACTGTACTGGTGACATGTCATTATCACAATATTGCTTGTTCATCAACAATCATGTCGGCAAGGCTGCAGGTCGGATATTTAACCCCCCCCCATTGTGAAATCCTGCGTACGCCTATGCTTCGAACACATGCACATCACTGACGTCAGGAGTCATAGAAAGACCTACTTGATGAGCACATACCGAGACATACGGTACGTAATGCCACATGGACCCTTACAACTAGGGGTCTGTGCTGTGGTAGTACCAGTATAGCCTTAAAGCTATACGTTCATTCGGTTTGGCGTTACTCAGCGACAACGTATGATCTCAGTCGTACAAATCTATCGTCCTAGACTCTAACGTGGAAAGATGGAAATGGAAGGTGAGCTGCCCGCTGGATGGCTGCCGCTGGTCATCTCCGACGTAATCTGCTGGTCGACGTGCTGTTTGTCGTCACTCACAGCGGACCGCACACGTCGACAGACAGCCTTGCTCGCTCCGCGGCCGAGTTCAATTATGCCTCTCGACGTTAAACAAGTTACTTTTTATATAGACACTCTGCTCGTGTTTGCAGCTGGCCTGTTTGCAATTTAGTTGTTTGGTTACTGTTACAGTCTGAGAACTATTGTTCATCAGCCGTGTATGTTTTTTTGCCCGGCTTAATTTTCTCTGTTTGTCTGTTTGTCACACGATAACTTTCGAAATTATTGACCTAGAAAGTTCATTTTGGTGTACTGATACATCTTTCTAACAGAAACCTGTCGAAACCTTAAGTTGTGTAGCAAGGTCACCTAGTGAAAGTCAAGTCAACCGCAGTAAATGATCTAAAGGTTTAACTATATCGAGACAAAGTCGTTTATAAATCGTTTACAGCTACGTGCTATACTGTGCCAATAAGTAAACTTGCTTCTGGTTCTTATCTCAAAGACATCGTATAACTGATCAGTGTCATCAGTCATCGACGTTCGATCCCCTGTATTTGTTTATGAACTGAGACACTCTTATGTACCTATTTCCTAGTATGTCATAAGTTCTTTATACATTTGTTTGGTTGCATTTTCCCATAGCTTAGTGCAGCTATACGACAAACGTTTGGCGCTATAACTCCACAAACTTGATTTATTGACTAATTTAGATTTTGTAACCGTATGCGATTATCTTACGCAATATGAAACGTGTTATGATCGACCGTGAGTGAAAGAATCTGTCCAGTCCAACTGATCAAAACCAAACATTTGCCATCGCTTGGCGGTCCGGTGCATATTCAATATAGAACGGTACATTGGCCTACCGCTTGCCATCAGAGAGCGGAGTTAATTAGCAGAACGAAATGAAATGGGACGAAAGCATCTATAACTGCCCGAGCGCTTCTGTCCTATACATGTATTGGTGCTGTACAAAGGTTGATATGCACACACCACTTCCACCAAGCGCGACTGTGAGAGTGCTAAACCGATTTAATCGAATTCGTGCCAGACTTCTCTCTCTCCGATGCCCATCACTCAATACCATTATAATACACCACAGCGGGCTATCTATCACACACCACACACGAGGCCTATCAGTGCCAGACAGACAAATAGTATTTCACAGCGAAATCAGATCTCATTAAAGTTTTTACCGTCTCCGATTATGTGATCTGCAATCGATCGATCACACTGCAACTAATTATTGTAATAAAGTCGTACATCAGTAGATACAAAAACAGTGGTAAAGAACAGTTCAACAATACAGATGCGCGAGTACGCGTAAAATGTGTTTAAGGTCGGAATGTTTTCTGTTAATCCGCGAGTTTACCATGACTGAATACAAATTATCACTGCATATTCTTTCTCAAAATATAACGCCTGCGTGCTAGTTGGCTTCGAAAGTTCGAAGCCTCGTTGATGGCGATGTTCTCTATCAACATGGTTGCTGTACGTCGCGCTCAGTTAGCACTGGAATGACTGGAATGAATGCAGACAGTAAACCACGTCCGTATGTATCACCTATAGGCTATAGGTCAACTCAATTTGTGGGTTAGGTAGGCCTGTACGATAAGTACGGTACCATCAAAAGCTGAGGAGCGAACAGACACGCCACACTTGCGTATCATATCTATACTTATAGAGTTATACTTAAAACTTTGTTAACAAAATTGTTTTTTAATGAATGGCGGACCAGTGAAACTATCCGCATTATTGGCTTTTGTACTGCTGTGACCACTACCTTGACTCAGAATGTACCTGCATGCAATGAACTTTCTATGTCAAGAATTTCTACAGATATCATGTTGCATACATAAGTGGTACTTAAAAAACAGACGCCTGCAAAATATATACATGTACGACGCCGCTACACCTATACGCGGGTGTTGAAAAATCAAGCATCGCCTGCACATGTCTTTGTATTATAGGCCAACATGTTCGATTTGTCTCACGCGCCAGGCCAACCTTCTACGTCTCCTTTGAAGTTTTTGCTGCGGTCTGTAGATTAGTAGCGAATTCCGTGACTCTTACTAAGTTCAAAAGCAAAAGCGGACAAACGCCAGATGGCGACACGACAGAGGCGACACTACCGGCATGTTGTCGCCTTCGTCGTGTGGTTGATTATAGCGCCGCGGTCTGCCGGTCGGTGTAGTTGCGTGCGGGCACTGCCGGGTGGGCGAGCAGTCTATCAATTTGTCATTGCATTAGCAGGCGCCGAACGAACTCACCGACTGAAGCTTGCCTCGCCACTAGGCATCAGTCCGTTGTTGACGACTGATCGTGCTGCAGCTGCTGTGTCGGGCATCTTCTAGTCCACCAATAAACTAAGGATTGCCGTAGCAGCAGCACAGCAGCAGTACGATGTTGCAAACGCGCGCTGCTTGTGTAGGTGTGTCGTAGTAGCAGTGAGCCTAGTTGTCGAGTTTGTTCGTTCATCGTAGTGTTACTACTCCAAGAATCGCGGCGGTTTACAGACGTTCGTTGATACTGAGCACTACAGTTCTGTTACTGCGTCGAGAACGTCAGCGACTGAAGGTACTTTTGGTATCGTCTAAACGTCTGTTGGGTTACGCGCTTTAGCTGCAGTTTACAGTTTTGAAATTTCTCATAATGTGAAAAAACACCGCAGAACTCGAGTATTCTGCGTTGTGCAGCAGTAATACTGCATAACTGCGACAGCTGGCACGATGAATAAATACCAAAACACAAAAGCTTAATGTGAATATGCCTACATGTACACGACCCTAAACAGGGGCGGATCCAGGATTTTGGAATGGGAAGGGGCCAATGGGGGGTTGGGGACAGTGTTCTC
>Ga0126335_1003113_pt1 | contig 10216 bp, 7 predicted proteins | sample OlaspJWI45metaG_FD_108409 | JGI IMG/M metagenome (GOLD analysis project Ga0126335, IMG submission 108409) | Marine gutless worms symbiont microbial communities from Oahu, Hawaii - Olavius sp. 1 OAHU.JWI-45 metaG | ecosystem: Host-associated > Annelida > Digestive system > Unclassified | place... | reverse complement strand
TATAACCCCGGAAAAAAATTTGAAGTTAAAGGTGCTCGTAGGTGAGTTTTAGAGCATTTTGGGCCTCAAAATTACCTTGAAAGTCCCTTTATTTTAACAAAAAAATCTTTTTTTGCCCGGCCATTGGGGAGGGGCCTGCCCCCCCCCTTGTCTACGCCAGTGCATACGTTCATATATTACTACACTGACTTTGGTCTTCAGATTCTTAATCTTTCGTTTAATCTCACGTATTTTCAAATTTTATGACTTTGCATTAATCACATGTAATCGATTTTATGTTATTACGTTTTATGCACCATAAACATTTGCAACGCTTTTTATTAAAGTTTCCACACTAAGTTATAATAGAAGATTTTTATGACAAATATTTTAATTTCAGTTAAGCGTAACGTAAAACGAAATTGTTTTAAACACAAATATTCGTAGCCTTCGTAAACGGTTGAACGAAAGCGGTTGGATCCGAGGCACTGCGTCATAGTCTGAATGTTGTGCAAAGTACATTTACGGTCCTGCGTCTGTTGACATTTGGTTTTACTTCCTGTAGATCATTGTGGAAGTTTTCAAGATTGGCGAAAGAAATACTACAAAGAAACCTACCAGAAGAGAAGGCAAAGCAACATTTCATGTAATTCAATTCAACACAACAAACTGGTTTATTATCCATATCCATTGTTGAAGTGCAGAGAATGGACATGAATAAGTAAGAGTGCAGCCGTAAATTAGTAATAGTCATAATTTTACGTGGCGTAGCTTTTGGGTTGTCTTTAAATTACTTTGAACTGCGAAAAATCGATTGCTGGGAATTCTGCAAAAATAAAATTACATGAGAGATGATGAGTTAAACGGCGTTTCAAATGAATTTCCATAAAGTACAGTATTTGTTGTGTTGAAAATAAATTAAACTGTCACACTGTATGCAAATTTTATTCAGTTTACAACAGACTGCCAAGAAATATTCGTTTTCACACTTATAAAGAATGTACGCGCGAGTTTGTGTATGAAAGAAGTGTCATAGAATAATTATTCTACTGTAATAATGAAACTTTTTGCCAGTTGCAACTAAACATCATTTTGTCTAATTTTATCTGCGACGATTGACATATTTTTAACATAGCCTAGATTTTTTTGTGTTTTGATGCTTTTCTAAGTACAGTTGATCGCTGTTTGGCTACTGCTTGTCGCCTCGTCTGCCCAATGTCACTCGCATTCGCTGTTCGTTGCACTTATACGGGCAGTTATGGTTCATAGGTTTAGAGCTGGAAGTAGATTTTGAGCTACCGTTGCATAGCTTTTGTTGGGGCCCCGAACCCTCTAGAAGCACACAAAATGTTAAGTCTATAGCTTCAGCCATTCCGGAGATACGAGGGGGTCCCAAAATTTAAAAGTGGGCCCGTTTTTCTTTCTCTGTGGGGGATCAGGAACCACGTCTAACACAATGTTCCATGGACCCCCAGGAGTCTTTACACCAAACAGTATCTTGATCTGTTCAGCCATTTTTGCACAGTAAAGCCGAGATGAGCCTCGTGGAAGATACAGTATACTGACAGACAGACTGACAGACAGACAGACACTGCGAACATCGGTAACAATAGTCAGCATCTCATGCATTCGATGCAGACTAAAATGATGATTGTAGTCGTTTTGGTAGTGGTTTACCATGCTACACATTGAAATTGCGTGAATTATCATGTTGCAGACATTGCAAAAGAAAGAAGAAATTGAAGAAGGTTGTAACTGTTATTTTCTCAGCTTAAAATATACTTGTTGCTGTTAATATTCTATAGGCTGTTTTTTCGTGATAAATAAACAATCGAACAAATCGTGCAGCAGCATGGTGCGTTCAAAAAGGTAGAAGAGCGAATAATTGGTGTTTCGTTCGATTAAAGTTTGATTGAAATTTGTTTTGTTTATGTACCCGAGGGTCCCCGAAAGAAGCCACGTGTCAAAACCGAAACCGGAAGTAAAAATAAGCCGCTATGGCTGACATCCAATTTGGGTGTTCATGTAGGTAGAAAATCTGCTCCCTGCACACCGAATGGTCGTTGTCATCTCCGATAAAAAATGAAATCCCCGACGAGTTAAATAAATAAACACATTGCGTGCATTTCTGGCGGCCTCAAGTGGTAATCCAGCGTTAATTTCTACATTTTCTAGTTCCATTTTGAGTTCTATTGTACTGTTTTGCACGCAGAATGCTATAGCGAAACGAAGGTGACAGCAGACACCGAAGACACCTTGTACTACCCTGGCTTTGATCAGTATGGCAGCAACGTTCACTGTGAATGGACCTTCATAGCACCAGACGGATATGTACGCGTTATCCTATACTTCGTTTTTACCCGAGTCTGTAATTAAGCATTTAAAAATATCTTACATATCTCAGTTGTTAGCTGGCGCTGAGCGGTGTCGCATTACACGTTTTCGGTTTAATGCTTAATTTTATTTTACAACGGTACAATAGTCCACATTTGACATTAACGCGAAGTGCAGCCTGAAATGAAATGATTATAATTGACTTAGATTTTAAGTATTTTCTACTACAATCCACCAAGTAAATATATAAGTAAAACGTTAAGACCTCGTGTGTGATGGCAGGTGTTTGAAGTTGATGTACATCGGCTGTCAGTCGAACCGTCGCAGAACTGTTCTGGTGACAGACTTCAGCTGTTCGACGAAGACACGGAAATGTCGGATCCTCTGTGTGGCAACAAGCCGCCGTCAGAGACTTTCTACACTCGCTCATCTACCCTTCTTGTCAGATTTCAGTCCGACCAAAGTGGATCTGACGCCGGCTTTGTGCTTGGATACGCAGTTGTCGAAGGCGAACAACAAGATCTGGCCGACGTCTCCGACATGAGTGGACAGCGAACAGGTTTGGAAAGTGGGCGATCGTCTTTATTTCATTTAGCCGCCGGCAACTCAGATGCCGGAGGCTATATATTTCACCTCTGAGCTTTTTAGCACCCGCCCTTTATGTGACCAGACGGCCGAAACGCCACCCAGACACCGCAGAGCTCGGTCCTTCCAACTCCAAGATCCACGCGTGAGATTGGGGCCCAAAAATGGTCGACTTGGATTCGGCATATTGCCTGCCTGTCGAGCAGCCCTTCAGTCAAAGGTATTTCAGAGGCCATGCTTGAAATATCTACATAAGACTTTTCACCCATCCTCCCCTAAGTTTTACAGGGGGTAAAAATGTGAAAAATCAGCCCTCAACTTTTCACAAAATCAACATTTGAGTTGCCTTCGTTTCGAAAGCGGGCAAAATGTCGAAAATCTTAAACATGCACCTGAAATGCTAATGACTAGCCTATGTTCACTGAAAATTTGGGGCAGGTCTGTGCATCCATCTGTGAGATTACGAATCTAGAGTGGGGGCACTCTAAAACGCGAAATTTGCTAAATCACTTTGGCGTCTTGTTCTAAATTGTAATATTGTAGTACTCAAGTGTCATCAAAGATATTATTATTGCAAAAATACTAATGCAAAGCTTATAAGCTACATGTGTCACAATCTGTGCATGGAAGACTTGAAGTACGTCTACATAAATTTCTATATCTACAATATTGAAACTAACGAGGCCTACATACAGTAATTCGTAATTACATAACTATGCTCTACTCTTACTTTCCGACATGGGATAACGTATAGGCTAGGCTATTCTAATGTGTGAATTTTGAGACAGAGTTTTACTAAAGCTTAATTCGTAGGTAATAATGAGGACTACTACGGAGGCCGCTTTTTGCCACATACGTGTAAGTAATACGTTACCTATATGACGAAGAGATTGACTACTAATTGTAATCTATCTGACACAAGAACTAAGTCCGTTCAATATTTTGGTGTTATGCATACATATGACACTGTCTGTTTGTTGATGAGAGCAGCAGGAGGGTCCATTTCTGCGGATCAATCAGGAAATGCGGGTGGAAACAGAAATCGTAAGCGTCGCAAAGTGTTCTTTAATTCCCGATTTTTTTCAAATTTTAGCTGATACTTTAAGCCACATTACACATACAAATGTGGCACAATGCCTGTGTATTGGGATACAAGGACAGCACTTGCATTCCTTATCTAGGCTAAATAAACCATTGCATTACACTTGAGTTTGGTAACTTCCTCAGAACGGATATTATATAGGCCTACTGAATACAGAATGTCTATGTCGTATGCCTATTCCGGGAAAGCGAGTGAGTTAGCGTCACTCAAAGTGTATTCTTCTATCTAGAACGGTGAAATGTCAACCTATGTTCTTTTTGTTTTAATGACCAGAATGCAGCGAAGACGTTGTAGAGTTTACTGAACAGGAAGGAACAGTGCAATCTCCTGGATTCCAGAGGTCTCGCTATCCGAGAAATTCCAACTGTGAATGGCGTATTACAGCATTAGATAACCAGGTCACAATTAGAAAATTCTATACTTTTAATTACTTCAAGGCTGCAATTATTGTAATGAAATAAATTGCTGAAAATGTTCATGCGTTGGCTACTTCTACCATATTTATGCACTCTGATGACAGAAATTGTAATTATTGAACATGATAATAAAATATCCATTCTTGAGGCAAATTCCTGGTTGTTTGCTAATGTTTGTGGTGTAGTCAACTGAGTTGAAAACAGAAATACGTTCCGAATTTCGTCTTTACTTTCACAAAAAATAGCCAAATTTGCAGCAACTACTCTAAGCAAAGTAATACGTTAATGTCTAGAAATTTTGATTGGTTTTCCCCCCGCACAGCCGAGGTTCTTGGCGATCACGTTGAGCACAGTGGTCCAAAAATCCCGGTATACTTTAAGTGCTACAACTTTCTTAATTTTGGATGAATAAAAGAAACAAAAATATGGCGATAAAGAGCATTTTCTCGAGAATCAAGTCACTTTAAGTTAATCTGCCATGATTCTACGTTATGCTAAATGTAAACAAGTTTATGGCGTCCGTCCGAAATTTTTTAACTATCATGGAGCGCTTAACTGCAGAAGACTCCTGTTTGATTGTATATCTCGTAGTTCTGTTCTGTTCATTTCTAAGAAGGATTAGATTTGAAAATTCGTCGGTGTGAATGAATTGCAACTGTTTTCGAACGCCGACAGGAAGAAACGACTCAGTGGTAGATAACTGTAAAAAAAGTTTCAGTTTGAGAAGCAGCATAAAGACTAAAGATCACGGAACCGTACGATGTTACATTTCTCGAGAATTTCTGTCGGACTTCTACTGGTTCCCGGTTGCGGTTGGCCTTCTTGACTGCAAACAAGTTCCACAACGACGTGAATGTTGTCTTGCATCCGCACAAAGTGAATACGATCGCTACCTGAAGCCAGGTCTGCTGAACCAGTTATGTCAACTTTTCTAATAAGATCGTTCAGCGTACTTTTCATCCACTGTTTGGTGGAAATTCTCGCATCATTTGCAAAGCATTCCACCCCTTCTACACCCTCAAACATTTGATCAAACATCTGTCTCGTGCTGTTAAACGCGCCACGTTAGTTATAAAACGATGAAATTTAAGAAGTCATAAACCTGTATATATTTAGCATAGAATGTTTAATCATGGCTGACTAACTTAAAGCGACTTGATTCTCGGGAGAATGCTCGTTATTGTCGTATTTTCTTCTTTTATTCATCCAAATCTAAGAAAGTTATGGCACTTCAAAGTAGACCGGAATTTTTGGATCACACTAACTAACTAATCATTACATATAATAACGCTCTTACAATAGCCTGCTGATAGACTATGACGAGCTCGATGCTGGAGTGGGCTGAGGGACTCCAAAAGAATTTAACATGAAACTTTGCATACTTTTACGTTATGATATGGGGTTGGTACCAATTTTATTCAGGTTTAGCGCCAAGATCTGAACTAGAGAAATCGCTGTATCAAAGGCCCGAGAGGGGGTGAGGTGTGGACTGGACCCCAAAAACTCGAAATGAAATTTGGCATTCTGTAGTTGTCTACAATATATGAGCTAACACTATTTGAAGTAGTAGGACTAAGTAACGACTAGTGCTGCTTCGATATATCGAAAGTATCGATATATCGATTCGATATCGACATAAAAGTGGCAAACCTATCGAAGCAGCACTAGTAACGATGGATGGAGTCGTGTTGTCGTTGCGACGTGCAGATAATCACGATCACTTTCAGTCACATGAATCTGGAGGACACTGGGAGCTGCGTGGCAGACAGTCTAACTATGTACGACGGCGCCGACACGACTAGTCAACTGCTTGGTAAGTTCTGTGGCGACGATCTGCCCAGCAATCTGACCTCTAGTGGTCACTACATCTACATCGTGTTCAGATCAAACCGCAAACGCAACACCGGCGGCTTCTCACTCAGCTGGAACGCAGCAGACGCGCACGGCACTGACCACGCAGAAGCCGGTAAGGTTCAAGACCCTCTATGTCAACACTTGCAAGTTTGAAATGAGTAAATGACCAAGACTCAGGCCTACTGCGCGATAACTTCGATCCTGTACATATCTGCCCTTGATTCTCTTTCATTGATTTACCTGTCACCCACGTCACGTTGTGCTAGCTGTCAATCAGTGAATACGTCGCTGTATGTAATTTGCAGTGGCAATACTATGAAACGCAGAATACTGATTCTGCTTATTACAACGCATACAATTAGGTCTAGTTAGAAACGAGTGCGGACTAGCCACGGGGACAAAAATGTAATGCATCACATGCGTGGTCTCTTAGGAACAGTCAAAGGGTCGCATGACTGAAGTATGTTAACTGTGCACATGCAGAGGAAGGAGTTGCAACGGTTGGATGCGACGACGTGTCAACTATTCTCGTTGGTCAGACAGAAGGCATACTGATTTCTCCCAAACAACCAAACCTCACCTTCTACCCAAACGACGTCGCCTGTAACTGGCACATCGTAGTCCCAGCCGACGCGGTTTGTATCTGCCGACTCTATCGCGAATACTGCGCAACAGCTTTACATACGTGCTAGGTCGGGAATTTTCCGGATCTCTGAGTGAGGGCCCACATTCCGACATCGGACGACATCGTCCGTCACCGCAGGAATAGAACACATGTATTTCAATGGAGGCATTCACACCGCCGCACGATGTCGTCAGACGTCGTTTGGCGTTTGCCGCAGAAGTTGTACCGGCGGTACAACATAAACGTCAATTGACAAGCGGCACATCTCATCGTTTAACGTAGTGCAACATCGTGCTGCGTGTGAACGAGCCCTAACAAATAATGCTTAGAAGTGAAAATAATGTTATGTTTTCAGAAAAAAGTATCTTTCATTTTCTCTTCTTGCGACTGTGACAAAGACGGAATTAAATCCAGATATATACGAGTATTCAAACATCACACGCAGGGCCGACACGACGCGACAACACGTCACGTTGATAAAGGTTCTAAATGCCGTCGGTCCAGGTCACTCTGAATTCATCCGAGTGGTGCCTGTGATTTGCTGTTGTCGACAGAACGTTCTGTTGCGTTTCGAGAGTTTCGAGCTGGAGGAGCCGTTGTCAGGTACGACATGTTACGACGCTGTGACGGTGTACGACGGCGCGACTGACGAGTCGCCGGTAATTGGGTCGTACTGCGGCACTGAGCTGCCCAGCGACATCCTCGCATCAACCAACCATCTCTTCGTCGTCTTCCAGTCAGACTCGTCTGATACGGCCACCGGATTCAGGGCTCACTACTCCGCCAAACACGGAACTGGCGCCGTCGACGGTAAGAACTATAGACAGTGTGACGGAATGACGTCTATGCTCGTAGGTAGTGCTGCATGTAGACTGACGTGAATTAACATCCCATATCCATACGAATGTGATACGATGTATTTTTGTTTTAGTTGTAAATATTTGAGAAAAAAAACTTTGACCTATACACTGAAGCAGACCGTTGTCATATGGGCCCTATAGACTAAGAATTAGTGATGCTGTCGCTGTAAAGCGAACTCTCGCACATGTTACTTGCCTCCTGATCTGAAGTCGCTAGCAGTGTGACAACAGTAGTCATAGGCATAATTATAGGCCTACGTACGTTCATATGTTTATGTCGTCTATTTGTCTGCAGTTTCGGCCAATTGACTGACAAAACGTCATCACTAAAATCACTTTCAGTGTGGCGACTTGCACGTCAAAGTATAATTGCACGCAGAATCAAGCAGTGATGCGGTGTGCGTTGTCAGGCAGCGACTGTGGAGTGCCTGATGTCAGTCCTCTCGTGTTCAACCGCATCGTGGGAGGTACGGAAGCTGTGCCTCACTCGTGGCCGTGGCTCGTCAGTCTGACGCACCGACGTCAATCGTGGCGTCACCAGTGTGGAGGCAGCGTCATCAGTCATCGATGGATCATCACGGCCGCACACTGCGTGTATGTATTGGCAGCACTGTCTTCTCTCACGACACCGGCCTGGGATGTGAGTGTATAGCTTTATACTTCTTCTTCTCTGTGCATCAAGAGCCATTACTGGTCAGCTGTGCAACAATGTCATCGTCTGCAGAGTGTATAGCTGAAATGGAAACAAGCCGCCGTTTAACTTCGACAGAGGACAAGACGACATCGTTTGGATCTCACCGCAGGGACACACATCAGTGGCTGCCTGATTCCATTTCTTCTTGCAGGCACCGCGGTGGCCCTGTGCAGTCCGAAAACGGTTTAGCAGGAGCCACAGTACTGTTGTCATGGAAGATTGAAACTTCATACTAGTAGTACATCAGTCAGTATAGACAGCAACACAGCGTGTCAACTCGTGTGTCCGTCCGTCCTGTCGTACGTCAGAAGGCTGACAGCTATGGCGCACTACCAACCCAAGAAGCAGTCTGTCCTTTTATGCAAAGTCGGTATTTTTCCGAGTCTATTTTCGCTATCTGTGCTAATCTGTATCATTCACACTAATAAGCGTTGCATTATGTTAATACAAGTACAGCGTTGTTGGTTATAATGCATGTAGGCAGTGGTCGGATCAAGCGTCAGATTTCCGTGTGGTGCTGGGGGAACACAACCGAGCGGTGGAAGAAGGGACAGAGAAAATGATCGATGTGGCTGAGATCATCATACACGAGCGCTACAACCGTAGCGTCACCGACAATGATATGGCGTTGTTTCGTCTTGCAGAGGACGTCCAATACTCGCGTAGCATCAAGCCGATCTGTCTTCCGCGAGATGATGTCACTGACAACATGATGTGCATCACCGCCGGCTGGGGACACACGCTCTGTGAGTCAACAAGTCTCTATCGATCGCCTGCGGGATGCCTCATCGATGATCGCAGTCTCAAGTCCAAGGCCAATATTACTTAACTACTAAGCATTTAAAGCCGTGAAATGTGTATAAAGTGCAGTTTTAAAACGTTTATTTCACACTGAACTTGCGCTAAATGTAGATCCCTAGTCCATGAGCTATTGCAGATAGGTCTAACCTTTTAGGCCTAGTGTGTAAACGGCAGCGTTTCCATTTCGTCACTTATTTTTGGAACAACCCGTATACGAAGATTACTCAAATGTGTTTTCAGCCACGGGTAACTCAACGGTGTTGAATCAGATTCATGTGCCAATCATCAGTCAATCACAGTGCAGTCAGCGCGGATGGTACAGCGGTAAACTGACGGAGAATATGATCTGCGCCGGCTACCCAGAGGGTCGTCGCGACTCGTGCCAGGGCGACTCTGGAGGTCCGCTCATGTGTCGAACTGACGGACGCTGGCGACTCTACGGACTGACAAGCTGGGGCGAGGAATGCGCGGCCGCTCACAAGCCGGGCGTCTACACACGCGTCAACCGCTACCTCGAATGGCTCGAGGACAAAACCGAAGGTTTGCTAACTTCTTTAATTATGCTTTTCCACCTCGTCGAAGAGACGTAAAGTATATACGTAAGCCTGTAAATTTCTCGTTAAACGTGTTGTCCGTATGCCTAAACACTTTGTAGCAGCAGGTGTTTGAACGGGTTGATCAGACCATCAGATTGTCGGACTGAGACGCGATGGTGTGAGAAAGTCATACCTGTGATCCCTAAGCAGCGCTGCAAGCATAGGCGCATCCACGTTTCAAAATCTGGGGGTCCAAGTTGAGCGGCTGAGGCCGCGATGGGGGTGGGTCTGGGGTAACAGCAGTGCAAGGCGCATGGCACCATTTACGTCACTGACTGCTCTCAACTCGTCGCGTAACATTTCACAAGCCGACAATGGGCGGTGCATGACACTCATGTTAACCATAGTGTCGGAAATCGTAACAGTGGAC
>Ga0126335_1003112_pt1 | contig 10216 bp, 8 predicted proteins | sample OlaspJWI45metaG_FD_108409 | JGI IMG/M metagenome (GOLD analysis project Ga0126335, IMG submission 108409) | Marine gutless worms symbiont microbial communities from Oahu, Hawaii - Olavius sp. 1 OAHU.JWI-45 metaG | ecosystem: Host-associated > Annelida > Digestive system > Unclassified | place... | reverse complement strand
TTTATAGTATAGTGTATTAGTTGGGCAGCTGTTAGTGCTGGTCTCAGCCTTGTTGTCCTGCTCGCAAATGAATAGCCTTATATGTGTATCTCTGGACATTTTGAGCAAATAAAATTGATTGATTGATTCATCTTGCATGCAGAGACCTACTGACCAACTCTGGCCAAAAACCAAAAACTGGGTCACCCTGACCTACTAATGCCAACTGAGCGTCACTGTCCTGGACGGTTTGTTTCTAGTCATGTGACAGCCGTAAGTGCAGTTTATCGCTGTTCGACTGTTCCTTCCTTCTCCTCTATGCAGTGTTACGTGTTACTTAGTTAATCGCGGCCAACACTCTCATGCACGCAGGTGCGTACAATCGTGCGTGTGGCCAGAAGCACATAAAACGCCCAGTGATATCTATCGTCTACATGTAAATTATATAAATAAAAGAAGATTGGTGCTGCAGTCAATGCTGATAAAGACCGATTCTTTATATCTGCTGTTTCTGTATTCAATAAAAGCAGCAAATAATGTTGAATTCCATTACTGTGATACGATACGACTCGCACACTGTTTCCAGGCACATTCTGGATAGCGTCGATACGTGAAGACTGTTCAAATGTGGTAGGTTGATGCCCTTTAAAGCCAGTATGGCTAGGGAAGCACAAACCTGCGTGCTGACACCGCAGCCAGAAACTAAAAAAGTACAAACAGTAGCTCTCAAGGTCAAACGTCGAGGTCAAATGTCAGCAAAATCCGGACACTTTCGGCCTCCGAAATTCGTTATCGAAGTTAATCTCCTGATTACGAAACTGTTAGTCTGTTGCAAAAAAGTATAAAAATTCTGTAGATATTTTTGTATTTGAAGCAAATTCGTTTGACTATTGTATATACAACAATCGGTTACTTTACCCCCATTTCTCACCCGAGTTGCCACATTCATATTTCATTCAAAAATGTGACCCGACCGGAGAATTGATCTCACCCATAGGCGACTTTACGGCGAAGACATGTTCTCACCTCATAAAAATGTGTTTGGCTGTTGCACAGGGCTCGTGTTTATTACATGTTCTCGGCGCATAGGTTTGGATTGGCAGCTACGTCCGGCAAGGCGGCTTCGCGTGAATCAATTAATAATCATCGAGACCCGGTAGCTGGCACTTAATCCAATACTTCCTGCCACCAGCAGTGGCGCAGCCATTTACTTCAAGCCAGCCTTCAACATATGCCATCTGGCATCTCTAATAACAACGATACAAGTGGCAAAGTAATTTGGCGAAGGCCGCATTTAATTTCTTTTTCTCCCCCTTGCCGTGGGGGGTCGAGACCTTCATCCAATACAAAGTGCATTAAGTCTCCACTCCAAACAGATTCTCTATCCGTTTAGACGTTTTTGCACAGCGCAGACACGTGACGACAGACACACCACGCTACGGGATTCTCGATCGCAACAGGCCGCATCTCATGCATACGACGCCGCCAAACAAGATTACCGCCAAATTTGTCTGAAACAATGCAGAAGCATCGGTAATACCGATGCTAATATTCATCAGCGTTTTTCCTGTTTTACCTCGATGTGCTGGGGACGCCATCGTTCCAAAATACTCTAGCTACGCCACTTGCCACGACCTTGCGAATATTTGGCACAGCAGTATATGCGATACTAATCTTATAGGCCAGCAGCATGCGGCAATAACTAATCATATATATTCATAAACCAATCTCGCATGTTATACATATTTTAAGAGTGATATATACATTTAGGCACAGCATGGCATGTCGTGCAAGTTTTACCAACATGCAGAAAATGTGTGTGTAGTTTCAAGATCGAGAGATGAAATTTAACAAATTTAAATCATGTAATGCGTTATTTAAGGATGTAGTAAATTAAAGAACCGGATCATTTATTAAAACTTACTAAACTGTGTGCTGTACATTGGCGTCAAATTTGACATAGAGGGATTTAGCTAAATAAACACGTGTTAAGCGACAGCAGCAGTTAATTCAGCCAAAATAAATAGTAAAAAAGCTGACGACAATACAATATTATTATACCACACGTGTAATCATCCATAGTTACACCCACAAATTATTGTAGTCAGATAAAAAATAATTTTGAAATAACATAATTATTTTTAAAAGGTAGAAAGGATGACAACTGGATTTTCAGCTTTTTAAGTTTGCAGAAACATAGCAACATAAGCTTCACTATAATGCAAACAACAATTTCAAATAGGTCCTATAGCCTTTTAATTTGAAAGCCTTCGAAGACTTCTGTTATCGGTAAGACGACTTACATTTTTATCATCATCATCATTAGCAAACTCAATAGGTTCCATAGACTCCTTTAAATAAAGGAGTCTATGATAGGTTCAGTGTTTGATGCATAAACACAGTAGTTCAAAAAGACATAAGCCCAGATAGTTTTTATAACTCGACAAAGGGCGCTGCTTACGACTTAACGAATAATTGCAAACTGATGCAAAAACTATTGTTTTAATATGGTTTATAAACAAACCTTTAACTTTATGCGACTGCTGTATTAAATATCGCCAATTACATTGCTCTGACAAATGTTGCGTTTGACCGTTTCTTACCCGCCATTTTATCATGTTTACATACTTCACTAAGTGTCACTAATGTTAAGTTTTCTTCACGATTAACGCAGTAAACTATCAACATCTTATCTTTAAAAACTGGAATCACTGTAGCATTTTCGAATAACAGCATCCTTTTTGTGAGATGCATTAACCGACAAAAAGCCAAAGTAATTTGACGAAGGTCGCATCGAATGCAAGCAATGTTCCTATACTTTACAATAGACAACATTTCCCCCATTTCTCCTCCCCCTCGATGTAAAGTGTCTTGAGTCCCAAAAGTCTCCACTTTAAACAGGACCTCGATCCGTCTAGTCGTTTTTGCACAGCGCAGCCGCCTGACAGTCGACAGATACACCATACTAGTGACGCTGCGAGATAATCGGTAGCAATAAAGGTAAAAAATGTAAAGGTTACTGACACTTGATATAGCGCCTGTTTATAGAGCAACCTCATTACAGGAGCGCTGAGGTATGGCACGCGTTGTAAAGGATCTCACCGTTTTACCTGGACACACGCGCGCTTATCCGCGCACGGTTTGAATCATGCCTTTGCCTTCCCGGCCGAAGCTGGTCCTCATTTTACCGACCCCGGATAGAAAGTTGAGTTGACCTAGTTGGCTGCTTATATACTCAGATTATTATTATTATTATTATTATTATACATGAATATTATTATGGTGGCGCTGTCACATTAGTGCTGCAAGATCACTTTACAATATCACTGTCGCGTTTCGCAGACTAAATAGCAGTAACAATATCTGTCCACGACTGTTCAGCAGGAACACAAAACGTGTCCGTGAGTCAATCCACAGGGAAACACTCCCTAAACAGCACAGTTTTCAGTTCTTGGCGGAAGGCGACCAAAGTAGGCGCATTCCTGACACGAGTAGGCAGAGAGTTCCAGGCTCTTGTTGCAGCCGCCGGGAAGGCGCGGTCGCCTAGTGTTGAGCGTCGTGTCGACGGAACCAGTAGTGTAGACGTGTCGGCAGATCGGAGGTGACGGGTTGCACGGCTGGAGGCTGGCTGGATGGTCTCAGCAAGGTAGCTCGGTGCTGAGATGGTTTACCCGTCCGAAGACGGTCACCCCCAAGTACTAACCGGGCTCGATTTAGATTAACTTGAAAACCCAAGACATAGTGTGTTAGATGGGGTTCCGTTCCCCTACAGCAAAAGGAGGGGAAAGAGACAATTTGCCCATTGCAAAGTATAACGACATTGCTTGCGTTCGATGTGGCCTTTACCATATTACTTCGGCCACGTGTTACAGCGTGTTACAGTTAGTTTATAAGTAACTAAGTAAGTAAGTGAATTTCTGTTGGCGTAGCAGACCTTACAGTCTAAACTGTCATGGAGGTGCTATGTTAGTGTCCCATATGCTCTACAGAACAGCACAGTCTTCAAACGCGCACAGAACTGAGTCGGTGTTAGTGATGGGTCATGAACTGATAATGGAAGTGACTTCCACAGGATCGGACCAGAAACAGCAAAACATCTTTGGCCGCATCTCGTTATTATGGAGCGGGGTACTGCAAGGTCACCACGTGCAGCAGAACGGAGGTGACCACGATTGGCTGATTCAGACACCGGTGAGCACAGTTCAGTGAGGAATGTCGGTGCGGCTTGATGCAGACACTTGTACACCAGGACACACACTTTGTATTCAAATCTCTGCTGAACGGGCAGCCAATGTAGTCGATCTCGAACGTCAGTGGTGATGTGGCCGAATTTCCGCTTACCCAGTATGATTCGAGCTGCAGCGTTTAGCAAGTTCTGTAGAGGCTGGACATTGGTCGCACTCACGCGGTGGATGACACTGTTACAGTAGTCTATCCGACTCGTAACGAACGCGTGTACCATGGTTGTGGTAGCATCTTCTGTAAGTGATTTCCGCACGGTATTCATCTACCACAGATGGTAAAAATTCTTGCCGGACAGGCGTTGGACATGGTGTGTGAAGGTCAGCACACTGTCGAGTAACACGCCGAGGCACACTGTTTCAGTGGAGATCTTGATGTTGATGCCCCCAAGCGTGATGGTCAGCAGCCGAAGCTTAGACAGTTGGTGCGGTGTACCAAGCCGTATGAACTGAGTTTTGTCCGGGTTTAATTTCAACCGGTTGGCACATATCCACCGGCCGATATCACCCACACATGTGACCAGCTTCTACTGCCGATTGGTCTGCATGGAAATACAGCTGAGTGTCGTCGGCATATGAGTGCACTTCGAGTTCATGTCGTCGGGCGATTGCGATGACGTCAGCACAGTAGACAAGGAACAGGACAGGACCGAGCACGCTTCCTTGTGGGACGGCGTGGGTCAATGGCGATCTAAACGACTGTACCCCATCGATGCTGACTGACTGCGTCCGGTTCCGTAAAAAGGACTCGACTCAATCCAGGGAAGAGCTTGTTTCTTGTCATCGAACGACTGCTGTAAACGAGCAATCAGTAGATCGTGATCGACAGTGTCAAATGCAACCGATAGATTCAGCATACACAGTAAGCTAACTTCTCCTCGATCAGCTGCTGGCAACACGTCAGTAATCACCTTGAGCACAGCTGTCTGTCGAATGCTTACTTCTGTAAACAGATTGAACACTCAGACGTAGACGCTCGAAAAACTTGACCAACTGACGACATACAAGTCTTTCTACAACCTTGGCGATGAATGCAAGGTTGGATACTGGCCTATAGTTCTGCACGTCTGACGCTAGCCTTCTTAAGCTGTGGTCAAACTATAGCATGGCGCTGACTGACAGGAAGACAGCCTTGCTGTAGTGACGCGTCACACAGATCTGTGAGGAATGGCAGCAGCTCAGGCAGACATTTCTTCAGCATGTCGGTTGGTAGAGGATCAAGCGAGTTATATGGCTATCACAATTATAGGCCGAACCTAACTTGTACCAGAATTATTAATACATTTTGCAAAACGAGTACCGGTAAAACGGTTAACTAAAGATTAAGCGTTTATTAGCTCATTACCAAAATTATTGGTAATGAGCCAGATTAGTTTAAGTTATTGTAACTTGTTCCCCGGTTTTGCTAGGTAACATTGCAAATTTATTACAAATGTTTTCTTTACTTAGACTCGTAATCATTACATTAGATTTGAACGTTTTAGGCACACATTTGAAGAACTGGACAACTTACCATAAATCCCTTGTACCAAGCCTTGATCTGTTGTTTAGTGAAGTTGGTATTATCGATGAGAAACGTCATGTCTTCTTTCGACAGTTTTTTGCTCGATTTTCCGCCCATTTTTGCGCCGTCGACTCGTCGTCTTCTAGTGTACAGAAGTGATTAGCGAACTCCGTTCAGTCGCAGCGAGACATTTCAAAAGATAGGGCCTAACTGTCTATACGTGATGCGGACAGTGATACGGCAATCTCGGCCAGGCCAAGGCGTTGTACGAGCAACAACGGTCAGGACACTAAATGTGTCCGCACTGCAGCCGAAGCACTAATTAATGCCCTGTGCCACAACCTTAGACAGGCCGACGCAAACGTGAGGCGAAACTACGCCGCCGAAAGACACACAGACGCACGCTGTTTCCTTAGCGTCGGTCGGTCGGTCGGTGGAGAACGATGCTACGCGACTGCAGCAACCCGCTCTGCGACAGCGAAGGCGGCGATGCTTCTGCTGCTGCTATAGCTACATGCTGCCGGCACCACCAGCAACAGCAGCAGTAACGACAACACGTACTCGATGGCACACGAAGCTATCGAAGGTCTCACAGCCGCGAGAAATCCATAGTTTTGCCACTAACGTGTGATCATCTTTATTTCACCGCTGAGGTAAAAAGCAGCAACAAAATAATTTAACTAAACTTAACCGTAACTATAAAAATAGGTAACAACACTGTCGATAAAAGTCCTTAGTTAGTATCGAAAATTCATTATGAGGATTTCAAGAACAGTTTACATATAATATTTCCGAACATTTAGTTTATGCAGAAACTTAGATTTTTTATATACAAAGTGAAAAACGAAATAATTAAAATTGACTACATACTAAAAACACGTTTTGGTGAATAAAGTAATAACAGTAAAAAAGAATAAGTAATTTTATATGCACAGGAAATAAATGAAATTTGTGAAAAATATGTTAAAGGGATATATATGGGATGGTAATGTTTTAGTAGCTCAGTAGCGCTTGTCTGTGTGTCTGTAACTTTTGAATGCCTCGAGAATAAACTTTACTTTTGGCGTACAGTTACATCTTAAAATATGTAGGCTAATTTTGAATATGTAGGTCGTAAGTTCAATGTCAGCATTATAGGGACATATAAAAATTCCAGAGAAAATGCAGAGTTAAAATGAGAAAAAGTGGCCATTGGGGGAAATCGATAGATTATTATTGGGCTGCATCGAATGCATAAGATGCAGACTATTGTTACCGATGTTTGCGGTGTCGGTCTGTCAGTCTATCTGTCCGTCACGAATGTACCGAATGACCCCAACTTGGCTTCACTGTGCGGGGTGATCGGCGGCGGCGCGTGCAGTGTAAGCGGGGTCATTAGGTGTAGCCTTCGCCAAATGCCTTTGGCCTCTTGTTATTTATTTATTACGCACAAAGTGCAGCCACATACACATACACCTATAAAATACTGAAATACAGACACAAACGCATTAGAGGTTTTTTAAAATGATATGCGCTATATAAATTCACGTTTTACTTACTTACTTACTTACAAACACAGTAAAAAGTTAAGACACAAATTACTACGACTAAAACACACAGAAAACTAGAACGCAACCCTTCGTGTAAAAAGCGCGTAACTAATCACGCGGACGACATGGACCTTCGATTGAAAGACATTCCTGTTCTGCATTTGGTTAACTCTGTATGGATATGTGCTTCGAGCCGTTGCCTGTTTACACATATGATCAGACGCTGTGGGTTATCAGGATTATTACCGTATCAAATGATGCTGATTCCATTAGTTGAAATCTAGTCACGTTCGATAGAATCGCATATCACAGTGCGCAGATATTAGATTAACCCACTAATTCGACACACTGTTTGTGTTACCAACGCTCTTAGAGCTCTTTGGTTTCTGATAATCTTGATGTATAAATGAAAAATACCACATAGTGGCAAACACAAAGGAACGAAAATACTTGTAAATTGTTCTTGAAAAAACACCAAATTGGTGCTAAAAGTTGTCATTGCTGCTGATAATGACGATGATTACAACTTAAAACATGAGCTAAAATGATGATATCGGCAGTCTATATGTCCAGTACAAGGCAGACAGTACAGTCATAGAATATCGAAATGTAATTATAATAATAAAGCGACTTCATTGTCCAGACTAGGGGACGACGGTGCAGTGCCAGTGACGCAGACAGCATTGCCACGCTGCACGGCGACGCTGAGACGATGCATGAGAAACATGAAAGAACGTGGCTCAGCAGATGTATTGGTGATGCGGCGACCCAGCTTCTGAAGGAAGTCCATTGCCGACTCTCCGACAGCACCAAGAGTCTCCACAGCGATCGGTGCTAAGTCGTACAGTGAAAAAAACGTAAAATAAAATATTGGTATGCTGTCCTTTTGTATAATTTTGAGTTATTTTGTTTCTTGTTTTCTTTTCATACCAGTTAGTGGGACAATACAATGATGTCTGCTACAACGCTTGAACGTAACCCTATGATAAATGCGCCACCTATCAGTGAAACCAATGAATACCAACAAGTGTTAGAAATGACATCGTTTTGTACTTCACGTTACTCGGCGTAATTCAAGAACAAATCCGCTGGACACTCATCTTTCAAAACGTTACTGGGCAGATTGGCGAACTGTTCAGTAGTTTAAAACCGCGGGCATGTACAGCAAATCTGGTCTACTTCCACCGACGCTGCGCTACGCAATCGCTAACAACGTAACGCACAGTGAAAAGACGTCTGAGTCTACCGGTCGATGATTTCGAACGCTCATTGCACGCAGGACGCCAACCAGGCCGAAGTTGATGACGTTGTCATAACGATGCCTTCTGCATGACGTCACTCATGACGTCATGATGACACACGTGGACTAATCATTAGCATCGCCGTATCGATCTGCAGCTTCCGTCGGAGTATTCGGTCTATTCCATGGACATGATCTAATCGAAGCTTCTACTCGATGTCTACGCCGTATACGTAAGCATGAACTTCAGCAGGTGTTGTTGCTCTGTCGGCAACATGCTTTTCGCATAAGATGTCCACAAAAAGATCAAAAGCCGTCACATCAATCCTTATTACGCATCATACTAAACTTTAGAAAAACTTAAGCTTAAGTAACTTTTAAGAAATATTCAAAATAATTAGGGTGCAGAAAAGTTCCTTAGATGCGTAAGGACAAACTAAGACTAGGCCCCAAGGTCGAGCAACAACGGGAGCATAAAGTGAACAGTTTGAGTGACGCCGTGACGGGGTTACTGAAAAAAAACTAAAAGGGTGAACGCATATGTCTGCTGCTGCATAGACGACCTCACCTCTCCCCAGGGTTAGAGATATTTCATGCAAATTTCAATTAGCAAATAACTTTGTCAGCGCCGTGTATTTTGATACTTTTTAAAAGTAACTCACTTTGGCGACATTGATATTATTGTTCATGAATTGCAAGCTTACATGATAGTGAACATGTGATCGCTTTTCTGCCATAAGTGTATCAATCGCACGTGCTGTAACGTTAAAAATTAATGTAGGAATATTTTAGAAAGTCTCAAAGTCAGTACAATCAATTAAAAAATGTGCTATATAATAAAACATATCAACTGCTATGTTTTTCACTAATATGGTAAATCACGTACTTGCATAGGCCTACACGATTTTAATTATCGTGTCCGTCGAAAGAATTTTATGCCACAGAGTGAGAACAAGCTTCGACTACCGACTGGTCTACTAATGTCGGGAAGAATTGTGTCGCATGAATAATGAATCGCATATGGCGCAACGCGCAATCTCCAAAGCAACGGAACCTATTCATTCATGTTCGGCAGCTGTTTGCGCCTTACTATCTTTCTGGAATATTTTACTGTATTGCTGCATTCGTTTGTATATTTATACTGCTAACGAACGTCATGCATTATATACCGTTCTAGCCGCCCGTAGCGGAAGATAGCGAAATCAACATCACGGCAGTTTGTAAGCGTAAGCCCAAATCGACAGCTAGCCTAACACTAACCGTAATAGCCTAAGCCTATCCCTAACCCGAAACGTTCTCCTTGCTGTGATCATCACTCTAAGGTTAACGGAATGAACGACAACCATGCGGCGTCAACAAGCAAACGCAAAAAATGACAGGTGTCACGTGACAGTACAGCAGGCCAATCACATAAACCAATTACACCAGCATAGTCACGTGATTGCCGTGATACAATCCACATAAACAAATAAATGAATCTGTTACAGTTAAAATACTTCTGCTTGTTGAATATCTCACGGACAACATTTCAGCGTTAAAATGTCGTTACGCATCGTCGACACAAAAGTGTGCTTAAATGTGTTGGATTTATGGAGTTTACGGCTATCTTCACAAATTGATTACACTCCAGCCTACCCGTGCCACTCGCTCATCCTCATCCGTTACTCTACTCCAACCATCTGTTGTTTCTTCTCTCAAGATCACCAATCGTTCATTCAGTCAT
>Ga0126335_1003111_pt1 | contig 10217 bp, 7 predicted proteins | sample OlaspJWI45metaG_FD_108409 | JGI IMG/M metagenome (GOLD analysis project Ga0126335, IMG submission 108409) | Marine gutless worms symbiont microbial communities from Oahu, Hawaii - Olavius sp. 1 OAHU.JWI-45 metaG | ecosystem: Host-associated > Annelida > Digestive system > Unclassified | place... | reverse complement strand
CACCCCAACACCTTCGTCAACCCTTCTCATCCCCCAAAAGTGTTAATCTTCTGACCCCATACCCATAACCCCGAACTTTTCGCATATAAACCATTCATGGGGCGCCATGGAGCTACCCTGAAAATTTGGAGACAGTTGCCCTCTACCCTTTCCTGAGTTATGAGCGGACAAACCGACAGACAAACAGACACACAAAGCGCCTTATATATACAAATTTAGTTGAAATATTTACTTCAGTGACACCATGGGGTTCATACGGTGATAATATCGCTGCGGCGGTGAGTGGAATCAGTAATTATCTGCATCACGGCATGCTGTGCCCAGACAGGTTGTTCTAATTAAACTCGATGATAAACATTGCCGCTGTGCCGTCGTCTGGATACCGGTACTGTCTGAGAAGCAGAAGCAGAGCCAGGTTTATTGCAGACTTCAGACGTCCTGCTACACCGCCGCCGTCTGGCGTACATTCAGCGTACCAGAGCTTGGCAGATTGCAATATACCGGCACAAAGCAGCCACGGACCGGGAAACTGCTTTCCCCGATCACGTTTCCCAAAAATATCATTATTATTTACATACTAAGGGCTGCTTTGTTCCATTTTGTGCCTAACCTAAAAAATCCTGGAGAGACTCCAATCCCTTTTTGTTACAAATTTTCATTTTCACTGTGTAAGTGTGTGTTTTTGTACCTTTGTCACACTACTGGCTTATTTTGACGTAGTAGCTGTCAGTTTTGAGCTTCTTAGCACCAAAGACAGCGTACCTTTTTCACGTACGCCGTAATAAAAATAAAATACTTCGTACGTACTTGTAAAACATCGAAGCGTGATCGCATACTGACCTTGCTTGTTTCTGGACCTCTCTGCATCTGAAGCAGACACGTACAAGTACGCAGAATGTGTCACAATGGGACTACTTGAGTCATTAATACGAAGAAAAACAGAGCGTCACTGTCATTGAAGACGTTAAATAGACTGTAGTTACGCGCCCGACATTTAGCTCTGAACTGATTGATGTTGTTTCGGTATCGACATCACAAACCGTAATCGAACTTCTTTGGGGCCCAACTCTAGCAGACGCTATTGATTGGTGCCTTGTGGGTTGCTATTCTTCGACCGACCGACTCTGGCTACTCATATAAAACACACTTAAAGCGGCGCCGCTGGTCTGTGGCAGTGGCACTATGTATGTCTGTGGTTATGATGGCAGGTTGAGTGCGTCGATGTTAATGCTGATCCGATACTGCACAATGCACATTTCACCCCAACAGACTTGCACTAGAGCTGGCAACTGGCGGTGCCATGATTTCGATCAGTGTCCGACGATTAATTAATTATTGACAGAATTGTGCTTCAACATTTGTATTACGTATACGCGGACGAGACTACGCGTAGTTCAGTGGATGCAACGAGTGAAACAAGTGCGACCGGCGCGAACGATTCTTGTAGCCTATCTCTATTTACGAACCCAAGTGGCGTCAATTCGTGTTTCATAGTTCGCACCAACGTCGCTTTTCTGTCAACGTTTTTATAAGCGTATTTTTCTAATCGTATTCGCACATTTCACAACTATTCGGGCGAGTGTAGTACAGCGTTGCAGCGATTGATTAGCGAAGACAGGCGAATCCAGCAGACCAATGCATATGTCTTGTCTGTTACTATACTAATCCTGACTGCAGTGACCCGTGTTGCGACTAACTACTGTGCCGCACTGCATGGGAACGTTACGTTCGTATACGGACGGTACCAGCAGCTCTGCAGCAAGAGGCGTACGCCCTAACCCACTCAGTGTGGCGGCGCCGTCGACATCCGGAGTTTGGCCGTGGCTGTTCTGGTTCCGATGACGATTGCGATTGGAATAGATTCGTTTATTTGCGAGACGAAGGCAGTCGTCTATACGTCCTTGAGGACTGCTAGTCTGCATGATGTTATAGTATGAACGCGTTGACGCCGCTGACAAGATGTTGAACAGGCAGCTGACCAACGTGCTATCACTTATCAGTCGCTTATCACTTATCCGTATGGAGTGTCGAGTTAGCACTCAGAGACTCTGCCATTGAATCGGACAGTCCCATGGTGGACGACGTAGTATAGGGGATGTTCTGTGGGCATCTGGGGGTGTTAAGCCCTCCATCCGTCAGTCTGACCCCGCGGTGTCCTTCCCCTGAACTGCAGTGTAGCCTGTGTAAATATTAGAACCGCCACTATGACGCAGTTGTGCACAGTAATGCCCGTGCAACGTGTCGTGACAGAATTCGGTGAAATGTGTAGCAAAATGCTTCGAAATACGGTATTTCCACAGCGAGCTGGGTGGGCGCAATGAGGCAGATAGTTGGTCCCTGCCCCCGGCTCGTATGTTGTGCTTGCACCCCTCTACACTGTTATATATGCCATGTGCCGTGCAAACCGTTTTGCATGAATGTATGGAGACGCCATTCAATATACTAACAGCATGCAGTAAGCCTTTATTGCGGGTTTCCGCTTGCAGTTCGTCTTCTCGATGTCGTCATGCGTGGACAGGCCAGGCATCGTAAATACACATCCGCTTCGCTTCACGGCAGATATATTTAGAACAACACTGTAGCAGTTCTGCTCCAAGTACTACTACGAATATAACTAGAACGTATTTTGTATAAAACAGGAAACTAACTCTACGAAATTACTGTACTTTGCATTTTGCCGCCGTGACCTTGACCTTGACCCGATGACCTTGACAAACGAACTTGACCTGTTGTTCTGTAAGCTACTTTTTGAAGCTGTAGGCCTACCCGCATACAGAATGAACTTTCTGGGTCAGACTTTCGAAAATTATCGTCTGACAAAAACAGGAAAAAATACAGTAGAAGAACTTTTGCCCTCTCAGTTCGCCGATTTTCAGCCGCCGTATCCGGTATAAGTGAACCACTGGTGGTGTTCGTTGTACAGTTTCATTGCTAATTATACTACCGATGGTCTGCTCGGGTCGGCAGCTAGACAGTCCGTCACGAGAGTCACATAAAATCATGAACATTGCCGACATTGACAGGCAAAGCACAGGCCCTGTACAATAACGACTTCCAAGAACCTCAACCCAGCGTCCAGTGCCAGTTTCTTACTGACCGCAACTTAGCCGATGCTGACCCTCAGCTGGAGGCTGGCAATTGACCGAGGCCGCAAATTGGGCGTCAGTAACTTGGCCCGCTGACAAAATCCCCAAACAAACAGCAACTACGTTACGTTACGTATACCGCTGACAGAGATTTATGCTGCTTGTTTGCTTATCTCGGCGACAGAGCGAGCCTTCTGACTCTTGTGATCTCGGGTCTCCAGACGCACTGCTGCCATTACGCTATGAGCTTCACGTCTCTACCGCTGCAGCCAGCCGCCCGTCCGTAGCCGTCTTTTGTTTATCGCATGCAGATGCTGTTTGTTTGAGCCAAAGAATTGACGCTGGAGTGTGGCACTGTCTGGCGGTTGACTGTTCACGACAAATGCGACGATATGGGACTGACATATGCAGGAGCCAAGACCCCCACTATATTAAATTCTGACCGTACATGTACTTGTGGACTATGGTCGAACCATGTGCTGCACACACTACTACCACCTCCATCCACTGCGTCACAACGCTACAACCTCATACACCGAGCTCACGCCCGACTGTTGCCCGAACACTCAACACACTTATCCGACTGCAACTTTCTTACACGCATGCTATACAAGAACACATTAGGTTTTTCTCCCATAATACACGAATATTCATTCATTCATTACTACACACACGTACTGATTTAACATTTTATTTTCATTGTTAGGGCTCCGCGGGCGAGTGATGTGCGCGAGAGAATGTAATCACGCATGCACATATCTTTGACGTAAACAGTTGTCCGTCTGGTCGGCATGCTTGTGTGACGCCTGTGTTTTACATTGAGTGCGTCGTGCGTTGAGTGCGGTTTAGCTGTGCAACTGTCGCCGCGTTACATACTTAACGGTGATTTGTTGGGTCGTAGTATGAGGATCGCTTGTAATACGGCGGTCGTCGCTGGCTTGAACTTGTGGTGCATGTAAGGTGTAGGAGTCGGTGTTACTGCTGTAGTGTTACTGTACATCCTAGTCGTCACTCATCGCTCGACTACTGTAAACTGAGTGAGTGAGTGAGTGAGTAAGTAGGGGCTTAACGTCCCACTCGACACTTTATAGGTCATTTCGGGGACGATTTTTACAGGCCAGATGACCCAACCAACTGCGTCAAAGCACTGAAGGAAGCCAGTTGGCCGGTGAGATAGGCTTCGATCCCACCAGAACCACTCCACTGTCTCTAGGCTAATTACAGCGTAAGGGTCCCAGTGTTACAAAAACTCAACCTGCTGGACTTATACGCTGCCTAGAACATAGCGCTACAAGAGTATTGCACTGTACTATAGTAACTAGAGCAGCTGTGTTAATATTCCCTCTTTTACTTCAGTCCATCATCAGTAATCAAATGAGGCTGCGGAGGTAGACACTGTGGTGACACTGTGGTTCTCTCGAGTGCAATATGATCGCTTTTATACTTGAAAAACCAAGTGACTTTAGGACAGTGTGGCGAGTTTATAGCGTCTGAGTTGACGAAAGATGTGTATCGCTCTGAACTTTTTAACGTTATTGAACTTTCACAGTCAGCTCATAAAGTGCATACCATCTCTGACACGGCAGTATACAAGACTTAACAATGCGCGTCACGGACTTATATCACGCTGTTCTTGGGGTGCTAAGTCTGCTAACACCCGTACCCTCTCTGAAACGTCGAAGGGGAGGACGTGGACAGGACTGCAGGACTGCTGTTGCATCTTGGAGTCACGCATGAGTGTGAGTCCGCTGCATAGCCAGGCCGGGCGGACGATGTCTAACCAGTTTCTATTAGACACAGATGGCATAGACGTACGTCGGCTGGTTGATTGCACGTGCAGCAGTCTGTTTATCTGTTATGACTATACAGCTTGGTATTGTGGCCAGCGTCCTAATGAGCTGATGCGTAAACAAGACTCTGAATCGCCATGCGTGGGATTTGGGAAGGCCATGGTGTTTTATATCTAGTTTGCAGAGAGGACGTCATGGTACTGAAGAATTTGCTGTGAAAAACTAATATATATTCATCTTTATTCACCGTAAAGGTAGCAGAAGAAACAGCTTAACTAACTTAACTAAGCAACAAACTCAATATGTAAAGGCTGTAAATTTACACTCGAAGTAGCCACTCGTTTTCGCCACAAATCGCTTGGCATATCAAATGAAAAACATTCCTGACAATATTTGACATTATTAATATTACTTGTTTTAAATAACTTCATAAAAATAGCCAAATAATGTCGCTACAGCTTCCATGAATTTCTTCTTTGCTATTGTGCTGTCTTCGAGCAGGTTCATGACGCGTTTTCTCGTGGAGTTCTTTTCTGTCTACTGCCATCTCCTTCACTTGCATTGGTCTGGCCTTGCGATGTTTAAATCTACCAATACTATTGAAAACCACCTGCACGTAGCAGACACGAGGTCCCTTTGACGTAGCCTGCCTGCGCATGCATGGTACCAAGTCGTTTCACAAAGAGGTTACAGGAAGAGACCAGGGTGTGGCGGGTCCGAGATGGGGAATCAGGCGATAGTGCAGTGGGCGTTGAACAGCGGCGTGCGACATCTCAGCAATGTCTGGAATTTGTCGCATCATGGACACGTAGGCCCCTACAGCTCTTTGTCGCTTTAGTATCGCCAACAGTTTAACCTGCGTCCATTCATCCAGTTATGCGTTGTTTCACTGCCAATCTGCAGCTAATGCTCCATGACCAGTTTAGTAATTATCATTGTAAACTTGTAGTATAATTATGCCTTCACCCGCTTATAAAGGCAAAGGAGGCAATTTGAACACGTGTTCCGGTTGTACTGTCTGTCTGTCTGTTTGTGCGCCTGAAGTCGCACTTCAGGGTTATCTTTCTTATGCCTCCACCGGACCCACCACAGACAAACTCCTCCCGAACAGAACCTTCCCGCACCCCGGGACAAACGCCTTCTGGGTTCAATAATCTAAAACCTGCCTGAATAAACGCCCCACCGGGAGAAATTCCCTGGACGAACTTCTGGTAAACCCCCGGAAAAACGTGTCTTGTTTCCTCAACACGATGCCAGCGGGAACGTCTATGTGTGATATGCCAGGTTGTGGAGAGGCCGATGTTCTGAGTCCTGAGGTCTCCCTCGATTGTTCGTATAGCCATGACTGACGGGAACGACCGCGCGGGAGCGGCCAATCCTCTGGTAGAACAGGTAGACGGTTGATGGAGGCTTGCAGAGCCGGGTGTGATAATGTGATAGGTCGGATCGACATGTGTGGCCAAACAGTTCGATGCGTTGATCTAGGAAGGTTCTGGTGACTTGGCGCTGACCCGTTCGTTTGCGAGCGGTCAGGTTTGAGACGTGGGCTGTGTAGGGTAAGCGGAGGCAATGACAGTCATTGGCCGCGTGTCAGCACCATAGAGCAGAACTGGGAGGATGTAGACGTTTTACGGACCGAGTTTAGTTGAGAGAGAGGGGGAGAGAGGTGGGTGTTCGCGAGATACCGCGGTCTCATGCAGGTACAGGCGAGCTCTATTTTTCTACGGAATTCTGAGATGGAACAGGTCGAGGTTTTCGTGATCCAACTCGACCTGGTCGACCGGCAAAATTTACAAAATTTTGATCAGATACTGTTACGCCAAACACGAATTATAGCGATATACATTAAAATTCTATGTATCATGTTCATAAATGTGAATAATAATAATAATAATGACGGTCAACTGCTAGTCTACGAGTCTTTTGCAGCCGAGATTCTTGGACAAGCTTTTTGTTCAGAAACTGAAATTTGTCTAATTTTCCTAATTAGCACCGGTCAAAAGACTGACCCGACCCGACCCAACCCGACCGGCAACCGGCGCTGGCCGACCCGACCGATTACCATTACTGCTACAGATGTCGGTGCCACTCCTACCATCTTGGTCGATGCTTGAAACAAGGTGAACGAATGTGTCGTTTAGAGCCCCGGTGGCTGTTATGAGTGGATTGTGTCGCTTGACTTTTAGTTTTGCTCCAGTTTACTTCCAGACCAAGCTGCAAAGATTTCTCATTCGTAACAAACGGCCTTCCCCGAACTGATCTGTTTGCTTGTCAATTCGGTACATGTATGACTTTGCCGATCGGTCTGACATTTTCTCGTTACTCTGCGGGGAGCTCAGAACGAGACTGGCCTACTGCACTGTATGCAGTCTTTAGTCTGAAGTGTAGTGGTGAATGTGCAGGCAGCAAGTTGGATGGCACAGTGTGGTCGCTCTGACCCCTACTGTTACTTGCTGTATACAGTCTATAGTAGCTCGGTGTCATGTTGACTTTGACGCTGCTATAATTGTCGTCGTCTGCGACCGGAGGGTGGTGTAAGGGTTCCTCTGTCAGACAGGTCACGTAAGTAGCCACTTCCACGTCGTCGTCGCCGGCTCCACGACGTAGACGTGATATTTCAAGCCGGACTCGATGTCCGTCCGCTGATCCGGTATCTCGCCTTAATCCGGACGCCTGATCGTCGGCCGATATAAAGCACGAAATATGCAGCCTTGCTGTGGCGACCTGAGAAAATTTATGGGCGTCGGCCTTCCGCACTCCCGTTTCCTACTCCGTGCAGCCCGTTAATTTCGCCGCCGCCGCCGCCGCCGCCGCCGCCGCCGCCGATATTGATTCGCTTTTCTGCGACGATGCTTGGCGTTGCACGGTTGCCGTGACCGTAACCGCTGACACTGTTCACAAGTTAGCCATTCAAGGCGTGTTTAGTCTGTCCTGCTGCACCGAACCTCTCGTCAAACTGTAGGCTATGCTACTCAACTCACTAAGAAACGCAAGTTCGTCGACTGGGAAGTTGAAGTAGTCATATGCAGAGCGTTTCGGCAGTTCTTGTACTTTTTAGACCGCATCGAATGTGTGGATGCGGTCTGTTGCAGTCAGTAATCATGTGGCATGGTGTGTCTGTCTACAAGTCTGTCTGCACTGTGCGGTGTGCCATCAGTGGCGTAAGTTGGAACTCGGGGGCCCCTGGGCAAAAATGCAAGGACAGCCCTCCAAGGGCCCCTTCCCCATTCCACTCTCTCCTTACCTCTCCTCCTCTTTGTAACTTTGTCCTTGGAACTGGAACTCGGGGGCCTTTTCACTCGGGCGCCCCCTGGACTTTACCCACCCCATTGCTACGCCACTGTGTGCCATGCGCCCGAGCTTGTCAAAATGGCTGAACGGATCGAGGTCCTGTTTTGGTGGAGACTCTAGGGAATCCAAGGAAGATTGCGCTAGTCCCGATGCACCACGGCGAAATGGAGGGGAGGGAATTCGATGCGGCCGTCGCAAAATTACTTTGGCCACTTGTTGTCATTATCATTGCAATTAGAGGCTTATTAGCTGGTCCGCGACAATGTGGGGGCCAGCCATTGGGACGACACCTTGTTTTATTCTGCGCTTTTCTGGTAGCAGAGCGGTCTTGTTTACGTCAGGCTGCAAGAGAGATTGCCCACTCTGTTTGCATTAACCGGTGCGTCCGATACTTCTCAGTTCAGTTGCGTTGCGTTACGGACGTGAAATTCAGCGCACTGGGCACGATAACGCCATGCTGATGGCACTGTATGGTGCTGCGTTGTGGTGCGTGACGGTGGTACGCTCTGGCGCTCGTAGACACAGCTGAGTTGAGGTACGGCCGCAATGAGTGACACGTGACACTTTTCTTTTCGCTGCAAACATACTGTACGTACATACATACATAAGAACTTTTTAAAGTGGCCTAAGTAAAAACCTCAAGGACCACCAAAAAGAAAAATGTAGTCATGGGAATGATATAATAATAATAATAATAAACAGATTTGTATAGCGCCGTAAGGTCGTAACTTCAGAGGCGCGGTTTTCAGTTTTCGGCAGAATGATGTCAGTGACACACAGTCAGTAATGTCATGTGGCAGACTGTTCCATATATAGCCTAATCACGAGTGTAACGAAACTATGATCAGTTACATAATGGCGACAGGCCGACCTCACCTGCTGTATGACAAAAACTAACCAGATCAGGCCTACACAGGTGCTATACGAGTACCCTCGCCAAAACACAATGTGTTAGACAGACACTGGCCGGTTGGTAATACAGCTTCACAAGCTTGACCAATTGACAGGTGCTCTCAGCTGTACAGCTATATACAGTACCATTTGTCGAAGTAACCAATAATTCCAAAGCCGCGTCTGCACTGCGTCAAAGACCGGATGGACCCATGCAAAGCGGCCGTGCTTCCACCTTGGCGGCAGCGGTGCCCTGTACGGCTACCTCGCTGCCCTGACAGGGTCGCAATTTTTTCCCAGTCTACATATCCGTAGCGCATGGGTCACGGGTTACGCCATAAGTTACCCCCAAACACTTAGCAAACTCGTGTCTTTCGTAAATTTCTGTTGCTGTTAGACATTATCGAAAGTTACAAAATCGTTTTCGGTTTAACGTCGTTAACGTCTTCGGATTATTTTCAGTTCGGTAGCAACACAAATACCAGAGGTCACGCTTACGAACTATACAAACCGCAAAACTCTTGTAATATTCGAAGAAAATTTTTTTTCATGTAGAATTTTAACAGTGTGGAACTCATTCTCAGCTAACACAGATTTTTCATCACTGGCGGCTTTTAGAGGAGCAGTGCACTCAACTGATCTTGCGAAGTGTTTACATTGTAATAACGACTAAACTCTATAGTAACTAGTTGGTCGTGTGTCTACTGTTCAGCGCTTTTTCTCTCCTGTGTTACGTTTAGTGTATATGTGTTTTTTTTATAATTTTAATAACTTAACATTTTTTACTTTCGTGATGTTGGGTTTTAACTACATAGTCAATTGTGCCTCGAAGTTATCATGTCTCGTTGTTCCTGCTTGGCCGATTGTCTTATTTTTGTCAAGCGAATTCATTCATTCATTCATTCATGAGGACTATGACGATCGCTCTCCGTGGCCTCATCTGATTACTGATGATGGACTGGAGTGAAAGAGGGAACATTAACACAGCTGCTCTAGTTACTATAGTATAGTGCAATACTCTTGTTGCACGATGTTATAGGCAGCTTATAGGTCCAGTAGATTGGGTTTTTGTCACACTGGGACCCTTACGCTGTGATTAGCCTAGAGGCGGTTGCCTACAGTTAGCCTAGTTCATATTGTAACACAGTGGAGTGGTTCT
>Ga0126335_1003110_pt1 | contig 10217 bp, 11 predicted proteins | sample OlaspJWI45metaG_FD_108409 | JGI IMG/M metagenome (GOLD analysis project Ga0126335, IMG submission 108409) | Marine gutless worms symbiont microbial communities from Oahu, Hawaii - Olavius sp. 1 OAHU.JWI-45 metaG | ecosystem: Host-associated > Annelida > Digestive system > Unclassified | place... | reverse complement strand
TCAATCAGTGCAAACACATCAATCAAATACTCTGCGAATTCCACATACCAAACATTCCTGTTTTAGGAGTGACAATTCTACACTACTTGGGCCGCGGTTTGACTCCTGAGCGCTGCGCTTTCAGGTAGTAGCTGTGGACGTGCTCTGTACATTCGCTTGCCCAGTGAGGCGTACAACGATCCTGGATTGACTTTTTAGATAGGCAGAGGCAGGTATGGCTCATTCCTGTTGGTGGTAGATAAAACCATGGGGGCGTGGTTAAGGTTAGGGGTCATTCAGTGCAAACCCATCAATCAAACCCGCTCACCTGGCAATCAAAGCAGCTCACCTGTCAATCGAAGGATCCAGAAGCGGCATATACATACTACTGATAGTTCGCGCGCAATTTCGTCAACGTTTATGTCGCAGATTTCGTTTACATCCTGTGGCCTGGTCCCAAAATATGCTGGAACGTGCATTACGTCGCCGTTTTCACTTACTACAACTACGACTACTACTACAATGTCGAGCTCGTTCTAGCTCGAGATACAATTGTCCTCCACTGTTTTTTGTTTTTCATACAGGCATGCATTTTCTCCAGCTGTAGTCCTGTGTCCCTCGGTAGAGTTTTCCCTTTCCCTCCGAAATATGGCGTCGGCGCGGATATGTACACGAATAGATCTACTACAACGGCAACAACAGCATAAGAATGTAGAGTGATTTGGCTGGTGACATAACAGACTAAAAAATACGGTTAGATTAAAACGAACAATACCTGAATTGTTGTCGATATTCTTTGACATGTTGTCGAATTTGGTCGGCGTTTCGAGCTATGAATGATTCGAACGTCACACCTTCGCATGTGGTTGGAATGTCGATTTCGCTTATGACGTCACCGACTGATCGACGGACGTGCGACTTCGTACTTTTTTAGCGCATCCACGGCACGTTTTCAGGATACACGTTGTGAAACAGGCCTGTAGAAGATGGCGGTTGCAGTGCGTGCATTTGTTTATTTGGGTGCAACAAGGGCATACGTCCGTCGACGAGCACACTCCGCAGTTTACACACGATTCTACAATACATTCAGACAGACTGATAATGTTAGGAACAAAAGCGTAGATGTAAGTCATGCTCGCCGCAAGTCACAAGTGCGCTATGGTTATTAAAATATAAAATCAGCGACTGACTCTTAGCTATCATAGACGTTTAACTTTGAGTCAACTACATGACGATTTGACTTACTTCTCTGGTTGTTCGCTGCGTCGGCGGGCATAAAGGCTCTCACGTTACTCGTCTGAATGTCGCTTGAGCTCTCCAGTGTAGCAGCAAGGTCAGCGCACATGGCATAACAAAACTCCTATATGTTATTGTACTCCATGTCGTTGTCAAGGCTTACGATATGCACTCGTCGATGTCAAGGTAGTATACAGAATTTGCCGGTTTATATAGGCAGCGGCTGGGCTGCTGACTAAGGTAAAAGCGTTTCCGTTTATAGATACTGACGCCATTTTCTATTTTTAGATGCTGTGTTGAGTCAGCCCCTCGGGGGCATAGGGTGAGGCGGTGGAAAAACGCTGACTAGGTCTAGTCATCTCCGTCTGGGCTAGTGTGACTAGGCATATGGTGAGTCATCTTTCCTGGGCGGGCCTGGAACCGGTAGGACGAGTCTATTGTTGTGGGGTAAACCCGGACGAGTCCATTCTCAGTAATCTGTCACCCTCCTGGGTGGACTGGAACTCTTATTTACATTCTACTGACGTCGACATGAGTGAGTTTTGGAGTGTTCCCTCGTGGTAACTCTCTCAAGAAAGTTTCTAACAGTGGGCTCCAATGCCGTCGCTTGCTGTGACTCTCCAGTAGATACTTCACATTATCAATGTGTTGAGCATGTAGCTGTCGCTAGGTTAGTCTACAATTGCTGACATGTCGGTGTCTTACCGACGCGCGTTGACTGGCCGTGCGGACCTCATCGTAATCGATTCAAACATGCAGTCCTAACAAGATAATTGCAGTTGGCGTCGGGCGACTAGTTATGTAATTTTGGTAATTGCCTGTAATGTAATTTGGGTGGGCCCGACCAGCAGCGAAACGGCTTGTGATCTCATGCACGGGTCAATGTACTGTGGGCGGAGCCTAGGCATTTTCTACGGAGAACCTTGGCCTAGTCTATATGCTGCAACATCATTGGTCAACAGTTGTGGGCTAATGGAATTTTCCGTAGACATGACATATATGGACATATACACCCATCGTTGTTGATTAGTTCAGCGCTTGCTATGGATACCGACAACGGCGGCGAACGTGTAGACGAGGCACAGCCATCGGAGGTCGAAAACAATCCAGTCGAAGGTATTTATTAGTCAATTCCGGTAAGTTTATACATTAAATCGACTGTTATAATCTTGCACTACAATTAGTAATAATATACAAGTCCTAATACTTGAGTTTTTTTCTGTAGAAATAAGTCACGATGAGCTGATGTCGAGCATGTCCCATGTCGTCCAAGACTACCTACAACGGACACCGTATGTAACCGTACGAAGTCCACCTCCACTGAACCGCTTCTACAAGGACGACCAAACACCACGCCGACAGGAAGTTGACGACACTTCAAATGCAGTAAAATAATAATTAAACATCTGTTACGGATTGCATAAAATGCCATATGATATCGCTATATTGTTTGAAAAGCATCGCGCTCTTGTAATTTTATACAGCGCGGAATATTGTAGGCTTGTGAACGCAGCGCGTCGAGTCGACACAGATCAGCTCTAAATCAATCTATCGCCGAATTCGAGTTGTCATATAGCGGGGAATTATCTTTCGACGGCTTACTGGCTGGAATCAACGAACGCATTAATCATACAGTGCAGGATTATATCAATCGATTCAGGTCAGTTTTGTTATCTACAGTAATCTACTGTTCAACGCTACAGCTGCAACAGCTGTTGTTCAATTACGACGGGGTCACCCGCCGTTCCACTGCTGCTGTCATTAGCTGTCCATCTATCACTCGCACCTGTAATAATTGACGGCAGTTGATTGCGCCTCTGGGCGTGTTGGTCGGTCGCTGCTGTTTGGACGTTCTTTCGTCGTTTTTGCTCTTTTCGAGACTGTCTACATTCACTATTTTCGCACTAACTGTTTTATAACGTCGTCTGGATAACGGCTTATTTTTGCGCTTAGCGACTCTTTTGAGTATATAGGCGCTATATAAATAAGTTTATCTATCTATCTATCTATCTAACTGACCGAACTGAAATTGAAGATATTTCAGAGGCGGATTTGGTTGACCCTTCGTACATGAAAAGTGGTGGGCGACGCTCACCAGTTTTAGCTTTCATTTTACCTTTTTCAGCAGGATGCTTTCTTAACTCGACAATAATCAGTAGTAGGAATAAAATGTCAGTTCTGGACCGGTAGAATGTAACTGACTGTTTTGCACCCTCGCCGAAATTTGTTATCGTTGAAAATGGGAATGTGAGTGCCGTCAATTATTTTTTTGCACTACAAGGTAATCCAAAACACCTTTTTGACTGCCACATCAAAGAATACTTTTCTGGAATCTAGTTCATAATTATAACGGTAGAAGACAGATGTTTGGTTAAATGTTTGAAGGTGAAACATTATGATACTTTTTACCATTAACAGATAAGCTTTCGTTTATCGATCGTGAACTGTCCAAAGTTCTACTAACTACTTTTTTATCTTGTATATTATTTAGGTCCATCCGCGTTCAGTTCCGAGCAGATACGTCATTTGTGCGAGAAATCGACGAGGTTGTTTCATGCATACCGGCTTACTTTTACACACAAGCCTACGTCGTCAACGGGGGCCAACCGCTGGACATGAATGCAGTTCTGAACGATTTTAACTGTCAATTAGTCGCCTTTAATATGAGAGGCTCGGGCTATGTTTTAGAACATATCCATCGATTGGTTATGTCCAAAACTTTGATGATAACCAGTGCTTCAAATGGTCAATTTTGGCTTGTCTCCACGAAGCTCAGACTAACCAAGAACGACTATCGAACTATATGGCATACAAAAATGAGCTGAATTTTGATGGAATCGAGTTTTCAGTTCACCCAAAATCGATTACTCGATTTGAATCGCTGAAGCCACATTTAAGCATCAACATCGTCTCTTACGAAGTAGAAAACCGTGGTTTCTACGTCCTATACGCTAGCCCGCATCACTACCGACGACCTCACACCGTCGTCAAAACGTCATTATGTGTGGTTCCGGAACATGAGTCGTCTAGTCGCACACAGGTCGAAACACGACGGAAAATCATTTTTATGCAATAGTTGTTTACATTCTTTTAGGTATCGGTCTGCGGTCGATAACAACATCCCGTACCGCTTGCAGCATCCCGCCCAGCTGGTCGTATATCCTAACGAAAGCAATTCTGTTCTAAAATTTGAAGCACGCAACAAACAACATCCGATTTGATTTTATCCCCTTAGCGATTTCGAGAGCTTTTTGGTTGCCACTAAGGACAGCCACGCAGATCGACGTACTCGAACGATAGACCGCCATGACCTAAGCGGTTTTTGCTGCTATCGCGTCACACCGTGCGAATAATACCAGACACCGCCCATAGTGTACAGCGGTCTGGATCCCATTTGCAAATTTTACGACCACGTAATTTTGGAAAGCCATTTAATCGATCAAATCATGTCCCATCATGTCCCCATGAAACCTTTGACATCGCAGCAGGAAGCCGAATTCCGTACCGCCACAGTCTGTCGCAACTGCGACGAACCGTTTTCTTCACGCAACTATAAAGTGAGACACCACGATCATCTGAGCGGTCAGTTTCTTTTTACCGCATGCAATAACTGCAATTTGCACTTGAAGCCCACAAAATTCAGACGACCAGGCGACAAGCGCCCGACTCCAGATGCCAGCGAAGACAGCTTCCTTCTACCCGTTTTATTTCACAACGGAAAAAATTACGACTTGCACTTTATTTTAAAACACTTCGAGCGCAAATTCGTATCTCGCAGAAAGAAAGACGACAAGATTTCGTTTGACGACGTAAAGCTGATACCCATAAACACGGAAAAATGCTTGCCCAATTCCAAATTGGTAGCCTAAGGTTTTTTGACAGTTTTCTATTTCTTTCTTTGCACATCGCTGGACGAGCTGGTAACGCTACTACTCAAAAATGGGAAAGACAATTTCGTTTACACTCGGAAGCATTTGGGCGTCGACGACGACATAGTATTTGCCAAGGGCGTCTACCCTTACAGCTACATGTCGTCGGCAGACAAGTTTTCCGAGACGTGTCTTATGCCCATAGAGTCGTTTTACGACACGTTCAGAAACCAACCGCTACAGCAGGAGGACTACGAACGCGCACAGCAAATATGGTCAAAATTCAATATGCAAACCATGCAAAACTTCCACGATCATTATCTGCTGACAGACGTTTTCCTGCTTGCGGATGTTTTTGACCATTTCAGACAGTCTGTCATTCGGCACCACAAACTCGACTGTTTGCATTTTGTGACGTTGCCGCCTCTAGCGTAGGCGATGCCTCTGAAGCACACGGGAACGAGATTGGATCTAATCGCAACGATTTCGCAAAGATATGCATCTGCAAACAATCCGCTCGTTGACATTTATAACAATGACGAAGCGAAACGCTACATCGTTTACCTGGACGCAAATTCGCTTCATGCCACGGCAACGGAGCGAGCGTTTCCCCGTTGGAAGTTTTCGTTTTCTGACAGAAAGTGAGATCAAAAACTTTGATCTCGCCTCTGTCGAAAAAAACGCTGAAATGGGGTTCATCCTCGAATGCGACCTCTCTTATCCGTCCCATCTCCACGACAGTCACAACGATTATCCTTCTGCGCCAGAGCACGTGATTGTGACGCACGACATGCTGAGTCCGTTTGCCGAGAGTTTGGTGGATCTGACGCGACCGTGGACTGCCTCGAAAAAAATTGGTTCCAAATTTGATGGATAAAACGAAGTACGTATCGCACTACAGGAACCTCCAGCTGTACGTGAAATACGGACTTGTCATTATTAAGATTCATAGGATTTTGTCATTTACATAAAAAGCTTGGTTAAAACCATGGATAGATTTGTGTAATAAACAGCGAAGGGCAGCGCGGTCTGATTTCGAGTCGTATCGTGCAAAATTGCAAGCGACCCTCGGCAAGACTTTGGAGCAGGTGCATCACAGGGTTAACGTTCGGCTGATTGCCGACGAAAAAAAGCTGCTGAAAGCAGTCTCCAAAGTCTCGTTTCGTTATAGCGAAATCGTCAACGAGGACTTGGTCATTGTGCGAGCTGCACGCACCAAGATCAAGTTGAATAAGCCAATCGCCGTGGGCTTTGTCATTCTGGAAATCAGCAAATTTATTATGTATGAATTTTATTACGGATATCTGAAGACAAAGTACCAGGACCGGTGTTCTCTCCTGTTTACCGATACAGATTCTTTATGCGAGATTCGCATAGAAGATCTGTATCGAGATATGGGAGAGAACTTGGAATTGTTCGACACGAGCAATTTCGATGTGGACCATCCGCAGTATTCCACATCGAACCGCCGCTTTCTGGGAAAATTTAAAAGCGAAACCGGCTCGATGGCACCCAGCGAATTCGTCGGTCTACGGGCGAAAATGTACAGTCTGGACTGTCAGACGAAGTCGCAGAAAAAGTCGATGGGCGTACAGAAACACTACTCAAAAAACACGTGTGCCATAGCCAATACCTGGAGGTTCTGCGAAACGCCTGCCGTTCCACGACGTGCAAATTTCGCGCGTTTAAATCGACTAATCACGTCGTCAGTACGCTAGAAATCTCAAAATTATATCTGTGTGCCTTTGACGACAAGCGCTATATTTTGTCAAACGGTGTGCCCACTCAGGACACTTATGGACATAAAGACATATCAAGAAACTGATGATTAGGTGTTTTGTATAAATAACATCACAGTGAAAAAAACGTCGTCGTCGTTGTTTGCTATAAATAGAACACACACGCACGCACAAATGCAGAGATGGAAAACAGCATGGCGTTGCCGGTCGTCTCAGACTGTATGTCATACGAACACGAACCGCTTTGGATAGTGAATGTGCTAGTTACGAGCACGATATCGGCACTGGTGGCAGCGTTTCTTAGAAAGCGCTCACAAGCGCGCGCTCGACTTCACCCGCGCTCCCCCCTCCCCGGGACAGGAGCAGATATAAACAGACCGCACCGCGATAACAATTAAACGACATGCTGCCTCTCAGACATCCGCTTACGGCCATCGTCGCCGGTCCGACATCTGGTGGTAAGATGAGATTCATTTTTCGTCTCATAGACGACGTTTCGACGATGATCGATCCGCTACCGAGCAATATAGTCTACTGTTACGGCGAGTACCAGCAGCTGTTTTGCAGATATCCTCGGATCGTCTTTCATCAGGGTCTTCCGGACTCAAACGATTTTGATGGTAGCGAGCCGAGGCTTCTCGTCATTAATGACCTCATGCAAGAGACCAACGAAACGGTGGCGAATCTGTTTACCAAAGGCTCGCATCACAGAAACGTGAGCGTCGTCTACCTAGCTCAGAACTTCTTTCCGAAGAACAAGTTTGTGCGGACCATGAGCCTAAATGCACGCTACATGGTTTTCTTCAAAAATTCTAGAGACGCCACTTAGTTTGCGAGGCAGATGTATCCGAAAACGTCGCAGTTCGCCATCGAAACTTATAAAGACGCAACGCGCGAGCCATAGTTATTTGCTCGTGGACCTCCGTCCGAGACAACAGGACGATCTGCGGCTGCGTGCGAACATATTTTCCCGAGACACGCATTAGGTCTACGTCGCCAACTAAGCAGACGCGTCAGAAAGTTTCTGCCGCTCTGGAAACGTATAAATAAATTGAGCGACAAGGCAAAGCGTTACTATCTTCGAAAATGCGACGCAGAATTATTAGACTGTATTAGTGAGTGCGCAAAAAACGTGTTGAACGGTACCGTGCCACTCACAGATCGTCAAAAGAAGCGACTCTGTCGAATCAGAAACGATCTCAGAGCGTTGACCGTAAAGAAGACGGTGCTTAGAAAAAAACGTCGGATCTTGCAAAAAGGTGGCTTCTTGAGCGCTCTCCTGCAGCCGGTGTTGGGTATTCTGGCCAATCCAATACTGCAATAATGCAGGCTGCCAAAAAGTTGCTTATGGTGGATGAATTCGATAGAGAATATAGACGCCCGAAGAAACCCGCCGACGCCGTAGCGAAAACCAGTCACAGTCCGCAGTTGACCACCGCCAAGCTTCGCGATCCGTCTATTCCCGACAACCGAGAAGTGAGAGAATACGTCGCTGCTTTACACAGATACCTAAACACCCGCAAAGAGGTGCCGAGGAACCTGAGGTAGAACCCAATTTAGCCACGTTCGCTTCTCTTCAACCACAGGTTCGACAAGGACGTCGACTGCGACAAAAGCGTGGTCGGTGGAGTCCATACTGATATGGATATAGTCTACACGACATCGCGATTGCCCGGTAGTTTTGGCGGCGTACGCAATTTACAACGATACAGTGGACGGTCGGAGAGTGAGGTGAAGAAATTTTTGGCTGATCAAGACGCATACACGTTACATAAACCCAGGATAATTCGTTTTCCTAGACGCAAGACCTATTCGAAAGGAATTGGTGACTTATTTCAAATCAATATGGTGGATTTGTGGAGTCTGTCGCATGAGAGCCTGGGCCGTACCCGTTGAAGAAAGTCTGCTAGAGACGTCGCCGAAGCTTTCGAAAAGATTCTGGCGGATCAAAAATGCACCATGGTACAAAGTGACAAAGTGACAGAATAAACTTTACACGAGCGAAAACAAAGATCTAAAGGCCGCCGTCGTGGAACGATTTAACCGAACACTGAAGGAAAAAATATTTCGCTATTTTACCTACAAGAATACGCTTCGCTACACAGATGTCTTGGAAGACCTTCTGCATTCATACAATAACACGTATCATCGGTGTATTGGAATGTCCCCGATCGAAGTGAACAGACAGTACGAAGACGCAGTCCGAGCTCGACTGTACCGACTGAAGCCGAAACATTTCAAATGGAAGTACGAAGTCGTTGACAGATTGCGCATGTCTAAACAGCGGCGCCCGTTTCACAAAGGATACTTCGGACACTGGCCTGTAGACGTCTCTAAAATTGCAGCTCGTCTTCCTACAACACCAGTCACGTACGAACTACGCGATCTGGGTGGTGAATCTATTTAAGGTCGGTTTTATGAACCGGAAATTCAGAAGGTGCTAAAGTCCGACGAAGAACGCTTCGACATGGATCGCATCAAAAGGACTAGAAAACGCAACGGAAAGATACAGTATCTGGTGCCGTGGAAAGGATATCCGAGCAAATTCAATTTTGGGTCGAGAAAACGAATCACGATGAGCAGATTCTATATGACATTGCCATCGATGGACTACTATCCACAGAAAACCGTGGCTTAATACACGACGAAAGTGAATGGTCAGATTGAACTGGACGGAGAATGGGAAGTCGGACCAGCGGAAATATCTTTCCCGTTTGACGTCGACAACGTGCTAGAAGGAGAATACTATGATACGTTTGAAGAACTATCTGCAGGATTACACGATGCACAGGTGCTTCGAATAGCTTATGTGACATCGCCAGAGCGTGCGCCTGCATGGTTTTCCTTTGACAAGGAGCGGAACACAGTGAAAATGACGGTTACACGAAGTCTTTGCTTGCATAACCCTCAGTTGTGCGTTGGCGCATATGCTGGGATTTCCATACGACAGTAAAATAGAATATTGTCTCGATGACATATTGGCCGAGCGGAAAATGGAGCTATTTCTGCTACAGGTCACACGAGGACATTTTTGACTATTCATAGTCATCCTAAGTTGGTACAGTTGTGGTCCACTTTCAAGCCGCTTTCACGAACCACCCCCGGACCGATTCCAATCAGGCCACCCACGGCCACTTCACCAGAAAACACTCACTCGCCGACACATCAATGTCAACATGTCGTGACGTGTACCCATCCATTCAGCCACGCGCCCACCAACAATGAATCAATGAATACCCTCTGACGTCAATATCTCGTATCAGCTTCCAAATATAACCGCAACGATGAGACCACACACTTACTTGACCATGAGTGACACAGCGCATCCCATTCAAGTCACAGAGATAAATTACCCACCTGTTCACCTGTCGACACGATTCCCTATTCATCTTAG
>Ga0126335_1003109_pt1 | contig 10218 bp, 3 predicted proteins | sample OlaspJWI45metaG_FD_108409 | JGI IMG/M metagenome (GOLD analysis project Ga0126335, IMG submission 108409) | Marine gutless worms symbiont microbial communities from Oahu, Hawaii - Olavius sp. 1 OAHU.JWI-45 metaG | ecosystem: Host-associated > Annelida > Digestive system > Unclassified | place... | reverse complement strand
TGTACAAGTAGCCCACTGCATACTTATTCCCACTCCTACTTACTTTCTGTGTATCTTTTCCTAGAGCTTTTCTATCGCAATTTTTTTAATTTAAACATTTGTTAACACTGACTATAAATATAGAGATCGCGAGTAAAAATTTAAAACACAATGAAAACTGTGAATTATCAAATTTTTCAAACAAATTTGCATGAATAGTTCAAACGGTTTGTACTGCATTTACCTTTCACAGCCACACCAATCATAATAACGTTACCGCTACGGAGGTGTGATAATAGGCTAATTGCCAGAAAAAAAACTTAACTCACATTCGCATCTTACAGTGATGCGTGCGCGCGATACCGGTACGTAACAGTGTGTCAGTGTCGACGTAATGATGCCTTTTGTGCGTTTCATTTGCTGCAAATTATATTAATGGGATTAATGAGAGTGTCTGGTCTACATATTCGCCAGTTTGACGGATGAACAGATGTTGACGTGCAATAGAACAATCTGACGGTTCGGCTTGATAGCTTATTCTTTCTGGATGAGTTTCACGCAAAGTCTGCACTAACTGCAGCCGTCAAGTCGTTCGCAGTCGTGATATGTCTGTTCAGCTCGATGTTTGGTAAATCGCCTCCCCCGGACATTCCCCTAACTCAAACGCCCCCATACATCTGCCCCATATCAATCAACAGTATCGGTTATATTGTGGTGTCGTCGATATATGATATATGATCACGTATTGACAAATAAAAATCAAAATTCTTTAAAAAAAATACAGTCCTGTCGAGAATAATTTATGACGGTTATTCGTAAATGTGGGCTGTGGCGTATTAAGAATGTTCAAATAGCTGGTGACGTCTTCGTGTAGAATTTGTATTCAGCTTTGTTGTAGTTGGCATTTCTGTGTTGGTTTTTTATTATGTCATATTTATTTCGCCATTAATGGTAGACAATAATACAGCAACAAATAAACGAAGAAACTTAACTAAAACTTAACTAGGAACATTGTAATATCGATAATTTCTTCTGTATATTTTTGAAAAACAATTTACGTAATATATTTTCAGAGTATTTCAGTTTGCTTAAAATTTAGATATTCTTTTATCTTGTTCACATACTGCCATACTATACAGGGTGAATGAAGTTGTTCAAAACTGACAAGATATGGTATATGATAAGGGTTAGAGTTAGGCACAGCAACGGACTGTGTCGTGAGATGCGGAGAGGTGTCCGGGTGTTGTCCTAGAGGAATGTCTGGGGTGATTGCCGGGAAAGGGGGCAAATGTCCCGACTTACGGTGCGTGCCGTGTCCGACGTCAGTCTCGCCACTGGGCAGATGTTCCACTCTGGGTGGCTCATCGTACTGTATTACAGATCGCGTGATGGCCTGACGTGCCAGTGATCAATTCATCCCCAAAACTCACCGCTCCATTTTTTCACCTCTCCGCTCCCCTTCCCCTCTCCAATCACTCCTTCACTCCTCTCGTACCGGTTCGCACAGATTTTAATCAGTTTTTAATCAGCGCCGTGGTCGATGCCAGCGAGCTGTACGTGTGTAGCGCTGCTCAGACGCGAGATCTCGCGAGACTTGACGCTCTGGTAATAGGGCACCTGTTGTTTTGTGCGGGGATGTAAGTATGTAAATTTATTATGTAAGTATATCGTTTTTAATTATGGATGTAAAGTTACGATATTATAGAAAAACAAAAATGTGCATACTATTATTTGGTTTATTGTTTTCAACCCTCAGTTGAAATTCTTATTTAGAAATTGGTAACAGCAAGCAAAGCAGTGCTATTATTACCCTCCGATATTTCAGAGTAATTAGTTTGCACTATATCTTTTATTTTGCGTTATCTTAGGTTATTTAACGTTATTTCTGTGGTTATTTCGACTATTTACGGTATTTGTATGTAGGCTGCTGTGTGCTACTTTAACGCACGAAAGCTAAGTCGTGAGACGTTTCCGTACATGTTACGCTGTTTTTTTCGTAATTTGTATTTTTGGGCAGTGTCGTGTAAATAAAACCATGGAACTTTCGTCAACATCATCTCAACAGCGCTCAGATTTGACACGAGCTGTCTCACACTTTTACCTGTACACCTGTACGTGTTTATCCATGAACTGAATGAACCATACCTGCCTTTCCCTTCCCAGCCGCAGCTGCTCCTCATTTGCCTAAGCCGGAGGGATGAAAAGATGAGTCAGCCTAGTAGGCCTACAGTACAGACAGCCGTTCTGAGCTTAGTAGCTTACCGACTTGCACACCTCTGAAATCTCAAAATTGCGCAAATTAGTTATTTATATTTAAAATTAATTACGTATAAAAACTCAACGAACCGGTGTGAATGTAGGTGTGTTTCTTCATGTCGGACTTCTGGTGAAATCGTTTGCCGCAGAACTGGCATGGGTAAGGCCGCGTGTCGGAGTGTATCAGCAGGTGCGTTGAGAGTGTCGATGAGCGTTTAAAGCACTTGCCACACTGACGACACTCAAAACTGCGCTCTGCGCTGTGTACGGCCCGGTGTTGGCTCAAACTGACCGCATGACCGAACGTCTTACGGCATGTGCCACACTCGTACGGGCGTCGACCGCCGCTGTGCGCTCGCCGACCGTGTACCTTCACACATAGCAATACGATAATTATCACATTAATTCACCAAAATTGACGGATACAAGAAACTCAGCTATGGTTAACAAACCGCCCGACACCTATGCGCGCCGCTGTTAAGATCTCCTTAACACAAAACGCTACGAAGCACAGCTTTCCATGCTCTACGCCTCTCTTATTTGATGCTCTCAATGAGGGGGTCTCCTAGAGCTATTGGATTCATATTTAGTACTGGAAAACTAGAATGGCTGGGCTACAATCTGGTGAAGGTCACATGATCCTTGACTCAGTCGTTTGGGCACAATACATCAACACGACAGACAAACCGACAGCCACGTCGCCATAGAAAATGCCGCGCCAACTCACTGCGTCGGTTGGCAAAAATTGAAAACAAGTGGCTAAAGTAAATTGGTTAAAGCCACCTCGAACACCTCCCCTCGTCACGGGAAATGGGGACCCTCCATTTAATACAATGTTTCTTGAGTCTCCACCTCAAACAGGACGTCGATCCGTTCAGCCGTTTTTGCACATTCTTCCCGCGTGAGAAACAGATAGGGTGACGGACGCTGGGATCATCGTTCACGATAGGAAGCATCGAATACATGAGATGCGACATAAAATAAGAACAGAAAAGCTTAACTTTACTTACTTTACCTAACAAAATTTATTATTCTTGAACAAAGTCGGTGGTTGAAATGAATTTTGTGAGTGAACGTTGCTGTCAATTCGTAATTTATCGAACGATGTACATAGTGCAGAATTAAATGGTGTTCGTTAAAAATAATAAATATTGATGTTGTTAGACTTATGCAAAAAAATCGGTTTTGATATTCCCAGTGTTTTATGGGCTAAACATGTGTCCAAGTTCAAGTCCATGGCATTTGTAGCGGTTTATCTGTGTTTAGGCTGTGAGATTGCTCAGTATGGTGTATCTATACTTCATTGTGATATGCACGTGATGTGTGTAGGCTTCGTTAGTATTGTACTCTTGTTTAGTTTGTTTCGTTTTATTGTACTACCAGTCTTCTGGTGAATGAAGATTATCAATAAACAAAGTAGCCTATTGATTTCTCGAAATTAATAAATTACGATCACAAATAAAATGTCTGGAAAAATAAAATCCATCAAACCTCTAAGCCATGCGCCGTAGCGAAGCGTTTACGACAAGCCGTGCATTCATAGTTGTCCGCGCTATCTAGGTTGGTAGAAGGCGTGCGAACTAGTCCAGTGAAATGCCTTAGCACGAACACATACATTGGTCTTAATTACAAAATCGCCATGTTGGTGGAAGTAGTTCTGAAAACGAGGCACTTCCTACAAACATAACTGTTTGACGCATTGCAGTGAGTCACCGTGTTAAAACGATTGGGTGTTACCGTGTTACGAAGATAAATGTTTAGAAGAAACTCGTACATTTTGCATTTACAGCAGTTGCATCATAAGACTAAAGGAGATAACATTAAAGCAACTAGGTATACACCAGCACAACAAATGAGAACAAGAGGCCAACGTGATTTGGCAAAGGCTGCATCGAATAATCCCGCCCACACTGCAAGCGCAGCCGAGTTGAGCCGCGTGACAGACAGACAGACTGACAGAAACCAAGATCATCGGTAACAACAGTCTGCATCTCATGCATTCGATGCAGCCTAAAAACGGAAGCAAGTGGCGCAGCTTTATACGACACCAAGTGAAAAATACAGCTTACTGGTAATTGATTGAGATTTGAGTGGAGATAAGATGATCGCAAAATGGGCTGCCTGTGTATCTCTGAAATAATGGTTTCGCCGGCCACTGCGCCTACAGCGTTTTTGTTATTTAGCAGTGTCTGTTTTAGATATCGCTCTCAGCGAATTCTCACTGAAATTATAGAATCCCCCAAATTAAAAAGTCAAACTATTGCAGAAGTCACAAAGACCAACTCTGTGGTAACAAAACGTACATTTTTCACTTTAATTGCTCGGAATTTGTACCAGACATCATTCGGCGACCAGCACCAATGGAGGAGCTTACAGCGCTCCTTCCTTTTAGGACTCATACCCCCTAGCAAGTTTTAAGGGTAGGGGCAAGGCCCCTAGGAGACGGGAGGGTCCTGAAAAGAAAAGGCCCCCTGGGAGAAGAAGAAGAAACCCCCGTGTAGTCCTGATTCCAGCCGGCAGTTAAGAGTTCAAAATAAACACCTCGGCCAGAATGTCAATCAATAGCCTACAAAGCGTCGCCTCCAAAAATTTACCAACTAATTCTTCTGCTTGTTTACCTCTTTATTTTTTTATTTATCACTGTCTGAGCATACATAATTACATAATTATATATAATTATATATATCTATAAAAGGCGCAACATAGTAACAAGTACAAGCATGCACGAGAGTAAAAACGCCAAGGCCAAATTGGCTCTGATAGGCGTTCTACCTCATCTTCGTCTGATCGCTGTCGATTTCCCACTTCATAGCATCATCGTTTTGGCCATAGTCAGTCTTGTTGTTGTTCTCGATGTCTGTTGCCGGACTCCAGATGGCTGGAGGCTTTTTCACAGGGAGATCGTCGGACAGTGGGGCAGTCTTGGGGGCGGTATGTTGTCTCCGCACCAGCATGGCCCGCTGTGAGACCGCCGCCGCTGCTGCTGCTGCTAGCAGTGATCCGTAGAGTTGATGATGATGTCGCTGTGCCTGCAGCAGTTGATGAGCCTGACGCTGAGCGCTCCAACTCAGCGCTGCAAGCAAACAACATTGTAACATCTTTATACACTACTGTATATATGGCAGCAATAATAAGAAAATTGTACTGTTCTTAATTGATTTGTGGCATGTTTTGTGTCATTTGTGTTTCTTTGGTATTTCTGAATTGCGTGTTTTGTGTTGGACTTTGTTTTAATTGTTCTTTGTATTTGCTAGCCCAGAAACTGCTCCTTGGGTACTACCCGTCGCACCACATAATGTATTACTGTGTAGCCTACGTTCTTGTTGAAATGTATTATGTGTGTGACGAATAAATTGACTGATTGATTGAAAAACAACGTCACAGATATTTAGCAATTTTAACTCGAATACAGAGAACGTAATTGTTCATTTTTGCACGACACTCGTCTTAAGACGGATAGTATTGTGTTAAGGCGCTGTCCGTTTGTCTGTCCGTCTGTACACCATCACTTTTCATTTCCCGTGAATAGCTCGAGTTTTTTGTACCCATTGACTAAAGTTGGTAGACATAGTTCAGGCATAGACAACTTAAGAGTGCTCTTGAGATCAAACGGTCTGAGGTCAAGCTCACAACAAGTAAGTAAGTAAATAAGTAAGTACTTTAATTGACATATGACAAACGCACATGCAACATACAATGCAACATACAGTTAACTAGAGAAGTAAACGATAGTCCTAAAATCAGTACAAGTGAAAAACTACAAAATAAGGACAAAATAACAATAAAACATTATACATAGGTGATGATCGTGTTTTTTCATAATTGGAATCACATATTTGGCTACGTTGTATAGCTATTTGACACTGATACTATTAACCTACTGGTCGTGAAAGTATTGGTTACTGAATGCGAAGTACCTGTCTGCTGCTGCTGCAGCTGCTGCTGTACAGCGGCCGCCCACATAGTACTCATGTCACGCCTGTAAGCAGCTTCTCTCAATCTTTGTTGATACACGGAACTCAGCAACCAGTCCCCGCTTGTCCAGCCTCCCCTGGCGGCAGTGGCGGCGGCAGGCGGGGTCACCGGGACGACGGCAGACGGTGGCCGGACGGCCGGGGATGGGGCCACGGCTGGCGGGAAAGTCGCAGGCACGACCGCCGCGTAGCAGCTTTCCACGGTTGACTTGTTCGCAAACGATAATTTGGTCGCCAAGCACGACTTATCTGCATCACACCAACATCAAAATGTCATACGAGCTGAAAATAGAGTGACTGGGTGGCGCTGTAATAGCGTCGTGGCTCGCGACCCAAAAGATCATGGGTTCGACGCTTGGCCCCAACGCGCCGGGTGCCAGCTGTGGGCTAACTGCGTACGCCCATTTTGCCCAGTGAAGCGTGGCGGTTTGAACATCTAACAACTGCAATATTCGTCATGTAGCGGTGCTGGGCAGACTGTTTACTGTTTACCGTTGTGGTGCCTTTGCCAACTCAACCTTCCATCCCTTCGGAGTCGGTAAACAGGAACCAGCTTTGGCTCGGAAGGCGGAAGCAGGTATGGTTCATTCAATTCGTGGATAAACGCGTGGGTAGCAGGTAAGGCTGTGTTATCCGCCTACAACGCGTGCCATACCTGAGCGCTCCTGTGATGAGGTTGCCCCATAAAGAGGCGCTATATCAAGTGTATCTTACCTTTACCTTTAGCTTGTTATGAACTCGCTGCAGCGATAGCGCTACTCTCTCTGCCTTCGTCGCATCGTAAAGATATTTCAGTTACCAGTTGTCGCACCAAATGACCTTGAAAATAAAGGTCACAAGCACTTACACTCAAAAGGGTTCCTTCTCCCACCACTCCATCATGTGCCACATGCAAAATACTTTTATCAAATTTATATTGAACGTTATATGTAGTCTGCGGTATTTTTTATATCCTTACCTACCTATAAGCGAAAGAGGCATTATATATTAAACTTGTGCCATCGGTGATTCTGTCTATGCATGCGTCTGTCTGTCTGCCCGTCTGTGATCTGCAGGCGAGGCAGATGCATAAATTGTCTATTTTCTTGACTTATTTAAGACATTTACTTAATTAATCACCCGTAATGATAGTTTACATTATTTCTCTCGCGCGTTAAACTAAACCATTTGTTGCTTTTCGCGAAGGCACATATTTAAGAAAAAGTGGTATATTAACGGCTTCGAGTGAGCTATAGCGTATAATAAAGATTAAAGATAAAAATCGTCAGCCACTCTCAGACTAACTAATCACATGCCCAGGTCTCTTTTCTTGCTTTGCCGCCTGCACGGAAAGCAAAAACTACCTGCCACGCAGGCTGCCGGCAGCTGAAATATATGCGAGGATTCCACAAAATCACGGAACGAAAAGCAATTGTCGTCGCATTGCGCATAGCGCCAATCTATCTTTGTCTTTGTCGCCGATATTGTTAATGCGTTTGAACGCCGAATGAACTGCCGTGCGAAGCAGAGACAAAAATACGTCACGTTGTTTATCTGTCACGTTTTTCTCCACTGATAAATGAACACATTTCGTTAAATATGTGCTTCTTTTTGACCGTGCCATCAATATATTCTATTGGCGACGGAGATAGCAATCTAGATAAGCTTGACTTTGGGTGCATACAATTTCATTAAAACGCAAAAATCGCCTAATATCTTAGATATCAAATTGATCGTCATCGAAATGTGTAGGCGTATAAAACTAATTAACGTTTTAACTGCACATACTCTGCTTTGTAGCGTTCGAAGAACTGACGTAAAATATTGGTTTTACTGTATATGTGCATTATCAGCTATGTAGATTTCTTCTTTTTTTTGCGCTTCGAGACTCGATATTTTAAAAGTTTTTTAAGATTCACAAACGCAAAGTTGATATGGTTTTTATTGACACATCATCATGTAGCGTAACATAAAGTGCAATAATAATAGTTAAAGTTTTAAAAATAAGCAAAAAGCTTGAGCATAAAAAATCATTGAAAACAGCAAGTGACGGCAAGGCGCGATGAAAAGGACAGCTTTATATCAAGAAAAAGTCCATTTTATTTCACATTCAAGATCCATAGACAACATGTTTTTGTAGTTGTATACGTATTTATTTTCACATTTTGCAGTAATTTTTAGTGTTTTTTGTGTAAATCCGATGCTTTTAGCCGTTTCTTTGTTAATGTGTTTTATTGTGCTCTAGAGTTTTAGTCTAATAAATGAGAAAGTGACAGAACATTACATACAGACAGACAGACAATAAAAGCATTCAACGACATCGTGAAAAGACGACTTTTCCCTAAAAGCTTTAAAAAGTATCTTTAAACAAAGCGGACTGTGTTTGTCACTCAGGTGTGCATCAGATGCAGTAAATGCTGCGGTGGCCACTAAGTAATCGCGGTGATGCTAGGCGAAGCAATAACCGCGCGGGACCGGTGCTGTCCCGGTGAGAACGCTATCATATCACGGTAAACGAGAGTTTATCAGCCGCGCGATGACGTGCTCGCTACCAGGAAGCGTCGCCGTTAGAATTATTAATGAATGACTTGCGCCAAACCATGGCCGAGCGATTGGCGCTCAATCTCGACCTTGCTTGGCATCTGTCCGTAATGAACTGTACAATCAGTCAGGCGCTGCAACCAAGTGCAACTGATTTCAAGCCCTACCAGACGGCCTGTGTATCTGGACGAATGGCGGCAGTCCTCCTCGTGACTTCTTCGTTGCTTAGGAGGAAAGACAGTCTGAGGATCTAGCGACGACACCAGCGCGTCTTCTTATAGGTTGGCGGCATAGCGAAGTGGTTAGTGCGTTGGTGTCGATCAACGAGTTAATCATCGACAGGCCCGGTTAGTACTTGGATGGGTGACCATCTTCGGGCAGGTAAACCATCTTCGTAAGTAACCAGCCAACTAGGTCGACTCAGCCTTCCATCCCTCCAGGGTCGATACTGAGAACCAGCTTTGGCTGAAAAGGCAAAAGCATAGTTTGTACCGTTTGCGTGGGCGTGCAGGTAAAACTGCGGCAACACGTGCCATACCTCAGCGCTTCTGAGGTGGGTCTCGTATATCGCAGGTTCGCACCTAACCGATGCTTTTCACTTCTCCCACCATGTCATCCATGATTAGCTAATATAGTACTGCAGTCTGTCAACCGTGTCGCTGCTACTTGTCGCCGACAGTGTTCCCATTACACTGATAGCTATAACTCGCCCTCGTCGCCCACAGTAACAGATTGTAGCACGACCACGCAAACTTTGAGTTCTCGAGACTTGAGTTTTGGTCTCGAGACCCAGTTTTCAGTCTTGATCTCGTTCTTGAAGCTCTCTATCATGTACGACAATCGACAATACGAGCAACTATGCTGGTTAGATGACAGCAAATCATACGTTGAATGCCAAGCCCTGTGCAGCAAGTATTCAACAGCAAATAAGTCTCCATTAATGCTGATCGACGGACTACCTTACATGTGCGACAAAGTCAGGCCTGTCAGATTTATACACTTGCGCTGACGCAGCGACATAATATACAAACTGTTGCATCCATTGCCAGACAGGCCCTGACAGGGTCTTTTCTGAAGTGTTCTCCAGTTGCACCCACCGCTCTGGTGGAGAATATTTTCAGCAGCAGCGGTTAACTGAGGCCAAATGAACGGGTTATAAGATGCTTCCCAGTCGGCGTTTTGCATTGCAGTAATTAGTAGTAAAGTTTGATGCTGCTGCACGGTGTGTGATTGTTTTCTATTGTTACGATGTACAATCGTTTATGCACAAGAAAGTGAGGTAACCTCCTTTGTTGTGCTAATTAACTTTTCACCAAAGCATCTTTGTTTTTTTCGGCCTCTGATTACCGAGTCTTGGTCTTGATCTCGGTATTGAACAAATGAGTCTCGAATACAAGTTTGCTATCACGACAAAACGCTGCATTCTTATTAACCCCATTAAGGTAAGCAGACACTTGGTATTATCGTCTCTTCGTAAGGGAACCCCACT
>Ga0126335_1003108_pt1 | contig 10218 bp, 9 predicted proteins | sample OlaspJWI45metaG_FD_108409 | JGI IMG/M metagenome (GOLD analysis project Ga0126335, IMG submission 108409) | Marine gutless worms symbiont microbial communities from Oahu, Hawaii - Olavius sp. 1 OAHU.JWI-45 metaG | ecosystem: Host-associated > Annelida > Digestive system > Unclassified | place... | reverse complement strand
TCGGGCACCTGAGGGTTTCTTCTTTCTTTGAACCATGACTGGTTCGCCTGTCAGCTGCAAAGAGCTGAGTTCTTACGGAAGGGTTCCCACAGGGGCCCCTCTTCCGAATGTTCCCTCTTTCACTCCAGTCCATCATCAGCAATCAGATGAGGCCACGGAGGTTGAGGGGTGCCTGGTTTAGTCGCCTCTTACGACATCCAGCCAGGAGATGGAGTGGGTCTATTCTAAGCCCCGGAACCAACACGGGGTTGTCGCCTTGCTTACACCGATCTCCACCAGACTTGCCACATATGATAGGGATTTCAGTACCATTTTTCCGAAGACAATTGTTTTGGGATCTGACCCCTAGTTTTTGAGCTATGGGCCCCAAAATTATGGGGAGAAATGACCGACGTGCGAATTTTTGGTTATAAATCTCTGATTTATGAACAGCTCGCCAAATTTTAAATGAGCATAGGGACTATAGCTACACATAAACCCTGTGAATTTCAGGAATATTGGTTGAGGGAGTAGCCCTTGCGTGGTAAACAGTCGCAAAAGTAACGATTTTGGGCCAATTGAGGTCAAATTTGGCAGTACGTAGCGCAAAGAAGTATTGGGATCCGGGCCCCCACACAATACAATGTTCAGTTGTGCCCCCAGGAGTCCACCCCAGGGCCTCGATCATCTGATGTGCAGTCGTTTTGCATGGCGCAGGCGCGTGGCAGACAGTGATAAAAATGACGGGCACACACCACACCACGAAATCATCGGTCACAATAGTCTGCATCTCGTGCATTGGATTCGACCTAATAATGACAGTTAAATATTTTAGATAACTTTCTTCGTGCAATAATACAGACGAATTTCAACTTCATGTAGGCCTAACTCCAAATAAGCTTTCATCGGCAAGGCCTACCAGACGTCATATAGGCATAGAGTTCGTGGCGCTTTTCTGCTGCATTTTGGAGATAACACAATCAAATATGCAGACTCGGCACACGAATAAACTCGTGGCGGCAATAAATCATATTTTAGCTGCTAGAAGACGCACACCTCACGCTAATCAAAACTTGGCGGCCGAACGCCTTAAGGCGTCAGACGAGGCCTCAAGGGGCACCGCGGACACCTTGCAAACTCCGCCGAGAATGCAGCCAAGATGCTGTTGGAACTAGGAGATGGGGGTCGAAGGGCGCCAGAAGCTGTCCATCGCATTCAACAGTGTTCCCGCTGGTCCTCTGACAAATCCGTTGCCGACCACGTCTCCCGTTATATTGCGTCTGATTTTCGCGATTCCAGTGTCTGGGATTAAATATTTATACCGCGCGGCGTGTATCGTAGGCGCGTTATAGTTACGGATAAGATTGCCAATATACAGATATCTCTACATACATTGAATACAAGATGGTGGATGCGGCAGCTGGAATGCCCGTCCGAAACAGACGGCCCCGACCCGCTGGCGCGTCCTTGGGGAGTCAATACGCCAGCGGAGCGGCGGCGTTATGGCGCGTTGACAACGTGTTAGGCCGTAACTTCATCAGCGACGTACTGACGGGCGACAGAAATTATGAATATTAAGCTGTTGGCCGGGTCCGACGTCGGCGTAAATCGCGCCAGTTCAGCGTCGTCGGGGGGGCGCCGTAAACCAATTAGCGCCAATCGTTTGTGGGTCTGCAGTGCGCCGAGTACGGCTGAGCTACGCGCCACCAGGGACCACGTGAACGGGTACCTGTTCTGCCGTGACGTCATTCTACTGCACATTGACTGGCCGCCGGCGACGAAACGCCTTCATTCAGTTTTATCTTTGTCTTGATGTCCCATTTAACGTCGATATTTATGATGACAAGTTTTCCACGGGTTTGTTGAAACTGGGCTTCGAAATTACACTTTGTATTCATTACAACTGGCTGTTCGCACTGATGTGCCCTTGATTCATATTCATTGCTAATACAACTAGTTTCTGGGCAACTTTCGTTTTTCACATTAAGCTAAAGCATAAACAAGTCATTTTCATGAGATGTTTCGTGTCTCGTCCACAAACTCTAGCCAAACTGCCAAATTAAGTTGGATTAGTTCGCTGGAGACAGTATTAACACATGTTCGTTGATTCAGACAATAAGTTTTACGTTCCAGCCACACTGCGTCACAAAATCCTGGGGCAGCACAGAGCCAAAGATAGCGTGCTATACGCTGTCTACGAAGAAGTCTTCTTTGTATACGAGCGTTTTCTTGGGCGAATTCGTATTATTCGCTTCAGTGACCCGGTGTTACAACCCGTTCCATCTGTCACTCATATTCCAAGGAAAAATTAGCGTCGTAAGTTAAAGCCGAGTTAGCATCGGTTTCACGTGATCTTAAACGGAAATCCCCATTCACACAGCACCACACAATAGCCTACTGATGGCGAAGAAACGGTTAAACTTATAAATGTAGTATCAACTAGAGAGAAGCGGGTAGACAGGACACATGACATATAGTGCCTCTTAGTAAGTAAACCTCACTGCAGAAGCTCTCAGTAGGTTGTGGCACGCGTTGTCAAGGGATCTCAGTTTTACCAACGCGTTTATCCACGAAGGGAATGAACCATACCTGCGTTTGCATTCCCTGCCGAAGCTAGTCATCATATAGGCCTACAACCCTGGAGGGATAAAAGGCTGAGTTACCATAGGTATGCAGTAAACACTCTGCCCAGGACCGTCATTTGGCGAATGTCGCAGTTGTTGGCTGTTCAGACTGTCACGCCTCATTGGGCAGGTGGCTGTAAGCAGCTAGTCCACAGCCGCCACGTGAAAGTGCAGTGGTTGGCATCGAGCCGCAACTCGAATGAGTCGCGCAGCCGACGCTAACTCACTTCGCCACCGAGTCAAAAGTGTAATGGCAGACAGGGCCGCAAGAACTGGACAAGAAGCTCAGCTACCGCCGAGATAGCGCGTGTCGTCTGGGTCACGATTTTGTGACAGAGGACGGGCAGACGGAAATGCGACGGCAATACCGACGTCTAACACGTTAGATGCAGGCTAAAAGTGAAACCGTGAATGAGTGATCGTAAGACATTGCTGAAAACTATTTACTGTGACTTGGGTCCGTGCTGTAGGCCTACATGGTATGGACGCTTCTGATCACGTGACAAAGTTGGCGGCCACACCATTAAATCGGTCATGAACACAAACATCGCAACGCTACTTGAAACAGAACCGGAGTAATTGACGATAGAAGTTTTGAATGCCGTTCAGGGTCATTCAAGGTGACCTATTTCGGTACCAATGGAGAGCCCATGTACGACTTCCTATTAGTGAATAATACTAACTTGCGTCGTATCTCGCGCCGTTTCCAAGATACCACATTTTCGCCTCTGATAACGTGGTGCCTCTATTCAACGCACTCGTTTGGGGGCAACCCCGCGAATATCGCCTTGAGCTATATATTATCAAAAACTAGTCTTTGGGCTACATTTTGTCGCAGACAGTATGGTTCTAGCTTCAGCCAATTTGACGTGGTAGGCTCTGAAACCCAACTTTTTCGGCGAAAGAACGGCCATAAGTGCCATAACGCCGTTCAAGGTCATTCAATGTCACCGATTTTGGTACCAATGAAAAGCCGATATAAAATTTCTTATTTGTGATTGATACTGACATCTCTACATTGCATCTTGCACCGTTTCCGAGATATCGCAGGTTATTGGTCAAATTTTCGCTGTTGACAGGCTGGGTACCCCTGTTTTATCAATTCGTTTGAGGTGAGCCCCTAAACTTAAGACTGAAATTTGGCGTGAAGATTCCTCAGACATTAGGGCATTGTGCTGTGCAAACCCTATTTCGACAGCTTGAACCGTTTTGGCGTGGATCACGAGTGTGACGACAGACGGACGGAATTGCGATGGCAATAGCGGCGTTTTATGACACGCGCTAAAATGTTGAATTCAGCTTGTCAGCTGTATGACGAGAATGAGTATTATGCGCTGCTGTGGTCCTTGGAGTCAAGATGATACGAGTCTGTAGGTCGTTAGGTGCTCGTAAAATCCGGCTTAATCGATGACATCGCGGCGCGATTGGCCGCATCTTCGCTGTCTCCCGAGATGATGAACACGGCCGCAAGCCTTCACTAATGTCCAACATTATCTTGGTCGCGTGTCCGCGCTCTCGTCTCTTGTTAGCGTTCCTCAATAAAGAAAGACATTTTTGCGGAATAATGATACAAACGCGTCTGGTACAGATTTGTGAACGCGTGCGTCATTTCACACGATGTTACAGGTACCCGTACTGCACGAATGATAATTACACTTTTATTATGTTCTGCCGATGAATGGCTAAGAAATAATAAATGAATTATTTTGCGTTTTGTTGTGTATATTTTAATATGACTGTCTACCATCTTTCGATTAGTTTTAATGAGACTTTTATTCATCATTATTTAAACTGTTATTTTCTCACTGCTGGCTCAAAATGTCCCGCACTCGAGTAAGCCTATCCATTTTTTAAAAAACTTCTCCATCTATTTAACGCAATATTAATAGTTCTACCTTACTTTAACCACATCCGTTTCTTAAACTTTCTTTGGTGCCGTACGTCGTTTAAAGATGCACTTTGAGTGGTAATCAAAAAAGTTTAACCCCTGCTATTAGAATTTTACTTCATCATTCGTCATCGTGAAACCCAGCCTTTGCCTAACAACGAGCAATAGCAAACCGAATGGTTCAATGACGGGCAAAAACGGACGAAGCCATAAATACCGGCAGGGCTGGTGTGTGATGAGTGACGAGATCGTACTGCATATCGGCTGATGTAGGTAGTCGGTGCGAGCTACTGGAGCGAGGAATAGCCTAATGCAACGCCGAGGTCGCTGTCTGTGCGCTTGACCGTGACACCATGCTCGAAAACCGCAAATACTAGGATACTTGACCGCACACGCGTATAATACCAACATCCCGCGAGAAATCTCAAGGATTGCCGACCGCTTACGCTCGAGTCCACTATCCACGCCCGACGTATCACCGGATCATGCGCCGAACGATCATTCTGCGTACTCGTAGACTCACAGGTTAATATCATGCTGACATTGACAAATAGAGTGTGCATGGAGTTGTTGTTTCACTTTACATTTTAGTTAATTGTGATATCTGTGCCACGTTCTGTTCCATGCACAAGCACAAAGCATTAATATTTGTCAGTCAATTTTTTATAAGCAACATTTTTGCTAGTAAACTTATGTTTTAGTTTCATAAGAAGTTTTAAGTTGTAGTCACATTATGCATCCATCCAAAGTGTTTGGCCTTAGCTCCAATGTCAGGCACTGATATTAATGATACTGCGCTTTAAGTTTATAACAATACATGAAAATAGAAAATAATATTCTACTACTGTTTTAATCTAAACGGCGTTATGACAACCAATAAATATAGAATGTTTTGCAGATCGTGATTCCAAGTTTCATGCAATGCAGCACTTTGCTCTGTTAACGTAAACTAAATAGTGATTTGAATTTAAGTGGTAATTAGATTTCTGATCCTTCAGCGATGAAATTTTTACGTCAAGTGCCGTCTGATGGAGAACGATTGTTGCCGGGTGACTGCAGCCTTTGTATCCTGCTGCTGCTGCTGCTGCGTCCTGAGGAAACTGTTGTTTGGAATTGGTCAATGAGAGGCTCGCATCCGTCGCACTGGTCGCATATGGCATCGGCGACGCGGCCGTTCGTCCCCGGAGAGGCTCGACGCGGCGAGCTGGGTAGGGCGGCCGAGCGAGCGACGCGATGTCGGTGTCGTTTGACGCCATTAGGAAGGCACAGGACGCCATCTGCCTACCAATTGCCGCAGTGCGACCGACCCACTGTCCGAGTCGACAAAACTCTACTCATATTACGCAGCAATTAGGCAAACACACACACACGTCGGTCTGTACCGTCGGCACTTACACACCACTGACCGAACGCAAAGTTAGTGCGATAGGTCTTGCTGTGCGATACAGTTGCAAGCTCTTATTTCAGTACAAATGATAAACCGAATTTTCTTGGTGCATTAGGACCGTTTTAGCCACGAAGTAGGCCTAAAGAAAGCAGACATAAATGCTAATTTTTTTCGTTGTCTGTGTTTTCGAAACAAAATCGCGTTATGAGAAACAGCCTTAAAACAATTTTTTTGTTATTATTTCACAGAGTATTTACTTAACCTGTGGCTACATTCACAGTCATACCAACTCTAATTTCGGAAATCTAAGAAACAGTGCAGTATAGAAGTTGAACACATGACGCGCGACACTCGACATGACTTACAAGTCAAAGTCAAAGTCACGAAGTCACTTGACTCATCGACAGCAAGTGTCGTAAGATGGTAACGGACTGTCGTCTAGACTTCAACTTGGCAGAAATCCCCCTATAAACAACGGACTACGTGACAATGTTTCAAGGTGATTAGGTCACTTACACCGAAAAAGGAAATACGACAAAATGTTGTCACCGTCGTAGGATATTATCCTATTGCATGTCTGCGTAATCTTATAGTTTCAGTTTGTGAGATAAAAAATTTTACGCCACCGTCTACGGTTATCACACATAAACGTGACAGTGTTTATTGTCTCACGCACTATTTCTTAGATTTCCCAAATTTGAGTGAAACGTAACAAACATTTGTATGCAATCAAATAACTGAAACATGGTTTTGAACATGCAATAATTTCTTTCACCCTACAAACAGACACGTATTCCAAAGCATGAACGACGAGTAATGCCGAAATTATATGCAAAACCAAGTAAGTCGTAAAAATACACAACACTACACAGAAAAAAACAGAGATGTTTCGAGTACTCAAAAAGTCCCAAGTACAAGAACGATTACGAGTATTCTAATTACAAGTACCGTACATCTCCACAGAAAAGACAAGCAAAACATTTATAGAAGGAGATACTGCAGATTGGATACTGATGTAATTTACCTTCAAACGTTTCGATCATAAAATGATCAATAAATAATAAATACTGATCTAAGTTATGCCGGCTACATTGAATTTCTAAAAAAACTTGTTTTAAATGTGTAAGTTGTCGTAAAACATAACAATAATAGCAGCTTAATTTTTCGCAAGTAGTTTAATTTGGCGTCACAAATAAACAAAAGGGGTTAAGGTCAACGCCGGAGTTAGTCGTCTAAATTTAACCCTGTATTTTGTGGCAATTCAGGACTTGTCCAAAGCGACAAGACTTTTCTGGAGTGAGTGAGCGAGTGAGTGAGAAAGGCTTAATGTCCCACTCGACACATTATGTCATTTTGGGGACGATTTACATTGCAGGCTTTATCGTATCAGATGATCTGAGACCAACATGACAGGTCAGTGCTGACCTGAACATTGTACGTAGATACTGATGTAACCGTGTGAGCAACTTAATCAGTAAGTCAACGCAATCGACACAAGAGGGAGACAAAAGCACAAAACTTGACAAATCGTTACACAGTGAATAAACTATGCGACCGTCACCGCAACGTGTTGCCGCAACGTGTTGCCGCAACATGTTGCAGAGACGATTGTATCGTGTGCTGATAACATTATACTACATACGGTAAATCAGCGACAATCAGTCAGCCAGTATAAGCGAAACAACAACGCAATGTGCATGGATAGAGATCTTGAGTGTCTTGACTGGTGAACGACTAACAAAAACACGTAACCGCCTCACGTCTGCAGTGCACATCACAACTATATTTATATGTGAACACTGAACTGTTATGGTCTCAATCTATAGCGTGTATTGCGACACGCTTGTTTCGAATGGACACAAAATTGACGTAGTGATTAATTAGACATCTTTACCACGTGCCACAAGAGATGTTTTTATCGTGCAAGATGTTGCGTGAGCATTTCGCAAGTTTCATTAGAACTTGTGTATGATTTCGACAAAAATTGCCAATAATCAACCACAGTTGAGGCGACCTGCATTAGTGGGCTGCAGGCCAATCGTCAATTCCATAGTAATAACGTACACCACACCCTCAATAGCAGAACAAGGTAATTGGGGAATAACTGCGATAAGTGATTAAGGCTTCGTTTGTTTGCTTAGATGCTGTCTGAGGCTGAAGCCATCCCCTTCTCTAGATCTGCTACTGGGTAGTGCATAGGTCTATTACTTTGAATGTTTTGCTGTAGGCGAATAAAATACTGTTAGAATATTGCAACAGAGGCCTAACGAAACCGTCTTCAGCGTTGTCAACGAACACAATAATGTGTGCATGCAATGAAGGCCTGAGCGGCACCGCACCAGTAGTGAGTGAGTGATCGAACATTCAGAAGGTGAAAGCCGGGTAGCGATGGGACCACGCATCGTCCCACTGTCCGTTAGCGGCAGCCTCGACGGGCGGCGCCCCGGTCAGCGGCCCGGCGTAGCTGTTGAACCCAGATCCGACCACGGCGGCGGCGGCGGCTGCCCCTGGAGTGGCGGCCATGGCACCTGCCGGTGAACGGGCGGCCGTCGGCAACGCCAACTGATTGTGACTTCGCGGCATGCTGTACAGCACCTCGGCCAAGTCGGCCGCTCGCTTGAGGATCGTCTCCTGTAGTAACAGACAAAACTGTAACAGTTTCAGACCATGTATTATACCTGCGCTATCAATCATTCCGATAATCCGCAATCTTACAAATTGTGCAGGCTAGGATGTAAGTTGGTACTATTCACTAATAGGAAGTCGCATACTCACTTTCGATTGGTACTGAAATCGGTAACCTTGAATGGCGTTATATATAGTTTATTTCGCAATCAAATGCAGCAAACAATACAGTATAATATAAACACGTATAGAACGGTTTAAAATATATGTAAAACATGAGTTAAAATCAAATTATGTTATGGCCGTTGTATGGTGTTTTACACCGAAAACGATAGTTTTCGAAGCCTATCGCGTCAAACTGGCTGAAGCTAAACCCATGTCGTCTGCGACTGCAACAGAAATGTAGCAGAAAGACTCTAGTTTTTGACCATGTTTAATTTATGGTGATATTCTTGGTGCATGCCGCGAAAGAGTGCATTAAAGAAAGGCTTCTGCAGTCAAAAGTGAAAATGTAACAAATACTACCGGGAAACAAGTTGTGCAACGTTGCGCGGCCATGTCAGCAACAGCTGAGTTCACGTTCAAAGAGTGTGGCAGTTTGATTGCTGATAGTTATAAAACATTACAGACAACAAAGTCAAAATTTTCATTTCGTAGAACATCGTTTACAACACAATAAAACAGTTCTGTACTGATACCTTGGGCAATCGTTCAGGGTCGCCTGGGTGTCTCGGGACGAGCTTCATTAACCTTTGAAAGCCATAGTCGATGTTCGGCTCCGTGAGAGCTGCCGTACATAAACAAGGAAATTGCGTTAATGTCAGCTAACAAAATAAAGAAAGCGTTTTTCTGTCCAATAACCTGCTTTTTCCTTGTTTCACATTTCATCTTCATCTTTATGAGATCAAAGTCACAAAGCCGCATAATGTTGACTCACATAATACACGACATGTATGTTGTAACTTTCAATAGACAAGTCATACAAATTTCAAAGTCGGTGAGCGCCATTGACGATGAACATTCAAATGCAGCAGATCAAAAGCCAATTTCACAAAATTATTGCAAATCTTGAACTAAGCAAGATGCATCAGTGAAAACATAAATCAAGCGAACTTCACGAATGAGACGCAAATTTGACATATACCGGTGTAGACGAATCGTCCTGGAGCGCCTTTGCAGAACTGTTTAGACTTGTAGGACAGCGTAACTTCTACGACGCCGGGGATATGTCGTGGAGGCGTGTGCACCTTGATGGCGTGAGATGTAATCAGCTGTCAATCACAAATACAAATACAAATACAATAAGTGACTTATATCATTTATATGGCTCTGCTATACAAATTGTCCAGGGGCGCTGACAAAGTTATGAGAAAGCATCAGTGAACAAATGGGATTTTAAATTACGTTTAAACACAGAGGGTTCATATATAGCTTGAAGATGTGGTGGGAGACAGTTCCATGCTGCTGGATCGGCGTGACTGAAACTGCGTTCGCCAAACTATGTTCTTGTGGTTCGCTTGATATATTTAGCCATGTCAGTGGACCTCAAGCGTCAGCGGCTATCACGCAACCCCGTGTGGGTTCCGGGGCTTAGAATAGACCCACTCCATCTCCTGGCCGGATGTCGTAAAAGGCGACTAAACCAGGCACCCCTCAACCTCCGCGGCCTCATCTAATTACTGATGACGGTCTGGAGTAAAAGAGGGAACATTAAC
>Ga0126335_1003107_pt1 | contig 10218 bp, 8 predicted proteins | sample OlaspJWI45metaG_FD_108409 | JGI IMG/M metagenome (GOLD analysis project Ga0126335, IMG submission 108409) | Marine gutless worms symbiont microbial communities from Oahu, Hawaii - Olavius sp. 1 OAHU.JWI-45 metaG | ecosystem: Host-associated > Annelida > Digestive system > Unclassified | place... | reverse complement strand
TAGCCTACAACAAGACATCAGTGGGACAATGTACGACACGTGATCTACTGAGTTCTCTAAGTGTCTGACTTGGTTAATCTTTAATGCCGAGAGCAGCAGCATTTGATCCGCGAGACACACATGGTAGGCCTATATGTCTCGCAGACACACGCGGACTTAAGTCGGATTAAGAAGTCCAACTACAGCCCACTTGAGTCTTCCACAGATCGTGCTGCTACATGTTGTATGCTCGTCGGATTAGGCATCTGCAACAGAACTTCGCGTCTGACATTCTCGCCGACGCTGCTGTAGACTGTATACCGAAAACAGTAGCCTAAACAGGTCAGGCTAAATAACCACCTATAGAATGCAGCGCAAATGTACTGCCAGTCCACATTACGTACTAATTTTACGATTAAAAGTAGTTTTACTTACTAATCGTAGTAAGTAGCTCAACTTTGGAACAAATGTTGCTCTCAATATATTGGCTGAACTATTCCATGTTGTCGTTTCTAGACATATTTTTACTTTAGGATTTCGAAGTATTTTCGACGGCAGTAATATCGCAGTGAATTAATAGAGTGGCACACTACCTGTGTGTGGCCTGACTTGCTACCACTGACTGTGATGTTACAGTGTACTAGCAGTATGAGCGCAGCGTCGTACGGCAGCCTAATTTGCCTTATTGCGTGTACGTGGTGTCCGTCCGGTCTCGTCCGGTCAATACTTCACGATGTCTCGAAAACGGTGCAAGATACGATGTAAGTTTGTATGATTCACTAATAGGAAGGCGCATATAAGCTTTCGATCGGTACCAAAATCGGTGACCTTGAATGACCTTGAACGGCGTTATGGCCATTTTATGGCGTTTTTCGGCCGAAAGCAGCAGGTTTCAGAGCCAACCACGTCATAATGGCTGAAGTTAGACCCATACTGTCTGCGACAGAAATGTACCACGTAATTCGTGGTGATATTCGCGGGCGTCCACTCCAAACGAATGCGAACGGACTGTACTCACGAGTGAAAATGTGACCCAATACTCCCTCGAATCTGCGAAGCGGCGCGAGATGTGACTTAATTTGGTATTAGCGACTAATAGTAGTAAGTACTAGCATAGCCACACATAGAATGCAGCTAAAATGTACTACCAGTCCAAGCAGTAGCCCGTCCTTATTTGTCGTAGGTTTACAGTCAACTCACCCACAAGGCTAACCTATACACTGGCCCTAACCCTAAGACCTAACCCTAACTGTAACGAGTTCAAACGAGATGACTTGGGGACGAGTTGACTGACTGCTACCCTGTCGTAGGGCTACACGTGCTACTGCGTCGCAGCCTGAGACATCGCCCCTGTATACGACTCCTGTACGTCATACACCTGCTGCCATCCAGTGCTGGCTATGATACTTCTATGATGTATCATGATACTTTCATAAAGTATCATGATGCTGATACAAATGCAAAGCATCATGTTGATAATTGATACTTTGCTAATACTTCACATGAACACAAAATGTATGTCTGAGCTCACACAGAGTATATTGTGAAACCTATATTGTTCGCAAAAACACGCGTTAGTACACAAGATACATTTAAACAACAACACCGTCCCACTAAGCTCATAAGATCATGAGATTTTGGGAGTTGAGCGCGCACAGAGCACTGGAATCTGCAGTGCAAAGCTAGAAAATGAAAAGTTTAATGCGATTTCCGGCAGTAAATGTATCAGTATTAATGTATCAGTGATTTCACTGATTTGTGATACTGATACACTTCAAATGTATCAGCTATCAATGATACTGATACTGAAAGTGCTGAGCAAATGTATCACGATACTTGATACTTGATACATTTTTGTATCATGATGCATGTATCATTGGTACTCACCAACACTGCTGCTATCATCTCTGAGCTCATTCCGACCAGTCGTACGTTATCGGGCGCGAGTTGGCGCTCACCGGACTACTCACTATTGAAGGTAAAAAGGTAAAGGTATAGAGGACACTGGATATAGCGAACTTCATCGTAGAAGCGCTTATGTATGGCACGCGTTGTCAACGGATTTTATAGTTTTACTTGCCACACACGCGTTTATCCACGAATGGAATAAACCATACCTGCATTTGCCTTCCCAGCCATTTACCAAGCTCTGAGGGATGAAGGGCTGATTTGGCCCTGGTCACACAGTGGTGAGTATACAGTCTGCCCAGGACCGTTTCGTGGCGGATATCGCAGTTGCTACGTCTTCAAACCTACTGGGCAAGTAGGTGTAAACAGCTGTCCCACAGCTGCTGACGGAGCGTGATGGCCAGGCGTTGAACTGTGACATCTCGTGTCGCGAGCGACGATATTAACCACTGCGTCTACGAGTCACCCAGTGTGTCCTGCAGCTATGCTAGCCTAAATCCCACTAAAAGAACACATGGTGTTTAGTCTACAGTTCCATTGCGTTGCAGGGAGTTGCCTGCGGCGAGCGTAAACACTGTATATGTCCAGTAAAGGCAGGGCAAGACGTACTAAGCGTGACTGAGAGCACTCGAGCAGCGGACGACCAACCGACACATTGTAAATTGCTATTTACAGCAGACAGACTTACATCCCGCGACTCACGCGCGACTGTCTCACTTCGTCACTATGTCAAAGACATGTACTCCTGCCATGCTGCAGTATTGCTTGCTGTTCACGTCTGTTCCTCTGACGCAGACACATGGTTATGGAGCTTACATAGGTAATAATTTGTTTGTTGGAACGATTTTCTATGCTGACGATATTTGTCTTATGTCTGGCTCATGTTTTGGGCTCCAAAAACTGTTAGATATATGTAGTGATTACGGCTTGAAGTGGGATATTTTATTTAATCTTACAAAAAGTCATCTTTTCTCTATTGGTGGCAGCAATCCCAGTGCTTCCCTGCATCTGAGAGGCAAGGATCTTAACTGGTCCTCTAAAGTGAAATATTTGGGTATTTATCTGTTAGCTGGGAGTGGCTTTAGAATTGAGTTAAATGCTGCAAAACAGAAATATTATGCCTGCTTCAATAATATTCGATCTGTGTTGCGACAGCAGGTTAATGAAATTATGTTGCTCAAATTAGTAAAGACTTATTGTCTGCCTCGTTTACTGTATGGTTGTGAGATATAGCCTAGAGAAGCAACAGATATGAAGGAACTGAATGTTATGTGGAATAATGGTTTTAGACACATTTTTAATTGCCTCTGGAGAGAAATTGTCAAACCGTTGCAATATTTTTGTCAGTCTCTGCCGTTGTTATATTTGATTGAGGAGAGACAGGTGATATTTCTGAATACGTTACTGTACTCTGATAATTGTAGGCCTATACTGCGGACATTAGCGTGTAGACACAGTGTGCAGTATGAGATATTAGGACTAGCATCCAAATACGGACTGAATACAGTACAGAACAGTAAAAGTATGGTGAAAGATGCAATATGGACATGTTTTAAGCGTGAAGTTCATTTCTAGTCTTTTTCTGTGTTTTTTTTATAGATCTTAGTATGTAGTTTTATGTATGTTGATGTATGTGGTTGTATGCTGTTGTGTGTGTGTGGGCTGCCCGTGTGGCGTAATAAACGATAATGATAAAATAATAATTATGCATCATGGGCCAAAACATTGACGTGTGTTTCCAAAGATACAATACGAATAACGATAATTAGCGTTCAATTGTATACGCCATTTTCTTCAACTTTCGCGTCAATCAGCACTATGACCGGTATCTGTCGGTTGAAACGGAAGTCAACATCTTGTGCTCAAATCGCCATAGACTTTGGCAGTTAGGCTAATTTGACGCTCTTCTACGACGAGTTAGAGAATTGGACAACAGCTCGTTTTCTGGCCTGCTGTATAGATCATGGGGCGCTGCAGCGTGGGCCGGATGCGCCATGGCCCACCCAAAATTATGGTTGGATGGTCCACAATGCATTTGGCGCCACCAATAATTGGTCTGTATGTTCGTTAGTTCTAGCTTAGTAAAATTAGTTAAAAGCGATGTGCAAAATCGATTTCTTGCCAGTAGTTTTTTTGCGGACAGACAGACAGACAGAGGGTGCTGACAATATACAAGCCGACATAAGCCAACTGACAAAATACCAACCGACACTATATCAACTAAAACGATATTTTTATGAAATTTAGAAAAAAGAGGCTTGGGACTTGGTGGAGCGTCGACCTTTAGACCAGTTGATGAGTTGGTACATGAAACGAGCAGAGTTTCAGAGTTTTTGCAGAGTGCAAAATCGTCTTTCACTCTTTACTAACTTTTACACACATCACACAATGATTTCTGTTTGTCCCCAATGTTGTGGCTTATAGGCCATAGATCGCTTGTAGAACGTCGGTCGTGGGCCGCAGATTTGACCCACCCTAAAATTTTTGCGTGGCGCCCCCTATGGTATAGATAAACATGTCGTCATGATTCTAGCTGATTAGCCTGCGTCAGGGACGTCACGTAGGCCTACGCCGACCATCGGCAAACATCGACACTGTCATTCTCAGTCGTCTTTGCTCAAGGCACCGCTGCCTGTCTGTCGTGTAGTTGCCGTGCGCTAATTCGATTGCGCGCAATTTTGTGCTATGTTCGTGCAATTACAGCACATTTACTCAGATGTATACGTCATGCGGATTCCACACTCGCGTGCAAACAACGAGAATCGAGTTTATTCTGTTGTCACTTTTAGCTAAATATAGACTTTCATTGACATTTTCCTGATGTTCACTCTCCTCAATCTTCGTCTTCTTTTCTTTTCATGTGACAGCTGTGTCATATAAGGAAAACATTTCTCATGCTAACAACTGTTGTATAACATATGGTGCCACTGAATGAATTCAGTTTAAACATACTGCCAGCCTATGGAGTATGGAGCATATGATACTCCTAGTTGTATACAGAAAGTGTTGACGTTGACGTCTGTGTAGCAATCTGATTCCGAAGGCTAATGCTTGGCTGCTGGAGAACGCCGGAGTTCGACTGATCAAATGTGAAACAATTGAAAAAAAGGTGACCAGAGTAGACGAGATCACGACGGAAAACGTCCTCTTTGTTCCGTCAGACAACATAGCCATTTATGTCAAAGGACTGAGGTACAGGCCTCTTTGTTTATATAATTTAGGATGCAGAGAGCCTCTATTAACGAGTTACGTCACCATACTCAAAACCGGAAGTTAATTTGCGACACCGTGGCCGACACCATAACTCCACGTTCTGTGATCCGATTTGGATGAAATTTGTTTGACTGATGCAGAATCACATTCCGATGACGATGAAATGATCGCAATCGGAACCGGTAGTAGAAATCCAGGAGGGCGGCCGTTTATTTTCATAAACTGGAAGTAGTTACATCTCAGCCGTAAATTGACCGATTACCTCGAAATTTGGTACGCGCACAGACTTCGACCTTTATTAACCATTTACATCACAAAACCCAAAACATTTTTGCTTTGTCGTTAGACTTTGACCTTCTTATCTGAGCGTCGTAAAAACTGCAAGTATTAATGTACAAAAGCTGTCGTTTTATAACAACGTGTGTAAGGCCGACATATCTAAAGCATATCTAAGAATTGTGTATTATGCCCATGGCTAATGAGGTGGTGAAATTAATTTTTGCTGTTTTAGATGTGTCATTTAACAGTGGGCCTAAGTCTACACATGTTGTTATAAAACGACAGATTTGTACATTAGTTTATGTTAATAAAATGCAACCATTAACAAAACGGTCAGTTTAGGTCGATAAATTAAATTTATATAAACCCACACATTTTAAACTTATTGACTGAAACGTTTTATCGTAAGCCGTGTAGTTAAAAATATATTCTGAGCTGAGGTGTTAGGCTAAAATATAATTCTGCTGTGCTGTTATGCTATATGATCATCATCATCATCAATATTAGTTTAATCCGCTGTAGGCTTATACACGATGTTATATTTCAGACTGTGGTTTGTGAGTGATGTCGGACGACATGCGACGCTAAAACCGACTTCAGTCGTCGATACCGTGCCGTCGGAGATCGGTTACATGAATGTTATACCGAAATGTATCGATTGTACCGGCAAGTACCCTCACTATGAGAACCTACCGGAAACATACGCCGCCATCAACGTCTACTTGGCAGCCAATCCGCTCGAAGGTCAGCTTTTAGGCCTAGTAGCTGTCATGTATAGGATATATCACGTAGCTTATTTATTGGCAAAAGTAGGTAACTGCATCTAATGCAAAGAAATTTATACTTAATTTGAATTAAGTGAGTGAACATGTTATGTTTAATTATTTATCTAAAATATAGCGCATTCCCGTGTGTATAGGCCTATTACTTGTGTTTTAATAGCATTCAGTAGCATGTTGTATGGTTTGTGCTGGCAATGTTCCAGAAAGAAAAGATTTGACAGAAAACATTACAGAAATATCACGCAAGCATGAAGAAATAATATTACGAGATTACAAGTTAAAAATATACTTACGAAGAGAATCTATTCAAAGGACTGATACAAAGAAAATATGCAGAATAAATGGTACTTGACAGTGACAGTCTTGAGATTTAGTAATACGAAAATAAGTAAGTTAGTAAAGTCGATTGATAAACAATGTGCATGTAGATAGGCGCAGAAGTCTTCTTTAGCCGACGAGCTGCTGTGCGGACGGGCGGCGTGACTAAAAAGCATCAGACACGTAGTGCCTGCGACACGTAGTGTCGGCGAGTCCAGGGTTTTATGGTGGTGACAGCTGCGCTGTCGCTAACATTTGCGGATTTATCTGCATACGCGTCAGCAGATCGTGTCAAGACGTATATTTGTACATAAGCAAGCAAGTCTCGTGAGCGACTACACGGTCCATACTGAGATGTAGCAACACAGAGCGCAGGGCGGCCGTCGTTGATTTAGTTAACAACTGCGACGGAAAACGTGCACACACACACATGTACACGCTGCCATCCCAATGACGTCGTTCCATCTTCAGCAGCCATCAGTCAGCGCGATGATCTCACATAACATCGCGCTCAGACAACGCTTAGGCCTATACACAAACTGCAATATGTGAGATTGCAGAGAAACGAATATTTCGAAAGGACATTGCAATAAAACCTTCTCAACAGCGTTTACTTGCAACCAGTGAGAAGTTGCACGTGTTTTGAATTCTGCATAAAAAGAGAAATAATCCAGGCTACTGTGAGAGTGTTGTCAAGAGCCATTTGACGATAAAAACACCTAGTTGCGTTCTGAGTCTCAACTGTGATGCAGCGCGCTTCTTATACCGACGCTCTGCGCTCTAGCTTAAAGATGCCAACGCTCATGCTGACAAAACCGGTATTGTTTTGGCGTGTCTGTCTGTCTGTCTGTCGGGTGTCCGACAAAATACCAACTGACGTAATGTCAACCGTGAATAGCCACTACAAATTAGTGAAAAATGAAATAAAAACAACTACTCTCTGTTTTTCTCTGTTCGTGTATGCGTTTGATAGTCAGGCCTACTCGTCAAGAGATCAAACATTAAACTGTGTCCAAGGGAAGCACAAACCTGCGCGCTGCCGCTGTTTTGCGACCGTGACCTTGACATTAACCCCCATGACCTCGAAACTCGAAGGTGACCGAGATATTCTATAGCTGTACCCTCACGCTGAAAATGAAGCGGATAGCTTAAGGCATTTAAAACTTGGAGCTTGAATTTAAAAAAATACGAAAATGTCTCAAGGTCAAAGATCAAGGTCAAATGTCACCAACTTTCAGTCACTTGTAGCGTTCATCATGGGACATATTCCTACCAAGTTACATTGATTTCTGACCAGTAGTATTCGAGATTTTCTGCGACAGACGTACAGTCTCACAGAGAGACGCCGCCGAAAACAATACCTGCTCGCAGCATGCGCTCAGGTAAGAAACCAAATCTTAACTACACAAAAGTTTGCTCAAGCAATTACATGTAAGCTGCGAATTCAGCCTCCTTTGATAGTTAAGTTTAGTTACTCGTCAATATACCAGAAAAGTCGACCTTCAACTCTGCTCATTTCATGTACCAACTCATCAACTGGTCTAAACGTCGACGCTCCACCAAGCCCCAAGCCTCTTTTTCTAAATTTCATAAAAAATATCGTTTGAGTTGAGTTGAGTTCAGTTCAGTAAGAATATTTATAACGCGCAATTAAGCAGGATGTCACATTGCGCCCCGGTTACAAGAAAACCAATATGTTTTCAGTTCACGCTTGAAGCTGCTGAAGGTGATATTCTCATCGCGTAAGTGTCCTGGCCGGAAGGCTATTCCAGACATGTGGCCCCGCGACAGCGAAACTTCTATCACCGAATGTGCTGTGTGTGCGTGGAACAATACAAGATCTGTCAGTAGACGAACGCAAGCGACGTCGAGGCCCTTCCGAGACCAGATGTATGTTGTCAGATAGGTACGACGGTGCATGGCCAGACAGAGACAAGAAGACAAAACATGCGAGTTTAAAGTTAACTCGAGTCTGGATTGGAAGCCAGTGCAACTGGCGCAACACTGGTGAGATGTATTCCCGCCGTCGAGCTCCAGCAAGGAGTCGAGCGGCGGCATTCTGGACCGACTGCACTCGCCGGATGTTGGCGTGAGACACGCCGTAAAGCAGCGAATTACAGTAGTCCAGGCGACATGATATGAACGCTTGGACGAGAGTTCTGGCTGCCTCATGTGTCAATGAACTCAGTACTGGACGGAGTTGACGCAGATGGTAGAAACCAGACCGGCATAGTGCTGATACATGTGCTGACAGCGACAACGTGGAGTCAATAACAACTCAAGGTCGCGCGCTGACTCGACAACCCTGATCGTCGTTGACTGGAGTGGGATAACACTAATGCTGATCTGGCTTAATATGTTGATATAGTGTCGGTTGGCATTTTTTTCAGTTTGGTTTATGTCGGTTTGTATATTGTCGGCAACCACTGTCTGTCTGTCGGCAAAAAACCACTGGTCAGAAATTGACAATTTAACTTGATCTATTATGTCTGACGATAAACGCTAGAAGTGATTGAAAGTTGACAACGTTTGACTTTGAGAGCCATTTTCGTAGACTCTGACTTTTGAGTGTCTTGATTTAGCAAGTGATTGACATTATAAGTAAATCTACAGTAGGTAAGCTAGATTGATTATATTTTATGCATGTGAAATCATTGCATTTTGTTCGCATATTTACCTGCGCGCATGCTGCGAGCAGGTATTGTTTTTGGCGGTGTTGGTCTGTCGGTGTTTCTGTCCGCACAAAATCTCGAAAACTACTGATCAGAACTTGATGTAACTTGAATATGCCCCATGATGAACGCTAGAAGACGTTGGAAGTTGGTGACATTTGACCTTGACCTTCGACCTCGAGAGCTATTTTCCTATTTTTGGATTTGCCATACATATCTCATCCATTACTAGCAGTTCCGAATGCCGTAACCTAGCAACTTCATTTTCGGTGTAAACGCTAGCATACATTTTCAAAAACTAAGTCACCTCGAGTTTCAAGGTCATAGGGTTAATATCAAGATTAAGACAGCAAAAAGCGGCCGCGCGCGCAAGTAAGTGCTCCCTCCGACACAGTTTAATCTTACATAATTATTTGCAACCAATTTAAATTTTAAAGTAATTTCACAACGTAGTGCAACAACATTTAAGGTGTGGCATAAAATGTTATGTGATTCTTGTTGCAAATTACTTGCTCTTTCTAGCGGTGAAAAAAAATTGAAAATTGGTTGAGATTTGGCAAAGTTGGAGGCAAAATAAAGAGGGGTACTCACTTTTTGGCCCACTCTGTAGGTTGCGTTCGAGTTTTCAAGTGTCTAGCTTTATCTGTTCCGGAGATCTGTCTATCTATCTATCTATCTATCTAAAAGTCAAGATTAAGGCGACGTAAGTGTCAAGACACAACAAGGGCGCCTAACAATGTTAGTTAAAAGCGTGGTTATATTAAAATGTCTTGAGTTGACGTTTAAAGGCTGCAACAGAATGAACACAGCGAAGCGGTGGTGGCAGTTCTTTCCACGCACGAGGACCAGCTACGGCGAATGACCGATCACCTAACGACGACATAGTTCGCGGCACTGCAACTGTCTTGAATGCTGCACATCTAAGACCGGCTCTAGCAGTTGCTGCAGCAGACGTCGTGATCAGGTCCACAAGGTAGGATGGTGCGTCGCCGTACAAGCAGCGGTGGACCATCATACACAGCTTGTACTCGATGCGCTGCTTGACAGGAAGCCAATGACGGTCGCGC
>Ga0126335_1003106_pt1 | contig 10221 bp, 8 predicted proteins | sample OlaspJWI45metaG_FD_108409 | JGI IMG/M metagenome (GOLD analysis project Ga0126335, IMG submission 108409) | Marine gutless worms symbiont microbial communities from Oahu, Hawaii - Olavius sp. 1 OAHU.JWI-45 metaG | ecosystem: Host-associated > Annelida > Digestive system > Unclassified | place... | reverse complement strand
CAATATAAACTGCGTTCCGCATTCCGCATTTAACCCACCATTCCGCATCAACATTCCGCACTTTTCATTCCGCAGATTACTTTCCGCATTCCGCATTCCGCAATTCCGCACTTTACCAACACCTGCAGGAATATTAACAAGGCCAACGGTGTGAAGGCCAACGCCAGAGACATTCAAGGTCAAGACCAAGGCCACAGCAACAAAACGAAGGCCAAGGCCAAACATGCGACAACTAAAGTTTGTTTAAATACCAAAGTTAAGCCATTCTTTCAACTTTGAGTCATTTTTTGCTATTTTTTATAAAGACTACAATAACATACTAGTGATCCTGCTGATGATGATGGCAGTTTTTTAATTACAACACAGTATGAAGAACATTTAATACATTTTGTGTTCTGTAGTCTTTTCCATAACATCAACTACATCAACATCAGCTAAGACCAAATAAATGCCACAGTCCGTTTCCGTAATCAATTTACCACGCATTGCGTAATAATCACAGTGCATTGCACTTTAAGAATACGAGTGAATCGAGCAGGGTGTCCGACATGTGTGCATGGTTCTGGCGTATCAGCATACCGCTCTGGCAGAAGATGCGCTCCACCGCTCCACCGGTGCCGAACTCGTTGGTGTACACAGAACTCTCTTGAACAAGACGGGAAGACAACTGAACTCCTCAGACCGGAGGCACAGGAAGGCAAGGCTATTGTCGACTGGACTGAAAGTAACTGAATTTATTCTATCCAAGCAATGAGCCAGTTGTTGCTCATGACGATGGTCAGCTGTTTGGCTAGAAAAATTGGAGTAGTGCCCAGAGGGAGAATCTGGATGGTCTTGTGATTTCTGCCAAGGCCAGAGCGTTCAAGACAAAGGCCAAGAAAAAAATGGCCTGAAGGCCATGGCCAAGGCCAATGATTAACACCCCTAGATGAGCCAAGAGTCAAGATGAGAATGGACTTCGTGATGGCGCATGAGTCTCAGAACAGGTTTTGCCAAAAATACGGACATTTCGAGAACAAATGTGGACAATTTATATTCGCCCCTACACGTTACTGTGTGCTGTTGTGTAGTTCACTTTGACTTTTCAGTTTAACGAGATTTCACTTTTTTGGGTAACTGCACTATAGTATTTAAGTAGTGCAGTTATTATGCCTACCTATCATTTCTAGCATCTGGTAATTAAATATTTAGTAAAGTTTAGCTTGTAGCACTTCAATTAAAATTTTTGCATGATGTTAATTAGTGGTTCCAGCATACAATCGTGCTAAATTTCATTTTCGTCCTTTTACAATTTGCCGAAATATGGTGCAAAATCAACGTCGGTGGTTTTATTGAAACATAATGTATATACCGAAGCTTAATACTCAACGAATAACAGTCGATTTGGCGCATTTGTAACGTGTCGATTATTCTTATGTTTAAAGTAACAACGAGTAAGACTATGGCAATGCATGGCAAGCAGGCAGTTTTTTGCTATTCTGCATCTAGTACAAAGTACTGTCTTTCAGCAGCAGTGACAGTAATGTCACCGTTTTGTGGATGCTGTGAGGTGTGAGCAGTGAACGGTGACGTGCGTTTGTCGCTGCGCACAAACTGTTGCTGCTGCTGCTGATGTTTCATGGTTTGACTGATGCTGCAGTGACTCAGCATGTTGTAGCGACGACTTGTCACCGCATAGAATCTGTGCGGAAACAACCAAGAATCTATTAGTAAATCTCTGCTTATATCATCGTTGTATACACCACTGATATACCCACGATTTACTTTATCGTTTTATTACTATAAAAAATTCGACACATCAACCAGATGAACATTATATCACTTAACATACCTGTACAGACAGACCACTCCGCAGCAGATGATCATCAGACAGGTCGCTAGACCAAACAATCCGATCCCAAGAACGAACGCAGCTGTTAACAAATTCAATTAAGCTGTGTTAAAGAAGAACACAAACCATTTTATTACCGCCGTAATCTTGACTGTATGCCATTATGACTTTGAAGTTTGAACGTGACACAGATATGCTGAAGATGTATCCCATGCCAAAAATGAAGTTAGGCTACATAGTCAATGTATTCAGAAGTCAAAGCCTAAATTGAAAAACACAAAAATAACTCTCAAGGTCAAACGTCAAGGTCAGATGTCGCCAAAATCTATCACTTTTATTGTTCATCATCAATTTCTGACCACTTATTTTTAGTTCATGCTAGAACAAACACCACCAAAGATAAATACTTAGAAAAACATGAAATTAAAGTAAACGCGTTCGTTGGTTGTTTACCGAAATACCACAAAGTTTTGAAGTAACAAAAACAGACTGAAATTATGAATATATCATACGCGTAGATGATGATATTGATAAAATTATAAACTTTGCATACTTTAGTATTCAGTGAGTAAGACGAGAGCGATCCCGTGTCCAGTTTTTAAAAATAAGTTCACTAATGACAACTAAAATCATAAGACTCAGCCATGGGGGTAAATTACAGTAACATCTCAACACAACGACTTTATTTTTGTGCTGCATAAATACGCCAAAAGTAATGATAATGATATTTGAAGGCATAGGCCCACGTACTTTGATACTGGTGTAAGAAACCTGAATCACTGCTACTTATTGGTTGCACTTTCACGTCAACATGGTTGTATGCTAAAACAAAGCACAGTAATCACCACTGATTCAATGTTTTGTCATAAAATAAAAATAAAATAAAATAAATAATATACAAACTTTCACGTGTTATCGTAAAATACCAACAATAAATAAAAAATATGCTTTTAGTAATGCATAAGAAACATGGTACACACCATAAGTGCTGCAGTTGGAGACGACCCCGGTCCACCTGCCGTCATGACAACGCAGCTGCCACGTCTGTCGTGATGTGTAACAACCGATGATGACCTTGTCATCTTCTCGTTTGATCCACGCATCCTCAGGTGGTATCAGGTTCGAACAGCCAACAGCTGCAAGAAAATAAGCAGTAAGATTTTTTAAAAAAAGGTTATAGCAGTTTGTGAACTCACCGACAAAGCTACGGGAAATCACATGCCATATGGGATCACAGTGTTATCTGCCACTCGGCAGAAGTGACTTTCCCGCCTTTACCCATCCGAAGCCGGTACTCGATCTAGCGACCCCGAAGGGATGCAAGGCTGAGTTGACCTGGGTAATGGTTATATCCCAAGATAGTTTACCTGCCAGAGACGGTCACTTACCTCAGAAAATAACCGGCAGTGTCATGACCGGGATTCGAACCCACGACCGCGAGTCGTAAGTCCGACAACATAAACACTACACCACCGAGCAACCTATAATTACTATAGTTAAAACGGTATAAGCCTATGCAAAAACAAACAATCCACTTTGCACACGATTATATCAAATGTATATTTTAGACCCATTTTCAATACCTCTCACTTTAAGCAGAAAGTTTTCATCAGGATCGTTGGTGAAAACGAGCTGTAGGGTATTTGAGGTGGACAAGTGGACTTGCGTCTGTCTGTTGGAACGAGAGTGACAGACAGACACATTCTTCTTGTTCACTGATGACTTGTCGATGATGTAGCCGTACTGATGCTTCTCATCCGCACAACTACCACTGCTGCTGTTGCTGCTACTGCTGGTGATGATGTGTGATGTAGAGCGACTGAGATGTTGTGACGTCAGACCACGTGCTGCAGCTGTAAAGTCAAGTAGACTGATGTTGATCCGTTGTCCAGCAGGTGCTTCCAACATCCACGGTTGAGTCTTTGTACCACAGCCGATGTTAGACTGTTTAGACCAACTATCCCCGCCAGCATCAGCAGCAGCAGCTATGTGTAGTGGATTTGACGTCACCGACACCACGCACGACCGATCCGGCTCCACCACTGTGTAAGTATAAATTAGGCATTATACTAAACAACAAATGAAATTACAATTTCTTTCATAAAACTTTACCACCCTCGTAGCGGTTTGATGTGTAAGTTTGCAGGCATCTGTAATGTCTGTCCGTTTGTCTGTTAGACGATGACTTTCGTAATCGTTGACCTAGGAAGTTCGTTCGTGCTGTGCGTAGGCCTACAATTTCTTAACCGAAACCTTGAGTTCACTGTCAAGGTATCGAGTCAAGCTCGTCAAGCCACCACTGTATAAACAAAAAACGCGACTTAGGCCGTTTTTGGTTAAAAGGAAGTCTTGTTTTTTGCTGTGCTTAGTAGTACAGACTTGTGGTATTTTTTAATTAATGAGCTTTTTATGCGCGCGAAAGTGTATACTTTGAAGTTAACGATGCACGATGAATTTGAGTGTGAACTTTTCGGTGTCTCAAACTACATGATGGTAATTTTCAGTGTTTCAGTTTGGAACTGTTGTTTGGCAGCTGAGCGTCATCGTTAATCGGATATTTAATACACAACACCAAATTTAACTTCGTCTTTCACAATGTTACCTTTCGATATCAGTTAGGCACATCGAAGGTTAGGATGATATTAACGTTCTAGTAAATTACGATAATAGTCATAATGAATGACAAACACATACCTTCTACGCAGGTGTATCTGACTTCGAGAAACATCTTCAGCCCCTTCCGGCATGGCTCCGTTTGTTCTAAATCGGCGTCGGGAACAGCTACTTCGCACTGCTTCTTTCCCGAACATTTCGCGTCCAGTAAACTTAGCACGTCCGCGTTACAGCCAATATATTGTGGGTTATCCTCCACTCCTTCGACTTCTTCCGGATCGATACATTTTCCGATGTGACGTCGTCCATAGATCGCTTCTTGTATCACGATTACCTCGTTCCTCCAACATTCAGGACGAAACGTTTCAAGAAGACAAAACTCCAGCATTCTGTCTGAAACCGTATGTGCATATAACAACTGCAGATGTACCGACAACATTCTCTCCCTGCTGATCCAAATGGTGTATTATTAGTAGTATGTAGGTCCAGTGCAACAAAACGAAAAAATTCCAATATGCACTGTATCTATCGTCTTCAGCTCAGCTGGCCACAGTCTGGCTGAGCTAATCATATATCCTAGACTATTCAAACCACGTCTGTGTATGTGTGTGTCTGTCTGTGTGTCCGATAGCCTGCGTGTCACAAATCGTAACCGCTGGACATGGAGACTTGTAATTTTGCATGTAGACACATTGACCGACTCACATCACGAACCAAAAACGGGGTCATCCTAACCTAGGCTACTTCAGCCAGCTGAGCGTCATCGCCAATGGGCGTTTGTTAGATCTATGTCCAACACTGGACTTTTCAAAATTACAAGTTCTGTTGAAAGAAGCAAATGAGAACTTGACATTCATAATGCGTACAACAAAAAGTAAAATAGCCTAACTACACAGAACATCTATTAACAATTAGTAGGCCTAACTCACCTCGAATACCAGAAACTGATACTCCTGTGCCGAATGCAATAAAAAATATCGTAAGTAAAATACACGCGTACTGATGAAAATGCATTTCTTTGATTTTGTTCTAAATAGACCTAGACATTGACAATGGTAATATAGCTATGTTTCGGTCTATATATTACTGCTTGTAGCTGCAGTTAGCCCTTTCAAGATTCACAAGGCGCGCAAGAATTTGTACTATTGACTGAACCAGTTGCATAGCTTCTAGACCGCCTGCAGCATTTGTACAGGGACCGTCTCAATTATTGTCACACGTTAGTGCAATGTAATCTTGCTCACAGTCCAACTGGCTGCGAATAGAAATTTGGAACCTAGAAAGTTAGTAAGTAAAATAAAGCAAAACAAGCGAAAGTGCCGTAACGTTTGTGTCGGTTTTTAAACAGTTTTAATTATTTTTTTGTATCCGAAAAACGTGAAAATATGCAACAATTTCTAATTGTGTAAAAATATCGGAGTATAAATGTTTTCTATTACATGGGCTTTAGTAGGGTGCAGTGATCAAATGGTAGAACATTGGATGCTTGACTGAGAGTCTACGATGTACATTGCAATCTTTGTTCCTAATGCATAATAAACTACATAAATGCACGGTCTATATTCACTGCAAAACTAATTCCGATGAGAGACGTGCGAGAAACGTGTACGTCTGTCGCACAGACTCGCAGCAACTCGAAAATTCGACGCAAGTTTCTCGCACGAATTTTTACGCGAGTTTCTCGTACAAGTTTCTCGTACGTCTGTCATCAACATAAGACTACTGTCACACTGATAAGCTCTCGTAGTGCAGCACGCATGACTTCACTAAGTTTGGTTACAATGTCCTACAGTGAAGTATAGATACGTTATTACGTTTGCCAACCAGGCTGGTTGATGAGACCGGGAAACAGTGAGACCGAGGTCGAGACCGAAACCAAGACCATTTTAGTCGAATGCATATCTTTATATATCTTTCAAAAATATAATCGATTAGCAAAACGTTCATATCTAATATCACGATAGAAGTCTTAGCACTACCGGTAAATGAAATTTGTAAAGAAAAAGGTTTCAGAAGTTCAGTAAACAACATCTCAGTTAATAATACTGTTAACCTGTTAACTAGATTGGATGCTAACGAGATGCACAACAGGCTAGAGAAAAACCTAAGTTAAAATTTTCATTTTTAGGTATTGATGTTTAAAAAACAAGAAGTAATTCCACAGAGCATTTTACATCTATCTATCTAAAACACTGTGTATCATTACTAAAAATAAAAAATTATTCCACCGAGAGAATAATTGTCACAAACTAGATTTCAAATATGGATGTTATTACATTGCCTATATAAACTAAGCTAGTTTTTTTTACAATTCTACATCCCTGGATGCACAATGAGCCAGTATCCACTGACTTGCTAGTTACATATAATAAAGTTAATTAAGAAAAAGCGAGCGATCTACTTGAGACCACAAAAACAAAACACATGAGATCAAGACCAAAACTTCACGAGAACGAGTCGAGACCGACATCCAGACCGAAACAAAAAGATGGTCTCAAGACCAAAAAGTACATAAACGTATTTGATATTATACGCCACAAACCCATATAGGCCTACAGTACATATGATGCCATTTATAGTCCTTAATGCAGACTACAAGTACTGAAATATGACGATTGCTGACAAGTTCGAACAAGTTTAAATCTTCTCGGTAGTATCGTTGGAACAAGAACGCAAAATAGACCAAAGTGCACAATGCACATAGACATGGAAGTCGCTGTCTCTGACTATTAGTCTATACGATACGCTTCTTGGTACAAATGCAAACACTTCGTGTATGTAACTTTTTGCTATCGCATTATGAGCAGATGGTTTACTGCTGTTCTGGATCCAGTACAAAGTACTGCCTTTCAGCAGCGATGATAGTATTGTCACCGTTTTGTGGATGCTGTAAGGTGTGAGCAGTGAACTGTGACGTAGGTTTGTTGCTGCGCACAAACTGCTGCTGCTGCTGGCGTTTCATGGTTTGATTGATGCTGCAGTGACTCAGCGTGTTGTAGCGGCGACTTGTCACCGCGTAGAATCTGCAATAATCCAATTATCTCTAAATATATTATCGCTTTGTTTTAATGCAATTTTAGTCGACATATTCGTTATCTTCGTTATCTCGTACACTATATTAGGCCTACAGCGTACGTACACATTACATCTATACTATGAAATTGCCAAATCGTGTGTGCAAACACTATTTTTTTGTCCATACCTGTAGAGGCAGACAACTCCGCAGCAGATAACCGACAGGCAGACAGCGAGTCCAGAAAATCCGATGCCAACAATGAATGCAGCTGGTACAGTTCACAGATTATACACATAAATTTGTTACGTACATACGTTATTAAGCATATTTGTATGGCGAAAAATACAAAAATCGTCACTAAGCATTTCGGCCAAACAAAGCTGTTTTCAGATGCTGTCGAAACACCGCAAAGGAGAGAGATTTAGCCACCATAGTCTGGGTGGTCATACCGAATCTGTTATGTATCCGGTAAACAACTAACGATCGGATGTTATTCGAGCACGAACTGAATGTGCGCCGACCCACGTCTGAGAGCAGGTGACACTCGCAACGTGGGCGCTACTCCAGTCAGTGTGACCTTGACAATGGCTAATGTGTTTGTACGAATCAAATTTTAAGCAGTTAACTTGGTTTGGTAATTAACTGTAGCTTACAATTCGAAGCATGCGCGTAATAGCAATAACAATACACTGTATATAATAAATTAACCATTTTTGTTCATCCACGCTGTCATATTTTTTGTCTATCCAAAGAAGACAGCGTCACTATTTTTGAAAAATAATTAACCAAACCACGGTAACCAACTACGGTTAAATTAATGACGGATACTCTACGAGCGTAAAATGTATCCAAATTGTGCATACTTTGATATCGGTGTATAAGTTCTGAATCGCTTTTCTCGAGCGGTAGAATTTTCACATCGACATGATTGTAACCTAATGCAGTAAACAAAAACAGGTTTTGATAAGATAAGCAGAACCATATTAATACCTCAACTGTTCAGTAAATTGCGACAAGCAGAAGACTCAATGTAATTTAATACAATATGATTTATCAGGTATGTTAGAGGCATTACTATAACACGATTAACACTGTAACCATGGGTGCTGCAGTTGGAGACGACGCCGGTCCATCTGCCGTCATGACAACGCAGCTGCCACGTCTGTCGTGACGTGTAACAACCGACGATGATCTTGTCATCTTCTCGTTTGATCCACGCATCTTCGGGTGGTATTAGGTTCGAACAGCCAACAGCTGCAACAAAATTAGCAGTAAAAGTTTTTACTATAGGTTTACCCGGTATAAGCCTATGCAAAAAATAAACAATCAACTTTGCGTATGCAGGGTCCGCCAAAAACCGGACCAAGATTGACTGTGAATAACTTTCATTACAAATGACATACCACAAATCAAAGGGTACCACTGTTTGGCGAAAAACAACTGCTTTATGAGTAAATTTAATTGTGTCTTATTCATTATATATTCTTTGCAAGCTCAATGATGTCGCGAGGTCAAATTTCTGTTTGACGGTGATAGCTGAAAGAGACTTCTGTTTGTGAGCGTCTGAAAATTACTAAGAAAATGAAATCTCGATTGTATCTGATTTGAGGAAAAAAATGTTTTCACTACAGAATTGCCTGTAAATTTAAAGAATGATTTTGTGTATACAAATACGAATGCAAGAAGGGTGTGACAAACGATTGTTAAAGGGCAAAAACATTTTTCGCAAAGCACGATGGTATCATCTACTGTATCAAAACTTGGAAAATGTCAGTCGTTTTCATACATCCATGAGCAAAAATAAACAGTGTATTATTGTGGAACGTCCTTAGAAGGATTACTGCCAGACATTCGCCATATTTCAGTAAACGCGGACAACCATATCATTTTCGAACAATATGGGGCGCCAGCGCATCGCTGACGTCGTGTCATCCGACCGACAGTAAAACTTGCACTGTCATGATGTACCGGAATTTATCGAACCGAAAAATTGTTCACCGAATAGTCCGGACCTCAATCAGGTTATTGCTTGTTGTGGAGAGCTTTGCAGCAAAGGTTGTATCATTAAAAGGTCAGAGACGTTGATCACCATAAGCGAGTTTCGTCAAACTGTTGAGATCAACTGTTAATTTAAAACACAATAAACACGGCGATTGACCAGCCGCCAAAAAAGTTTCTTCGTGGTAGTCATGCACAGAGTAGAAATGTTGACTGACTAACAGGTGTTCAAGAATCAGTGATGAATCCGTGCTTATCTTACATTTTAAGTGAAGCGAATACAGAAAGTTAATGTCGTCGCTTAAATGACGTGTCACTGAAGCTGCACAAAAAATATGTAAATTCACTGAAACTTAAAGCACCGCCCTTACTCTAGATAATGCACTGAACAATCCGGTGTATAGAACGTATTTCTATGTCGTCATATACAGGAGCTATAAACTCTCAAAATTGATCCGTTTTTGGCCAACCCTGTAGTTACATTAAATGTATACGTTTTAGACTCTTTTTCAATACCTTGAACTTTAAGCAAAAAGTTTGCATCCTGATCGGTGGTGAGGACTAGTTGTAGAGTGTTTGAAGTGGACAAGTGGACGTGCGTCTGTCTGTTGGAACGAGCGCGACACACAGACAGGTTCTTCTTGTTCACTGATGACTTGTCGATGATGTAGCCGTACTGATGCTTCTCATCCACACAACTACCACTGCTGCTGTTGCTGCTGCTGGTGGTGATGATGTGCGATGTAGAGCGACTGAGATGTTG
>Ga0126335_1003105_pt1 | contig 10221 bp, 4 predicted proteins | sample OlaspJWI45metaG_FD_108409 | JGI IMG/M metagenome (GOLD analysis project Ga0126335, IMG submission 108409) | Marine gutless worms symbiont microbial communities from Oahu, Hawaii - Olavius sp. 1 OAHU.JWI-45 metaG | ecosystem: Host-associated > Annelida > Digestive system > Unclassified | place... | reverse complement strand
TGCATTCATTCCCGGCGAGTTCTGCGAATATCGCAGTAAATTATACACCACCAAAAAGTAGAATCTTTGATCTACATTTTTGCGTAGAAAATATTAGCAAATATTAATCCACTTTTGCATAGTTCCCTCTGAAACCTGTCATTTTTAAAGAAAAAAACATTGCCAATCAGCGATAATGCTGTTCTAGATCTTTCAAGGTCATTCAAGGTCACTGATTTCAATAGCAGTAGAAAGCCGAAGTTACTTAAGCTACTATTAGCTAGTAGTACAACCTTACATCTATCTTCCACCATTCAAAAAACGTTACGGAGTGCTCTTATGCAGATTTTCGCTGTCGTGATGGGGTGTACCTCTATTAAACGCGCCATTTTTGATAAACCTCTAAACGGACGATTGCGAAATTTTGCATGAAGAAACTGAAGACTTTGAGCTACTTTAAAACAGTATGGCTGTATCTTTCGCCGTTTTAGAGTAATTGGCGTCGGAAATGCCCCATTTCCGTTTGTGCCAAACACCGCAAAACAACGATAATGCAGTTCAAGATCTTTTAAGGCCATTGAAGTTCACTAATTTTAGTAGGCCTACCAGCCGAAAGGCAATGCGGTTTCTACAAGCCAGCATCAAAAACTTATACATATATCATACCGATTACCAGATATAGAAGATTTTAATGCAGATTTTTGCTGTCGTGATGGGGTACCTCTACCGAACGCAATATTTTGGAGAAACCTTAAAGAGACGATTACAAAATTTGGCATGAGACTTTGCGCTAGTTTCCACTTGCAGACAGTGTGGCTCCATCTTCAGCCGTTTTAGAGGTATTCGTTTCCGAATAGCCCATTTTCGGTTTCTGCACATGTTGGGGCACAAACTCCCGGGCGCATTTTGGAGATAGGTGACCAATTTCACGACATCTGGGGTCGGTAAAAACGGCTCAGAATGGCTCAGAATTTTGCGGTTTTTAAACCTTTGTGAAACTTAGGGGGCAGATAAGACTTATGTCAAATGTCTGAACGGAAAACGAAAGTCGCAGCGAAACCCGATCGAATGACAGAAGAATGACGCCAATCCGTCCAGACGAGTGCGGAGACATCGGCTTGCGAAATAAAGAGAAGAAATAAATAAACTTCGCGAGGCTGAATAACTGCTAAGGCGACACTGTTGTTATGATTGACATCGACACGCTCTTGCGCTGTCACAATGGTCAGAATCAGCATTCGCTGTAGCGTGGGAACAGAAGGTCTGTATTACGGTTGATGAAATCTGTCAAGAATGGTTGGCAATTGACAGCTTACTGTCTATTTGTAGGCTATATCATGCTGCAGCCAGTTTGTCGAGACACTTTAGAATGTTATTCCTTTTGTCATTTTGACCTTGACCGCTGACCTTGATATAAGCCTATTTTTCGGAAGATGCACCGTGCAGCGTGCTCAGCCCAAAACGAACTTTATACTTGAGGATTTGAAAGATTTCGACAGTTATCGTGTTAATTGCCTTCATAACGTACAAACAGACCGACGCCTTCGAAAATACAAGGATCGTCGCTTATGGGAAGAAACGATAGCTGGTCCGCGATCCCTGCATTTGTGAAACGCCCGTCGCTCACCTTCGGGCAGGACAAATAGTCGGATTGGAACCACAGGTCTACTTCCGGTCGCGAATCTGGTGGCATATTTTGAGCCATGAACCAGATTTCCTCTTCGACTTTCATAGTAACCACAATCTATATCTCGCTAAGTTACGGAGACATTCACGTATGACACACACAAACAGACGGACAGACAACGTGGACCATTACTGCAGCTGGCCCCCACATTGTGACTGGCCAGTTAATAAGCAATTATCACGCCGCTACGCCAAACAAGGTTTCGTCAGTTATGGGACGCGACGATAGCTGGCCCGTCACGGTGCCCAGTGTGATTGTGTTCTCCTTTTCTATCAGTGAAGCTGCGCAGACGACGATGCACACGATGTAGGCTACACGACGAAACAAACAGTGCCGGTGGAGTGTCTAGATTGGTAACTATCCCACTGATCCATTCACTAGGCCAACTGCCCATTTCTGTCTGAATGGGCAAAGTGCCGACCCGGAAACACCCAAAATGGCGAAACCGTAGGCCTACTTCCGATCGCGAATCTGACGGCAGATTCTGAATCGGGAATCCCCGATTCCTATTCGAGTTTTCTATCTGGCTTAGTTTCCGAGATATTCGCGGGTAACAGACAGACGGACGGACAAGCGCGAACCATTACAATATAGCTGGCCCCACATTGTGGCGGGCCAGCTAATAATGTATTATTAATATTACTCACACTGACATTATACATATCGAAGTCACATGCCGTGATAGCGTTTAGCGTCATGAGAAGTGCGCAGCGGCGCTGTAGGCCTAGCGTGGGAAAGTCTGACACAGTGACGTCACTGTCATTGCACGTGAGAACATAGTGCCCGTTATACACGCCGGGGCATTGCCGACCACCCACCAACGCCGTGAGCCAATTAGCATTAGCAACCCAATGCCAACATTAGCACGCATTGTCACTTCAGCGAGCCTATAATGACGACATTTGAATAATGGAACTCGATCTAATTAGCGTTTGAACGGGCAGCTATGGCGGTTAAACGGCCGCCTACACGTTTTAATTACCGTTAAATTAACGTGTCAATGACAGGCGTGCACTGGGATGGCAACTTGTATCGGTCCTAGGTACATTTTAGGTCGTATGAAATGTATATGATGCGGACTATTGCGGTTGATAATCCCGTGCGTCTATTATTACGCGGCTTCGCTGTGCAAACACGGCTAAACGGATCGAGGTCCTGCATGCCAGTGCTTGGGGTGGAGACTAAAATTATATGTAATTATGTACTTCATAATGTTTTTTGGTAATTTTTGTATATTTTTTGACGTATTTTTTCACATCGTGTTTTAATTTGTGTACCTACTTGTACGAATTTCATAATAAATAAATAAATAGGAAATGGCCACTCAAAGAAAGAACATTGTACTAGACGGGAGGCCCGATTTCTTATTGATTCGACGCGGCCTTCACCAACTTACTTTGACGACTACACTACAGTTAGCCGACGAGTGTTAAGCGGTAATTAGCTGCGTGGCTGATGAAAGAGCCGCCACAGAGCAGAGTCGATAATGACGTAATACAGGTGGGCCGAGCGCCGCTGCACTAATTACCATGTGACGTCACGCAGGTAAGACCACGGCGTGCCAGGCCGGCCAGCTAGGTGTAACAGTCAGTGCTTGCAGTCAGTGAGGTGTGATGGTGGGCCAACTAGCGACACCTACTGGACTCCTGCCGACTTATCTTAGATCAGGTCAGACAGTTGGTCAGTAAGTCCACATACAATGTCAATTTGCAACAGATTCTGATAGAATCGACACACTATGAGGCATTCAAGTGGCGAGAATAGTAGATGTTAAGATAATTTTCCAGAGTTCAAACTGAAGTCTCAAGTATGCAAGTAACAAGTAAGTAGGCAAGATGCATTATACTGGGTGCACGCAAAAATCTAGGTATTTTGCATTCTCTTCGAAGTTTGGAGAAAATTAGAATACTTTATTTCCCAAATTGTTGCAGCAACATACTTGAGATGTTGTTGAAAATATGATATGCATCTGATGAAACTATAATATTTCATTTTTTACTGCAATCAAATATTTCAAAATCGGCTAAGACTTGACAGAAGTTAAAAGGTCGTGTATTGAACCTTCCTGAACTCTACACATAGACTGCCGCTGAAACTCTTTCTGTCGTCGTCCATGCACCAGAGTCTTCAACTTGTGGAAGCAGTGGATTTTGTCATCGAGAAGAAGAGCCCATCATAAAGTGAGAAGATTTTTTGAGACACGGTGTATAAGCTTAGAGCACTGGTTTTTATAGCATTGTACAACTGCATTCTGTGATTCTGTGCTAAAGTCGAGCTTCAAAACTCAATTGCAAGGGGTCGCCGTGCAAACGGGGCTAGTCGTGAGACGGGGTCACGTTTTTAGTCACCGCGTCGACGCGTTGCGTAACTGATTACAGATCGAGTACTGCCTGAGTCCAGAGAACCGCCGAACTGCGAGTTAGTTTCACGGCAATGATGGTAATGTAAATGTAATGCAGTGCGGGTGTGCAGTGATGTGTCTGTAATCGCACCTGCTAGCTGACCACAGCGCCTCTGTCGTTAGACCTACTAACGCCTCAGATGAACTCAGACTGCGGGACACTCCCGGCTGATTACAGTCCTTTAGATTCAATTAGCCTCAGGGCCGGTCCACATCTCCGCAGCAACTCTCGCTATAGGCCGCACATTATCATAGATAGCGTCCGGCCGTCACGATCCATTGTCATTCGGAATCCCGGGTGGGTCCTTAGTCGTGAGTCAACCTGACAGCAATGATAGAGCTGATGGCGGATAAGATCACTGCCCTGCAGTGCCAGATAGGCAAGCCAGCATTGTGTAGCCTGCTGCAGCAACGAGCGGTTTTGGTCTTGAGGCTTGTGACCGCTTGTCTTCTTCGTCTTGGTCATGTTTAAGACAAGAGGCCAAAGTAATTTGACAAAGGCTGCGTCGAATGCACCGCACACACTGCACGCGCCGAAGAGTCTAGAATTAGCCGTTCCAGAGATAGACCTATAGATGTTGGGGGGTTACACAAGTTAAAAGTAGGTCACGTGACCCCGACCCGACCCGTATGACCTACTTTTGCATAGTTTGCATAGTTAAAACCCAGAGCCCTATGTAAGCGCACAAAATTTGAAGTCTCTACTCTCTAGCACATTAGCTCCAGCTATTCTTCAGATATGTATAGGGTTCATACAATGGGCAGCATTTTCCCCAACTTCCCCTCCCCTTGTGGCTGTAGGGTGATGATGACCCCCGTGTAACACAATTTCCCATGGGCCCCAGTAGTGTTTATCGCAAACAGCATCTTGATCTGTTCAGCCATTTTTGCACATCGAAGCCGAGTTGAGCCGCGTGACAGACAGACTGATTGACAGACAGACAACGCGATCATCGACAACAATAGTGTGCATCTCATGCATTCGATGCAGCCTAAAATGATTAACTTAACTGATTGATTACTCGTCAAAATCCGCATCCCTAATCTGAAGCTAAGTAAATGCTAGTAGGCCTATAGGATGTACTGAAAATAACATTACAGGGTGGGCCAAATTAAATAAAACCACGCATTTCAGCTAATAATTTCAAAATTGCTGCTCGGATCTTCGCCATTTTTGGCAGAAAACAAGGCCATTTAATTCTTAACATGACAACATAATTAGCATACATTAATTATGCAAACTAAAGTGGCACCATCTGATGAATGAAAGGCATAAAAGATCGGCCATCGTCGTCGTTATGTTGATCTAACTTCTAAAAAGTAAAACATCACAGCTAATTCAACAAATGACAACTATGACTGACATCACTGTGAGGTAGTTAATTACTACCGTCACTGGTGTCAAAAATTTAAGTATGTAAGAACGTTCTTTTGGTTTTTCTGTACGGTTTAATAAGGGCAGAGAATGTTTTCATGGTCATTCCCATTCGCTAGATGGCGCCGCGTCATTTTCTTAAACTAGTAGCTAAAAACGACAGATTCTGATTGAGAACTACATGATATTGAGTTTTGCCAAGAGTGGTTTAGATCTGATCAGTACATCTAGAGCTACAAGCTATTGAAATAAGTGGTCCCGATTAATTTGGCCCACCCTGTATTTTGCTGATTTTTACAGTGTGTGATGTGTAAAACTGCTCTAGAACGTTTGTGTTGAGAGTTGAGACTGTATTAAAGTCAGTGTTGCTATCGCTCGAGCCTTCGTCTTGGTCTTGAAATGGTTTTGCTTATATCGTTGTTTTTTACTCTGCTTGTAACCAACCAACTAAACCGACTTAGCAAAAGTCGTTTAAGACAGACGACAAGCTGGGGAGTCATCTGGCGGTCAATCGTGTACCTCTTTCTTGGTGACGTCCATCAGTATAGCTTTCAGTTGGTCCAGACACTTGTTAATGCGTTCGCGTCGCCTTCTCTCCATCAGCGGCTTGTTGGACTGTACATCATCCCACACACAGCACACAGCGTACACACATGTCGACCCAGGGGCGCAGTTCTCCCCACTATTCCCACGATAAACGCTGTAATCATCCCTATCTTAAATGGGGATTGGGGAAGGTGTTGGGGGCGAGTAGCTGGCGGGGGCCGACTGGGCGGGCAGAATCGCTAGATACGCTACATTTCACTGCTGATCGTAAGCCCATTACTGTAGTGACAGTGCCGTGTCAGTGTCTGTTACAGTAGTTTCTCAACCAACGCCGCCCCCACCGCTACCGCCGTGTACAGTTAACAGTTAACGTTCATCATTATGATACTTCAAGGGTTCAAGGCGAGACAATAATTACAATGCAACACTATCACTGTCCCTATGTTTGCTTTGATGTCTGTATGTGTGTCTGTCTGTGTGTCCAGTTAGTGAGAGGCGGCACTATACAACAATGGAACACTAATGAGTATATTACCAGACGACGTTTAGAGTTGGGCTAAATACTCGATTATGTATCGATCGGCGAGTGAGTATCCAGACAATGTGTCAGTGATTGTTGCAAATTCTGTAAAAACCGTTTTCAATGCACGAATTAATTTTCTGCGAATTGCACGACCCAAGCGAGCAAAGTGGGAAGCGATTTACCCTGTAACTATTGGGTACTAGGCCGGCCTACACATTGCAAATATAAACATTTCCGTTGAACGCTTAATTAGGATTTCTGAAAATAACAGCAGTGACAATCAGCCGGACAAAAATTGACGATTGACGATCCGTTATATTACGACGAATAGCAAGACAGACAGAGAGAGAGAGAGAGAGAGAGAGAGAGAGAGATAAAAGAACGGCTAATAGGCTGAGAGGTTGGACAGCTGCCGGTCACCGGACGCCTACTATTATGCTATTAGAATTAGAGTATGTCTTCCGTCGTGTCTCCTGAGACACTTGCGGCAGCTATTGTCTGAACACAAACTTGCTACATGCACTTCACATTCTTCTACAATGACCGACTGTATGCACTGCTGATAGTGGCTGAACCTCTTTGTGCTGCACAGTCACAGTCTGCTAATTTGCTAATTATCCCAACAGCACGCGATATATTAAGCTATATAGCACAAATTATACAGGCCAACTCATTGTACGTACAGCTCTCAGGCCGCGTCGAATGCATGAGATGCGGACTATTGAAATCGATGATCCTACAGCGTGGTGTGTTTGTCTGTCTATCTCGCTGTCTGCAACACGCCTAAGCCCTGCAAAACGGCTGAACGGATCGAGGTCCTACCGATTTCCGCCAATGATTCGGCGCTGTCGACGCTTGTTAGGCCTATGTTCGGTAATTTTCATCTCATTGATCCATTTGTGCCAACTCATCATTGTACGCGACAGTCGTTGACAGTGTGATTTAATCTAAGGCGAAAACTGAAACGGAAACGAAATAGAACGTTAAATGAAAAGGTACACTTTGTAGCAATACGACAAAACTGTAATTGTGAAATAAAGATATTCGTGTATGACGCAGTCACGCAAACTGAAACTACAGCTGAACTGTGAATAGGCTTAATAAAAAAATACAGCAAAACAGTGCTGTCAAACAGTTATATAGGCCTATACGGCCTGCGTCAGCGCAGTGTGTTGACAACTTGACACGATTACTGTGCAAAATTTAGCGATTGCATGAACATCGGCATTATGTTAGAACATGAAGGTTCTCACGGCAATGACGAGCCTTAGTTGAAGTTACGACCTTACGGCGCTATACATATCTTTTTATTATTATTATTATTGTCATGATGTTATCATGTATGGGCGTCTGGCGCAGTGGTGGCGCCCCGCTCTCCGCGTTGGCCTACAACCACGTCATGGACACCTATAGACACTAGGCCTATCTGCAGACGCGCAGTGTGTTTAAAATTTCCCACGCGAATCTCACTGCATTGCTGGCATTGTTGAAATCGTTTATTAGCCAGTCTCTCACGCTTCCCACCACAGGCGCAGAGAACTTGTGATTGCTTACAGTTTTCTTCAGCCGATCCAACCCGAGGGCGCACTTACTATGCAGTTTTTGGTTACTGCAAAATTTCAAAATTTCAATATTGTAACAAATAATGTCGGCCCTGACCTGACGCCTCACTTGACGTGTGAATCTAAAACGATTCAACGTCAGTCCAAGCATATTATTAACGTTGCTATGCGCGACAGCTATGAATAATTGCGCCATCGCCTATGCAGAAACCTTCACACAACTATAGGCCTAGCTACAAAACATTTCCAGGCTCCAACAACTTCGCAGGCCTACCTTTCTGCCAAGTGTCGAGACCCGAGTTTCTGTAGTTGACGCCGTCAGATCTAACGAGCAGTCTTCAATGACATCGCCCTGCTGCTGCTGGTGGTGGTGATGGTGATGAAGATGTACAGAATCACGCTTATGATCTGTGGCGTCCATGGCGAGTTCTGCTCTGTTTTGACGTCAGTCAACAGTTAAGAATTGAACTGACAAGAGTCGTGAGACGTCGCACGGGCAAGTCACACGACGCACGCACGTACAGGCGCTAATGTCACTCTCTCCCGCTGAGTCACGCTTCATTGCACGACCGCCGTGTCTCTGGGGTCACGCTATGGGGAGGGGGCTAGCGACGCCGTCGTGCATGGTTGACGGGCTCGTGTGAGAGCGTGCAAGGCCAGCGGTCGTCGCGTGCGACTGCGACCATCGCAGTTTTTACGTCCACAACACATTGTTCATAGGATGATGTTGAAAAAATTGTCCAGGTGCTAAATTTAAGCATCTAATAGTTCCTACACTAACGCTGGTTTGTTATTTTGCATCCTCATTTGTATTTTGTATTGTAGCGGATCGATTTCAAGGTCGCTGTGCTAACGTACAAAGTTTTACATGGAAGTGCGCCGCGGTATTTGGGACCACTCGTTCCTGTTGCGAATCTGCCCGGCCGCCGGACATTACGCTCTGGTGGCACCATGCAGTCGTCTGATAGTGCCATCCGTTGGACGTTCAACAGTCGGTGACCGGGCGTTCTCGGTTGCTGGACCTCGTGTCTGAAACACCCTGTCGGAGGAGATAACGACATCGCAGTCACTCCTTACTTTCCGTCAACAGCTAAAAACTTGGCTCGTCAGGAAATGATATCAGGAGATTGTCATGTGAACCAGAATTTGTTTGAACCTTAAATTAACTTTGAAGTAGTTCTGCTACTTAGGCAATTTCTGATTGATTGATATTTTCGTATTTGTAAAATTGTATGTACACTGGAGAAAATTACAAGACTATGGCAGTACAAGTACGTGTACGACTGCAGAAAATTTAACTATTCGCTATCTAAAAGACTACAACACGCACGACACTGTCGCCTCCCCACAAAACTTTCTGCAACAGAAGACACCTGCTACCCGTCTGTCGTCACAGACTGCACTTACAAGCTGAGATTTTCGACGATTACCACGTCTGAGAAGTCGAACGTTGACATAAACTTTGTGAAATACTATCCAATTTCAAAAATTCTTTCACTGCTGGAAAGAGTAAGAAATTTGCTACAAAACGCTTTAATATTTCCCACCAAACCTGATGAACGTTGCTGCACTACCTTGGGAGCTACAAAGTTTGAATTTAAAAACAAGATGCATCGACATTTACATGCATCCGTTTTATTGCATTTCGCCTACTTATCTATTGCTACTTTATTTACTACTTCAGTTTGTGATTGCTGTTAAATATTCTTTAAAATAACAAATGTTTTATGCAAATAAGCCTTAGTGTTAGCAACATCCTGCATAGCGGGGCCAGCAACACTACGACTTTTCGAGCAGGCAGCACCTCTTCAATTTGTGGCCATCAAACAGCCCTGACCCCCATCTGGTCTGCTACGAAAAGTGGAGTGTCATCCAGCAGCAAGTTTATCAGTGGCAAGTGCATAGCACTGACGAACCGAAGCAGTGAATGAGTGTGTGTGAGCAGAGGTTTAACGTCCCACTTGACACTTTATAGGTCATTTCGGGGACGATTTTTACGGACCAGATGACCCAACCAACAGCGTCAAAGAGCACTGAAAGGAAGCCAGTTGGCCACTGAGAAAGGCTTCAGTCCCACCAGAACCACTCCACTGTGTTACAATATGAACTAGGCTAACTGTAGGCAACCGCCTCTAGGCTAATCACAGC
>Ga0126335_1003104_pt1 | contig 10223 bp, 5 predicted proteins | sample OlaspJWI45metaG_FD_108409 | JGI IMG/M metagenome (GOLD analysis project Ga0126335, IMG submission 108409) | Marine gutless worms symbiont microbial communities from Oahu, Hawaii - Olavius sp. 1 OAHU.JWI-45 metaG | ecosystem: Host-associated > Annelida > Digestive system > Unclassified | place... | reverse complement strand
TAGAGATAAAATTGCAACTAAGGTGTGGTTTTACTGCAAATGAATAGCAGTTTAAGATTTTATACTGTTTTGTTAAAAAAACTGCATTTGATATTGAGTAAGCTTGGAAAGTTTAGGGGGGCCATTTTTTGGCCCACCCTGTATATGGCAGTGTACTTGTATTATACAAGAAACATTCCTTTTACGTATGAAGTTAGAAGTTTTTAGGCCTACAGTAAATAGGCTTTACATTTTAAATGGACGAACAATAACAGATAAGAATGTGCAGTACCTGTGTGATGTTATTTGCACGTGTTGTTTTAAGTATCACAAGTTTGTATTTGACCTAGTCAGCGTATTAGCTATTGTTTGCCTCTTGTTGTTCTTAGCACTTGCACTGCATGTGTACTTACGTAAGCCTATACTCAGGCGTGGAAGAACAGGGTTATAAAAATGTGGCTTTTTTGAACATAACCTAAAATACCTTACAAGTGAGATTTTAGTTTTAGTTTTCTGAGACTTTATAGTTATCATGTAGTTTGTGCCGAATATGTAGAGTTACGCACTAGATTTGTATAATTTAATAAGACAATGTAGGCCTATTTAGATGGATTAGTATAGGTTTTCTCTGGTGTCGCCACTCACTTCATACCTCAAAACAAAAAAAACCAACACCAACATATAAAAAACCTTAAAGGTAACCATAGATAAAAGCTTGACAGTACTTTCGACTCAGAGTTTACTGTACCGTTTGGACGGTACTTTAGATAAAAAGTTGTATTACTGTCTAGACGGTAATTTAATTTTGAGGCTATAGTGCCGTCTAGATGGTACTTTAGCCAGTGCGTTGGTTAAATGTTGATTTTGAAGTGGATTCCCTTATATATAAAACCTTCTTTTTCTTGCGTGTGAATCACTGAGAATCAGGAGCCTTAATTGGCCGGCTGTGAAAATTGTCTACAGTTGAGACGAGCCATTTGAAGCCAGCATACAACTTTGTCATGGGAGAAGAATCGATGATGCATTGCATTTTTTATAAATGATGAAATTTAACGTTTTTAATTGCAATTATTAGCATCTATTGCATATATTGTAGCAAGGGTATATACAGTGATGATGCTATAATAACAGAAAAAAATTGTCTATATATTTTTATTTGTGCATGTTTACATTGCTTTTAAGTGCATAATTAATTTCTCGTAATATCAACGTATTGTGTTGAATTTCAGTTTGTTGGAATGTATGACTCAGTTTGTAAAGAAGGCATTGTCCCTCATCCTGATTTCTGTCCAAATGCTATTGGAATGCCGCATGTAGACGATCGGCCTATTACAATGTCTGGTATGTCATCTTATTATCTTGTGTTACCATATGTATGTGCTTACAAGTGTAAAATTAATGTTTACTGGTTTTTGTGTATCAAGTTTGGCTATAAACATTTTGTGTTGCATATTATTGGACATAACAGAAGCAGCACTGTATTTTAAATTTGCATTCAGTCAGTTCCGCCATAAATCCAGAGTTATAAAGAATTTGTAAGAAGAGCAGTTGTGCGATATTTTCAGTGTATACCGAGAAAAAATGGGACAACTTTGTAAGATACTGTGTTTCCTCTAATAGAAGCTGGGCCTCAAGTATAAGCAGGGTCTCTAATAGAAGCTGGGGTCCAATGGCGAATACCATAGAGCTAATGATACATGGCACTGTGGTACGTTATGATGTATTATGTACCAGTACATGATTATGGCATCTGAACGTTCAAAAAGCGAATCTTGATGTTTCAAATACATGTTTAATGGTGAACTGAGTGGTACTAATAGAAGCTGAGTCTCTAATACAAGCTGGGGGTCTGGCAGTATTGTTCTAATACAAGCCAGGGGTTTCTGTTAGAGGAAATACGGTAATTCACACTTGTAGACTGTTAGTGTGAAATGATTTGTCACATGAAAATATAGAGGAAAACATGGGGATGTGCTGAAGGTGATTAGGAACAACTGCTTTAAATAAGGATAATTTGCAGACTACAAATAGAGAACAGAGTGAATTTGGTCTTTATAGAGCCTAGCGCAATTGAACAAGACCACCAACGATGATATTGTGATTTTTACAGATTTATTCTGTTAAGAATTACAGCTCACCGTGTTTTTGCAGGACACTGGGTTGGTGATCCATGCGAGTTCACGTCACTCTCTGTTCATGTGATGCCATTCATGGAATACAAGGAACTTCAGGAACTTGGATCAAAGTATGCAGTCGAGTCTCTGTTGTCATTCGGAATGATGGCTGGTTTTGGATCATGTGCAGCTCAGGCATATAACCAAGGTATAATGGTTTCATATTGCTGCTTCTGCTGACCTGTTAACTTGGTGAGGGGGATGTTTAGTGAAGACAACGTTAGACACTGTGCAATATAGTGAGTAGGGAAAACTCGTATTCTCATTCAGGACAACTGCAGTGATTATAACTTTATTTCAGTATCACAGTTATTAGTTTTTTGTCCTCAGCATCCACCTTGTTAATAGAAATCAAACAAGTGGCCAAGGTAATTCGGTAAAGGCCGCATCGAACCCCCTCTGACCTCACTGGTGGATGGGGATCCCTGATCTAATATGATATTTCTTGGGTTTCCGGGAGTCTCCACACCAACTAGGACCTCAATCCATTCAGCCATTTTTGCACAAACTGCCCAGTGCCTACATGACAGACTGATTGACAGATGGACACCCTATATCATTAATTGCAATAGTCTGCATTTCATGTATTTGATTGGGCCTAGTAAAACTGGACAGCCACTCGATGCCTAATAATTAATTGCGCATTTGACATTATTTCACCACAAGGGCAGCGCAGTACAACATATGCCAAACATCAAAGCAAGAAAAAAGAAAAAACTAAAAACCTTATACATAGGTATTGGGTAAAGTTTTAAATACATACAGATATTTGAATTGGGCGCATGGCCAATAGAAGCATAATCATAACATAAAAACACAATATGAAAGACAGAGAACAGACACAGTTATGACAGATATGAAACAGTGGATATGACTAGCTGACAGACAATACAGTACTGAAATGCTTCACAGTATCATTCTTCCTATCACACCAGCTACGGTTAAAAATGACTGCAGAGTTAAACATGACAGTACTAAAACTCAACAGACCTGTGTCCAGTAGAATCTGAGTAGTACTGTCTCGATGCTTTTACTGAAAAAACCCTAAGACATTTATTATAACACTACGTCAATTTGTTAATAGATCCCATTTTGTATCTAGAGCATAAACCAGCATCATATAGGCAGATAGGACAGACTTTAAACTGTTTAACCTTTATTGCAACAGAACATTTAGCAAATCTACGAGCAAGTATATTGGTTCTTGTAAACATATTTTGAGTCTCTCATTCAATATCGTCATCGTCAGTGAGTATCTGTTTTCATTAATAGGTGACTTTTTCAAAATTACTGTTCTAACCCATTGAGTGTTAGGCAGTTTTGATGATATACTTTATTAAGGTATATTTGTGTTTTGTGTGTGTGTGCGTGTATTTTGCAGGATTCTCGTACATTCATGATCTCACATACCCATTTACGACGCAGTGTGTTGTGACTGATGGACAAATGTTTCGCTTCTTGTGTTACCAGCTCAATACTCTTCGCTTGTGGATTGACGATGGTGCTGAACCCAATAATAACCCTCTTCGCAACGTTGTATGGGCTTCTGAACCTATACCGCTGTACAATCCAGAAACACAAGCTATTAATGATGAGGTGCTTAAACTTTTGCTGCGATGCATACTGTTGCAGCCAGCTGTCCGGACTGGTGTTGAAATGCGACCATATCTTCCCAATGAAGAGGCACCTGTTAACCAGACTGCGTTCTTGAATAATGTTGGCGAAGAGGAACTGCCGTATGAAAAGATTGGTCGATATCAGTATCCGAAAAATGCTGTGTACTTCTAAGAAAATTGTTGATATATGTCATAACATACATTTTATACTTTTGTGAGTGATTTGTTACTAGTGAAACACTGGCAACTTATATATATATAAGGCAGTACATGTGTGTGTTTGTGTCTATGTTTGTTCGTTTATAACTTGGGAATGGGAGGAGCGATTGTTTCCAAATTTTCAGGTTAGCGCCAATGCACCTCAGGGATGATCTTATGCGCAAAAAAGTTTGGGGGTCATGGGTAGGGGCCGGAAAATTTGTTTTTTGTTTTCCGCTGCACCGGCCGGCGAGGTGTGAATGGTACTGGGCAGCCCTAGCCTATAGCCTTGGGCAGGATTAGCTACAGGTCTCCCTCAGTACTTCAGGTGTGCTACACTGCAGTGCGGGCATGCAGGTAATGTGCATTCTTTGACTGGGCAACAGGATAGCGAGATATGGAGTGGGGCTTAAACTATACGTATAATGCCCAGCTAGATAGGCCAAATGGCTAGTAGCTTATAGAAAGCTATTGATTACATGTGTAATGTTGACTGTTGTTCATCGTCATCATCAAGTTTCTTTAATAATACACGCTGACACACGCAACTATGGTAACAAATGTGGAAAGATAGGCCTAAGAAAGTTAATCAGTTACATGTAGATAAAAATACGCAAATATATACAATCAGTAACAATCTTTATACAAAGCTAATATTAGTGTAACTTTGTGCATAACAGTAACAAGATGTCAACATTGTACATTGTCCACCTACAACACCTTGCCCTTGTTCAGATAATTATATGAATTATTTGAAGGTTTGTGTACATCGTGGCTACATTTGAAATTTGAAACTAGGGATTTCTTAGCCTTCAGTGTGTTTGAAACTTTGATCCAAGTCCTGGAAAGTTTGTAATTGTGAATAATAAGTTATGTGATTTTTTTCAAAATTACTGTTCTAACCCGTTGAGTGTTAGGCATTTTTGATGGTGTACTTTATTAACTTCTATTTGTGATAATAGCACAGTCTTAGACAGACAGTGCTTTATGGAGATTTGAAAATTAGCCATTTTTAGCTCAGCTTAGCTAGTGTATAAGCTGTTAAATGGTGTCTATATGTGTGTTTGTCGGTGGGCACAGCTAACCAAAAAGTTAGCTTCGATAACTGATAATCGGCTAACTCAACCGCTAGAACAGGTAACGCAAGTTAACGATAACCACTAACTTTTTATAAGAATTTTTCTTGTAGTTTCATTTATTTGCTATAAAATCCTTAAAGTGGACCCAGAGAGCTGAAATTTTAATATGTTCTAGCTTAGAAAATGCTTTCCAACATGGTATAGCATGACACGATCCAAGTTACGACGGTCAAAATAATCTAAACTTTTTAAAATTCTTACTCTTTATTGGTTCAGTTTTTTTCTGTAATAAAATAAGGAACTAACACATTTATTTTGGCTTGCCCTCTTGTTATCGGAGAGCGGCACTAAATGGTCCGTTAACGGTTTTCAAAGTAGGCAGAAGCGCTAATCCACTAACGAAAACGTTAGCTTTGCTAATTAGCGATTAGTGGAGCTGTGCCAACCACTGTTGTATGTTAACCAGGGTGTCGGAAATAAAATTAAGTGGACCTATTGATAAACTCTGATCATAGATTAAATGCTGACATTTTTCTAGGTAATCGTAAATTTATACATGCAGCAGCTGTTACTGTTAGACAACCTCGCTTTATTGCATTCACCATGTGGATACTGTTACTGGCCAGTTGTGCATCGCTATTCATTAGCAGCTTGTCATCTTTAGTTGCTGGAAAAGCTTTTGTTGGTTTCATGTGAAACGTCTATTTGGATGAAACGTTTCTGTTTTCATTCTTAAGTATATGGTGTCGACAGAACGTCTGCTACGTGGTGATTTCTTGAGAATAAAATGTCACGTCATCTCATTACCATTCGCAGGCATTACACATTAAGAGTTTTGACACTCAAATTGCAAATTTGAATTCGTGTACATGCTTTGTAGATGTGCTAATCATAAAAAAATTTGAAGCTATTTGCAAACAGTTTTGAATTTATAAACAGTTTCTCACACATGAGAATTTTGCAAATGATGTGAAATGCTTGCAGTAAAGTGGTTAGCGGTATTTGAATTTCAGACACTGAATCGAAAGAGACCTACCAGTATGTTTATCAAAAGTTCACAAATCACAACAACACAAATTTAAAACAATAGGCCAAAGTGATTTCGCAAAGGCTGCATCAAATGCACCGTACACATTGTCTGTAGCTTCAGCCGTTCTGGAGATGGGCGAGGGGCTCCCAAACTTCAGAATTGTGTCACATGACCCCAACCCTGAGCCATATAACCTACTTTTGCATGGTTTTTGTTAGGGCCCCCAGCCCTCGATATGCACTCAAAAGTTGAAGTCGCTAGCTTGGGTTTTTTGTATAGCACCCTGTGTAGTGTGTAGGCTTAGTATAACATATATTTTACTTACTTATTTACTTCCTTACTAAATATTGATATCGCGATATTTCGTTCAATATCAGACTTACATACTGCTTGCTGAGTATAATTCCATTTTAATATCTTATCGAAATTGCAAAGTGACTGAACTGATATCGAGGCAGCTGCACTAGATTGTTCGTGTTGGTCTTGTTCGATGATTAGTTACAGCAAAGGTTACACCTTGTTTACTTCCGGATTTTACTGCCGTCAAGTTTAACACTTATAAGTTTTTACGTAAATAGTATATCTTCCTTGAGGTATGTTTTATATTGAGAATAGTCCGTTATTTTCTTGAGTCTACATTACTTTACTTGAGCCAATTGCTTGTCACGTTCATACGTTTGTGTGGCGACGTTTTAGTCAACATTGTATCAGTGACATAGCACACCACAAGGAAATACTTTCATTTGTATTATATCTGGGCCACGCCGTAAATCGTTAAGACCGACTTCAGACCACTGGGCGAAAGGTAACAATGCGCGATTAGCCGGAGGCCGACCGTGGCGGCGGCCGTCTAGATTGGACGGTCAATAGCCAGGCTGCCAACTAACTCTTGACCAGTGCCGGCTGCCACACGCTAGATTGTAGGAGTACGCATCTCCGTGAGTGGCAGGCGGCGTGAGGTGACGTCACAAGCAACCTCAGCACCAAATCTGTGGGGAGATGTATCTGGGTGGTCAGCTGTTATGTGCATGCATGCCTCCCGCCGGCAGTATCAAACTTTGTGTGTAGTGACGTAATGCAGCTGTCACTTCATTTTGAGTCCGTGTTAGTCTGCAGTTTTCATCACCAGTCCACACACGCAGTTGCAGCTTGAGCTATCTTAGGCCTGCAGTCAGTCTGCATCAGCAGATGCAGTTCATTAGTGATAGCCCGAGTGCTTGATTCTTGTTATTAGTTATTACTTGAGAAACAGTGGCGTATAACGACCTGTGATATATTGTTACTTGATGTCAAGCATCCAAATTAATCTTAGCTTTTCAGACACTCTTAGCATTCATACAAAGATAAAATTCTCGCCAACGAATAACAGTTGATGTAACTCTGTATATCAGCAAAATTTAACCATCTGCAGTTTGCACACCTGTCCTGTAGTTGCTGACACTTGTGTGACTGATGCAGACTGCCAGACAACCACACCATATAGCACAAGGAGTGAGAGACCACCAACAAAGTTATGCCAGTGTCCTTGGGGGTGGTAGAGATACGTTGTTTTGTTTAATAGGGAAGGTGGAGGCCACTACAGTGGCATCCTGTGGCCAACTGGCCGTTCATTCCCATGATTAAATGACCTGATTATTGTTGGTGATCTGCGTTGTTTGTCGAATGCCACTGCAGCATGTCAATGTGTGTATGCTGCAGTGTTTCTATGAATGTGGCTTGTGCCGGTCAAGCACCCTCGTACGATATCTGTTGCAGGATATCGCAAAGTGGGCACATCCACGACCGATATCGCATAATCGATATGATCACTACTGGGAACTATATGAATAAGCCAGATTTCAGGCTACTCTAACCCTAATCCTTACTCTAACCCTTGCTTTAATCCTAACTGCAACACTAACCCTAACCAAAACCCTAATAAGTTGACTGCCACCTTGCATTTCAGGCAGTCGATTTTCTGTTAGGTTTAAAAAGTCTGCTGCATTACAGTTAGCTTTATTTATTACTCTGTTAGTTTATAAGAGTGCTAAATAATATGATAGGCACTTGGGCATTGTATAGCTTTGTGCTTTGTTTGTTAATTTCGGTAACTGACGTTCTAGCTTTCTAACTTTTTACTATAAGTTGCATTTCGTCAGCTCGTATTCATTGTTTGCAGGTTGAGATCATGCCAACTGCATTGGAACAGAAGAGGATTCGAGACCTCATTACACAAACTGTGGCCATGCTTTGTCAAAGCAGTCTCAATTTCCAGTCAATGTTCACAGTCGAGGGATTGCTCGGTATCACCATTGATGATAAAGATGTGTTTCTAATAAATATTCATGAAGTAGTGTCGTCTGCAAAAAGAAAGAAACGCAAATTTGTTAACAAAAAGTCAGTTGCTTCTATGTCAGCAGATGGTGATAAGCATACCACTTTGTCAGAAAGCTGTGTTGATAGCATGCAGTCACAGAAGATACAAAGGGTTAAGAAATTGACTTCTAAGCAGACTCATTACTCTGAGCCATGCCATGCCCATGAACCAGAGAAAACTATTTCTTATGATCAGCCCAGCCAGCAGATTGCATATTCATTCAGTCACAAAACTGATCATTTAGGAATGTCATTACCTGCGGATATAGAACCACTTGAAGAGAATCTGTTGTTATCGTGTGAAGCAGGTCATGACGAACTTGTTTCAGATGCTTCTAGACTGCAAGATTACATGAATGTTAATAAACAAGAAAACATTTCAGAAGCGGACACCATGGATAGTCAGTTTGACCATGCCAGTCAAGATTTGGTGAATGAATGTTGTTCAAATTGGTATGATAAACAGAATACTGATACACAGGTTTGATTGACTAGAGCACTGCTTATACAGTTTGTTGTCATTGTAATGTGTAATGTGTAGATCTGATAAATACAGTTATTGCAAACAGGACTGTGTAATTTTTAGGTGGGTTGCACAAAAGTCACTTAACATTAAGGGCTGCTTAACTAGTATTACATTACAATAATTATAATGGAGTTATAAGATGTTAACTTGTTAAGTGACTTTTGTGCAACCCGCCCTGCCTTTAGACATCATGGGATGTGCTAATGATAATGACTCTTTGACATCTTGTGATATTGTAATTATCAGCCACGTCTTGTGTGTTGAAATTGTGCTGACTGCATCAGGGCTTGCCATTTGAAAATGAGAGGTGAATGAAAAATCGACCATGCTGCGTAGGGTAGGCAATCGACGTGCGGTCAATTATATTTAGACTTGGATATGACTGTATTTGTTAAACGTCACGTGTCCCCCACTGTGAGCGCCTAGCAGGCATCATGAGTGACAAAAACAGAACAGTGCGGCAGAATTTGAAAATAAATATTAGAAAATAAGTATTTGAAGTAAGAATAGAAGTAGACAAAAGCTCAGCTGTTGTCGAAATGGCCGCACGTAACGTTGCACAAATTGAGCAGTGAAAAGATAGGGAGGGGCAGTTTTCTAGGGGAAAATTGAAAGAGAAGTCGTGTCAATCTCTATGGTCGTGTTCGTGAATATGTTTTGGACTGTATTTTTTGTTGCAGATATTAGCTTCAGTTATAGTTTGCTTTGAAAGCTACCAATCTGCGTAAAATGTCTAATATAACTAAATAAAAATTATGCAGTTCAAGGTGATTCAAGGTTACCACTTTCAGTATCAATGCGACTTCGAGTGAATACAAGCTTATGCCCTATCTCTCACTGTTTGCAGAATATATGGATTATTGGTCACATTTCGCTGTCAACAAGGGAAGAGCTTTCTCTTTCATGCACTCATTCAGGGTGATATCCAAAATTTGGGATGCAAAATTTGATATCACAAAATGAGATGCATCAGTCTATCATACGGTGCAAAGCATGTCCTGATAGGCCTGTTGTGAACCATTTATAGGCATGACACAAGAACGTGACAGATAGACTGACACTGACAGACATTCTTGTAGTAAATGACACACTTAACAACACTGAGTGGTCAAAACTAGACCAACAACTAGTAACAGCCCAACAGGCAGCGTGATTGGCGATAAGTAAGCTAGTCATTAATTGACCTGCATGTATAGGCCTAAAGCTTGGACACCTAAAAACCATTGTGCCTAACGTTATGGTCGTACTGTAAGAACGTGCTATTTT
>Ga0126335_1003103_pt1 | contig 10223 bp, 4 predicted proteins | sample OlaspJWI45metaG_FD_108409 | JGI IMG/M metagenome (GOLD analysis project Ga0126335, IMG submission 108409) | Marine gutless worms symbiont microbial communities from Oahu, Hawaii - Olavius sp. 1 OAHU.JWI-45 metaG | ecosystem: Host-associated > Annelida > Digestive system > Unclassified | place... | reverse complement strand
CTCGGTGCGGTGCGCGCCGTCTCGGTTTTTGTTCTGGGCGAGGTCAAGCGGCCGGGTCGCCACCAGGCTACGGCGCTATCGACGATTTTCGATGCGATCGGCCGTGCCGGCGGCGTTGCGAAAACCGGAAGCCTGCGTCGCATCCAATTGCAGCGGGGCAATGAGATAACCTGGATCGACGCCTATGAGCTCTTGCATGCCGGGCTCGCTGCGCGCGACATGTTGCTGCGCGATGGAGATCGGATCATCGTGCCGACACTGGGACCGACGGTGGCGGTGACGGGCGATGTCCGGCGCCAGGCGATCTACGAACTGGCTGAGGGCGAGCGAAGCATTTCGGTTGCCGGGCTTCTGGATATGTCCGGCGGCACGATCCGACCGCGCGGCAACCGTTTCGTCCATGTCAGCTTTGCCGAGGACGGCAGCCAGTTGGTGGTGGAGCACGACAATTTCGCTGCCAGGGTGGCCGACGGGGACATCATTCAAGTCGCGCGGCGGCGGAACGTCCAGCTCGGTGGCGTCTTCCTCGAAGGCCATGTGCGCGTGCCTGGACGGCGGTCCATGAACAGCGTCGCCAGTGTCGCTGAACTACTTGGCGATGCGAATTCGCTGAAGGACGATCCCTATCTGCCGTTTGCGGCGCTGGAAACGGTCGACCCTGAGACGAAGTCACGACGCCTGTTTCCGCTCAACCTGCAGCGGCTGTTGAACGGTGAGGATGACTATGCGTTGCGCGACGGCGATCGGCTGGTCGTGCTTGGTGCGGAGGACATCCGCTTCCTGATCTCGGCTGACGTGCAGGACATTGTCACCGGTCGCGTGGAGGAGCGGAGCGCCCGCCTGGTCAGATTGGCCGATGTCGCCGACACCACGCAGGTCCAGGGCGGACAAACAACCGAAAGCAGTACGACAGGCGTGCAGAACGATGCGCTGTCGGCGATCAGAGGTTTGCTGGGCCAGCAGCAGGTGGCGTCAGGTGCCACGGGCACCGACCAGCAGCCGACTGCGACCCAGCGCCGCATCGACTTGGTCGATCAGCAGAATCGCATCAGGGCTTGCCCCGGTTTGCTGCGGCTGACCAACATCATGGCGGACGAATCGATCGATCGGTTCGACAGCGCCTTGGTGACCCTGGGTGCGACCAACGAATTGAGGGCGCTCGACGTCAGGCCGTGCCCGCGCGTGTTCGAGCGTTTTCCCGATCTGTTGCCGTTGGCGCTTGAACACGTGATTGCGGTGAACGGAGCCATCCGCGAGCCGGGCCTCTATCCGGTAGCTGGCGAGACCGCGATCACCACGGTGATTGCCGTTGGCGGTGGGTTGGTGCGAGACGTCGACCTGACGCGGGTGGAAGTGTCACGGCACATTCCGGATTCGCTTGGCGGCGACTCGCAAATGTCACGCGGGATGGTCGACTTGGCATCCGTCGGCGCGGACAACGTGATGGTTGCCGCCGGCGATGTGATCCGCTTCAACGCCGTGTTTACCGATCGCGACAGCGGGCCTGTGCTCATCGCCGGCGAGTTCGTGCGTCCGGGCCGCTACGAGATCAGACGGGGTGAGCGACTGTCCGAGGTGATGCAACGCGCCGGGGGCCTGACGCCGCAGGCCTATCCTTATGGTGCCATCTTCACTCGCGAAAGCGTCAGGCTGACCCAGGAGATCGGACTCAGGCGCGCGGCACGCGAACTGCAGTCGGCGATCGCCGTGGCGGCGGTGCAGCGAGGGATCGACCCGGCCGCCGTTCTCAGCGTGCAACAGGTGGCGCAACAGCTGGACACAGTCGAAGCGTTGGGAAGGGTCGTCATAGAAGCGGACCCGACCGTGCTGCAGGTGCGCCCGGAACTCGATCCGGTGCTCGAACCCGGCGACCGCATCTTCATGCCGAAACGACCGAACTTCGTCTCCGTCATCGGCGACGTGCTCAACCCGGGGGCGATGCAGTTCATCGCCGGTACTTCGGCCGACCGCTACATCAGCCAGGCTGGCGGTTTCCAGAAGTCGGCTGACGAGGACCGCATCTTCATCGTGTATCCGAACGGGGCTGCGCAGCCGTTGACAGTGAGCGTGTGGAACTTCCAGGTCGTTCAGGTACCCCCGGGCAGCAGCATCGTGGTGCCGAAGGACCCGGCGCCGCTTGATCTGTTGACCTTGGTGCGCGAAGGCACGCAGGTGGTGGGCCAATTGGCGATTGCCGCAGCTTCGCTTGCCGTCATTTCGCGGAATTAGCTCGACGGCCCGTGCAGTCTTGTTGTCGGATTGGACGCGTGATGCCCGCTGAGCGGACTCGCCATTGTCGCTGGAGCGTGCTGCCGATACTGCTGTTCGGTGCCCTGCTGCTGAGTCGTCCAGCACAGGCTCAGGAAGAGAGCCGCAACTTCTACAAGCCGACGACCGGCGACTACGGCAATGTTGGCATCCTGGCGACGCGGACGGCGCGCTTCTACGACGACGGCACATTGTCCGTCAACGCCACCTGGCTCGACCCTTACCGTCGCTACGCCGTCACGTTCCAGGCGCTGCCTTTTCTTGAGGCGACGTTCCGCTACACGCAGATTCTCAACCGCGATTTCTCCCTTGGTGGCCTGGCGTCGGAAGAGTCGTTTCAGGATCGCGGTGCCGATCTCAAGCTGAAGCTTTGGAACGAGCGGCGCTGGCTGCCGCAGGTCGCCGTCGGCTTGCAAGATGGCCTCGGCACCGGCCTGTTCTCTGGCGAGTTCCTGGTCGCCAGCAAGCGCTACTACGACTTCGATTTCAGTTTGGGTGTCGGCTGGGGATTGCTGGGCGCTGCAGGCGAAATCACCAATCCACTGTGCGAGCTTGCCGAGACCTTCTGCACTCGGACCAATACTGGTGGCGTTGGCGGAACCGCCAACCTCGGCACGCTGTTTTCCGGTCCTACTGTCGGCCTGTTCGGTGGCGTGCAGTGGCATACGCCGGTGCGAGGCCTCATCCTGAGTATGGAGGTCGATGGCAACGACTATCGGGACGATCCTCTGACGAACGATCTGCTTGCCTCTTCCCGGCTGAACTTCGGCATTACGTATCGGCCGGCGAAGTGGCTCGAGTTGACCGGTGCCTTTGAACGCGGCAACACGGCAATGTTCCGGGCCACGCTGAAGAGCAACCTGAAAGACCTCGGTGTCCCGAAATTCGATTCGCCGCCGCCAGAATTGAAGCCGCGGCCGAAGCCCAAGCCGATTGAGCAGTCTGATCCGACGGAGGCCCGCCTCGCCGGACTGCAGGCACTGCCGTCGGAACGCCCGCGCCTGCCGCAACTCCGCCTGCCGGGTGACCCGGTGCCGATACCGCCGCGTCGCCGCAGAGCCGTCGCCACGGTGCCGTCAACGCCGCGTCCGTTACCCGTCGAGCCGTCGCCGGTCGATTCCGTCGCCCTTGCCGACGCGCTGTTCGATGGTCTCGAGAAACAGGGCCTGATCATCGAAGGCGTGGAAACCAAGGCCGAAACGTTGACTGTCTCGCTGTCGCAGGGGCTCAGCGAAGCGAGCGACCGTGACATCGCCCGCGCCTTCGAAGTCGTCTCGGGAACTCTGCCGCAGACCGCAGACCGGATCACGCTGGTCGAGCAGGTTCAGGGCCGCGTTACGCGGCGGGTGTCGATGCGGCGGAACGAGATCGAGCAGATGGCCATTGTCGACTACCTGTTCGACGGCCTCGAGGCCCAGGGATTCGCCGTCGACGGTGTCGAGCTGACGCATCGCGAGGTCGCCCTGATGGTCTCCGAGGCGCCGCCGGACGATGACGGTGGCGAGCAGCGGGCTGCGCTGATCGCTTTTCAGACGTTGCCGGTGCCGATCGAACGAGTGGCGATTGTGCGTGTGCAGGAAGGCCGTGAACTGAGCCGCGTGCTGCTGCGGCGCGGCGACGTCCGCCGCGCCGCGCGCATCGACCAGATGTTCGACAGCCTGGAAGCGACCGGGTTCGCCGTGGAATCCCTGGAACTGGCGCGCGATGACGCCACCGTCTACGTCACCGCCACTCAGCCCGTCACCGCACCTGACTACCGAGAGGCAGCGGAACTTGTGGCGCAACTGGCGCCGGAACCCGTCAATTCGATCGTCGTCGTCGGTCTCTCGGCCGGGGTGGAATCGGAAAGGGTCACGTTGCGCCGGGAGCGGAACGGGACCGCGAGCGGTGGTGAACGCGAATTCGTGCCGGACCTGACGGACAACGAGAAGCGTGAGATCGCGCTCAAGGTCTTCGAGGAGTTGGAGGCCGAAGCCTTTCGCGTCGACGCATTCCGCATCACCCGCCACCGGGCGACGGTGTTCGTCACACCACGGCTGTTCCGGCAGTATGCGCGGAACGTCGGATGGGCGGCACGGATCGTTGCCAACAATGCCCCGGCAAGCGTCGAGGAAATCGAGGTCGTCACCATGTCGGCCGGGCTCGAGACGGGGCGCGTGACGGTCATGCGGCGCGATCTGGAGCGGGCCGTTGCCGGTGACGGCAGCCCCGAGGAGATCCATGCCAATGCGCTCATCCCGGGACCGAGCGCCGGCTTGCCGCCATTCGGCACAGTGCCGCGCGACGCTATCAACAACCCGCGCCGCTACCCCTCATTCAACCTCTACATACGGCCGGCTTTGCGCCAGCATATCGGTGGGCCGGATGCGTTCTGGCTGTACCAGATCTGGCTGGCGATATCGGCCGAGGTCGAGCTCTATCGCGGTCTGACGGTGAGCGGCACGCTGGGCAGGAACATCGTCAGCACGCTCGATGAAATCACGCTGGAGACGGACAGCCAACTCCCTCCCGTTCGCAGTCTGATCAAGGAGTACCTGCAGCAGGGCGACGACGGCAATATTGTCCACCTTCACACCCAGTACATGTTCCAGCCGGTCAAGAATTGGTACGCCCGGGTTGCGGCCGGACTGCTGGAGGAGATGTATGGTGGTGTCGGCGCCGAGGTGCTGTACCGGCCGTTTGGCTCACGCCTCGCTGTCGGCGCGGACGTGTTTCGTGTCCGCCAACGGGCGTTCGACCAGCAGTTCGATTTCCGGGCCTACCGCGTGACCACAGGCCACCTGAATGTCTACTACAAGGTGCCGTGGCTGAGGTTGCTGCTGGAGACGCATGCCGGCCAGTTCCTGGCGGGCGACCGGGGGGGCCAGTTTGTCGTCTCGCGCTCGTTCGACAGCGGCTTCCAGTTCGGTGCCTGGGCCACCTTCACCAACGTGCCGTTCGAGGTGTTCGGTGAGGGCAGCTTCGACAAAGGCTTCTACGTCCGCGTGCCTTTCGAATTGTTCATGACCAAGTCCAGCAGGCGCAGTGGGGTCTTCGCCTTCCGGCCGCTGACCCGCGACGGCGGCCAGATGGCAGGGCGGACGAAGGAACTCTATGGCATCGTCGAGGAAGGCAACTACGACAACGTCATGCGCGATTGGGACCGGTTCCTGGACTGATGTCCGACATGTCGTGGTTGCGCCACGACAGGCACTTGGAAGGCGCGAAACGGCGACGCAAACTGACTGACGCCGGCAGCCATAAGGTATTGCCGTCGCCTGCCTTGCCCGGGGTCCTGTTCAGTGTTGCCGACCTCGGGCGGAATTTCTCATTGCTGCGTCGACTGCACGGCACGGCTGTTGCGTTGCTGGTGCTGATCTGCGCCGTGCAGCTTCTGCAGGTCGCAATGCGTCGGCTCCTGGCGCGGGCCAGTCGGCAAGACATATCTGTTTTGTCGGCGTCGTCGCGGATCGCGAACCGGCGTGCTCTAGCCGCTGGCGATCTGTCGATGTTCCACATCGGACGCGCCATCACCTTTGGCCGACGATTTACTCGGCGGTTGTCCGTGGGGCAATTCGCCCGATGAGCCAGGGCTGGCGGAGCGCGATGCCCTGCGCATGCGCCGGCGCAGGGCGCGAAAGCCTGCTTCGTAGGCCATTGCGCCGTAGATGAACAGAATCGGCTGGATCGGAAGGATGTAGCGCTCCTGGGTCGCCCCCAGCAACGGTGGCAGAATGAACAGGACGACCAGGGCCGCAATCCGCCGATCGCCCCTGACCAACAGCCAGATCAAGCCAGGCAGCAGAATCAGCCCCGGGGCCGCGCGCACGAGCACCAGCGCATCCGGGGTGATCCCCCAGCTGGGCCGGATGCCAACCAGATGCAGAACCTTCACGCCGAAAAGCACGAGCCACGACAGCGGCATGTCGATGGCCTTGGGGAGGGCCGGGAACAGACCGGTCAGGTAGTCCTTGTAGGCTATGCCGAAGAACTCGAAACCGAGGGAGCTCTTCATGAAGGCGGCGAAGTAGCCGGCGTAGAACAGAACGCCGGCGCAGATAACGAGGAGCAGCAGACCCACATGCAGAGCAAGCTGTTGCCGGCTGGCGGCGCTGCTTCGGCGACCAACCTGGTCAATCAGCAGGAAGATCAACACCGGCAGACCGTTCGGCTTGGTCAGGCACAGTGCCAGCGCCAACGCGATGCTAACGGGGACCCGCCAGCTCGATGGGGCATCAGAGAAGTAAACGGCGAAGAAAAGAGTGAAAATCAGGAAGAAGTAATGGTCGGCTGAATTGTTCAGTTGGTACCAAATGGGATTTGGTAGAAGAATAAACAGGAAGAGCCAAGCATAATTCAGATTCGTCCTTGATATCCATACCAGCCATACTGCCGTGATTAAGAGGCCAACCGCCAGACTGAAGATGGAAAGCGGTAGCGTATTGCCCGGCGCGTAGTCGAAAACCGACAACAGCAGCGGCAGTAGCGGGCCCGACAGCACGAAGTGGTAAAGGTCGGCAGTCGGATCGGCGAACCGCTCCAGGATGTACTGGATGTCGAGCGATTGTCGGATCGTTGAGATCACCTCGTCGCCGCCGGCGGCATAAGACTGGCGGGACGTCATGTAGAAGTGATAGTCGGCGCCCTGTTGATAGTGTGCCGGCGACACCGGCTGTCCGGTTTCGTTGGCGATGGGCTGATACAAGGCAAACAGAAACAACAGCAGGCGGACGGCCGCGCCGACGGCCAGGGTCCATGCGATCATGCGCCACGTGCCACGTGCGGCGGGGCCGTCGGTGACGGTCATCGGAGTTCGCGCAGCTGTCACGACTGTTGGATCGGGCTAGCTCACGTTGTCCGGCCGTTTGCCGGTCGCTCCAGTCCGGTGGCGCGGTGGCGGCCGCCCGGCGACCGAAGCCCGGGACGAGGCGGCGATCCGTCGCGGCTTTGCGCTCGGCGGCTTCGGGAGTTTGAGTTCGACATTGCCGCTCACACCTAGTTGTTGTCCCTCTTTGCGACGACTATACAGCATCATGGGCACAAGGTAGTGTACCGCCGAATGAACGCACCCAGTCGAATTGACCCTGAATCCGGGGCGTCTCCCCTGGCCCCCGCGGCCCCGGTTGACGTACTCGACTTGCGTGGGATCTTCAAGCAGGTCCTCATTTGGTCCTGGATCGTGCCGCTGTGCGCCGCGGTCGGCTTCTACCACGGTTTCCAGAAAACCAAGGCATTCGTGCCGAAGTATGTCGCGTCGATGATCGTCGTGCCCAACAGCCAGAGTGGCGGAATGGAAAGCCTGCAGGGCGGTGTCTCGGGCACGGGACTTAGGAATGCGTTGACGACGGCGATCGGACTGTCGGCGCAGTCGTCGTCTTCCGGTGTGTTCGACCGGCTCAAGCTGATGATGGCCTCGCCCGACCTGGCGCGCCGCTTGGATGAAGAGTACGGCATGGTCCGGGAGGTCTTTGCCAGCAAGTGGGACGAGGAATCGCAGTCATGGCGGCGGCCGACAAACCCTGACCCGTCACTGATGGAGCGGGCGATGTCAGCTTTGCACCAGGATCAGTACCTGCAGCCCGGTGCAGAAGCGCTGGCCCGCTACGTCAGTTCGGTGATTGCTTTCTCGCCGGCGAAACTGCCTGGGGCGAAGGCGCCCGGAGATACGGAATTCGTGCTCGTTGAAGTCACCCACGTCGATCGAGACCGGGCGCTTGAACTGCTGAATCGGATTTACTGGACCGCGGACGATTTGCTTCGGTCTCACGAGAAAGAGAAAGTTCGAAGCAAAATCCGCTATCTCGAGGCGCGGATCCGGAATTCGGCGACGTCCGATCTGCGCAACTTCCTTACCGCCTCGTTGATCCGGGAGTTGAACTCCGAGCACCTGCTGGAAGGTGAGTTGCCGTATGCAGCCGAGGTCCTGCAGCCGGCATTCGTCAGCGATCTGAAGACCGCACCGGTGCTGACAAAGACCATTGGCGTGCCGACCTTCTTCGCGGCCGCCGTCGGCTTCGTCCTGGTGCTACTGATCTCCGTGTTCCGTGCCGAGAGTCGAAGCCGGCAGGCATAGGTGCAACGGTCGCCGGCAGACGGCATGGCAGCGCCGGTATCCACGCAGCAGTGGGTCATGAGCCGCTCTGCCGGGCTGTTACGCCTGTTGGGGCGGCTGCGCGCACCACTGTTTACTTGGGGTACGGCCTATTTCCTGCTGTGGTGCTATCGCAGCACCTTCTCGGTGTTGGCAGAGGTCGTCATCATGCGCCTCACCAACATCGCCGACACCCGCAACTATCAGAGCCGGCAGCTGCTGCAGACAATCGAGGCGCTTGAGAGCATTGCGACGCCAGGCGGGACGTTCTTCCTGCAGGGCGTGGCGACGGCTCTGACCGACCTGGTCGGCGGCGTCCTCGGAACCCTGACGTTCGGCAATCCGATCGCCATCAACATCGGTTTCCAGACCATCGGTTTCAACGGTCTCGTGGCGTTCCTGCGCGCGGTCGATCCGGCGCAACGAAAGGTGCTGTTCTTCCTGATGCTGTTGCCTTCGATCACGGTCTGGTCGTCGCTCGCATCGAAAGAGGCGCTATTGACCTGCTTCGTTGGTGTCGTCTGCGCGCACGTCGTTCGCATCTACAAGAACACCGACCGGTTATCGGTTGCGGCCCTGTTCTGCTTTGCCTTGATGGCGATATACAAGCCGCATTTCGTGCCCGCGATGTTGTTGCTGCTGGCTGTGCCCTACGTCGCCCGGTATTCGCCGCAGAAGGCGACGCTGGCCTTGCTTGCGGTGGTCGCAAGCCTCGTCGCGCTGTACCTGTTCCGGGACCGCATCGACTCGTTCGCGCTTTGGGTCGACGCGGCGCTGAATGCGATGGGCGGAAAGAGCGGGCGCGAACTCTTCCTCGTCGAGCAGTACGACGTATTCCTTAAGGCGCCGCTGGGCATGTATCTGAGCTTTACCGGGCCGACGTTCGACGAGGCGAACAAGGGCTTTCTGCAACTGGTCACCTTTGGCGAGAGCATCCTGATCATGGCGATCTTGCTGTATCAGCTGCTCCGGCGGTTGCCGCAGATCCCCGTATACAATCTGGTCCTTTCGCTCGGCGCGCTGTTCTGGATCCTGTTTCCGACCTATCCGCCCGCCGTGTCCAATCCGGGCACCGCGATCCGCTACCGCACCGGCTACATCCTCATCGTCTTTCTGTGTTTTGTCGTCATGTTGTCGCGCCCGCTCTACACGGACTGGGTGCGTGGCTGGCGGGTCCGGCACGCGCGCGGCCGCCGGTCGGCTGACGCCGGCGGGATGCCGCAGGTCTAGCCGGCGCCGGGGCCGGCCTCCCATTGGGCAATGTGCCGGCCGAGCAGGGCGAACAGCTTTTCGTTTTCGTCACGGTAGAGCGCGGCCAACGCGGCGCGGTCTTCGGGGCTCATTGGCGGGTACTTCGAACCCGGCTTGCTGCCTTGGCCGCGGCTCTTCACCCCCGTGAGCCGTTTGAACTGGCGCCAGCCCCACAACGCCGGCGGGAACTTCAGCACCCGTGTGGCATGTTGATAGAACAACATGCTCACCATCGGATTGATGTGCTTGGTTTCGGCAATCAGCTGTCCGGCCGAGGCGGTGCGAAACGACGGGTCCGCGCCGACGAAATCGAAGGCCCGGGCAACGAACGCGTGTGGGTCCGCGGCAATGTCTTCGTATATCAGGACCAGGATCTGGGAATCGGGAAAGACGGCCCGATAGCGCTCGATCTGCCGGTGATAGAAGCCCCGCGCGACATACTCGCTGTCGGGCCGGATAAAGCTCGAAAAGAGCTGATGACTGGCGTGGCTGCGCCGGCTCATCCAGTAGGCAGAGTATGCCCGCTCGACGGGGTCGCGCAGGATGAACAGGATCTTCATCTCCGGGTTGAGTGCCTGCAACTCCGCAGCGACGTTGGGGTAGTACATGTAGTCGATGCTGAACTCGCCGGTGG
>Ga0126335_1003102_pt1 | contig 10225 bp, 5 predicted proteins | sample OlaspJWI45metaG_FD_108409 | JGI IMG/M metagenome (GOLD analysis project Ga0126335, IMG submission 108409) | Marine gutless worms symbiont microbial communities from Oahu, Hawaii - Olavius sp. 1 OAHU.JWI-45 metaG | ecosystem: Host-associated > Annelida > Digestive system > Unclassified | place... | reverse complement strand
GCTCCTGTGGTGCTCTATGGTACCAACTTATACTGCTTGGTGGACAGAGGCATACGCATGTAAACAACTTGCCCAAGGTTGTTACGTGGTAGCGCATAGACCGGGGGTCGAACCCGCGACCTTCCGATCACGAAGCCGACGCCCTACCATTGAGCCACCACGCCATACGAAATACGAAATAGTGATAATGTTAGAAAGGCAGAAAAGACTTAGTTTTCTACCGGAAATGCAATCCATAGTCACTACTAACTGCGACAACTCTAGCGGGACCGAGTATAAAACATGGGGTTTTGGGTGGGTACATTCTTAAAAACAACGAAAACGCACAGAAATTCATCTAAAAAGCTGTATAAGCAGCATATGTAACGGCGGTGCCACCTAGCGAACTGATGAGAACTATTAGCAAAAAAAGGAATCAGACAATGTTGAAGAATGACGAAAATTTCCTGGGAAAACGCACAGAAATGCACCCATAAACTGAATGAGCAGCAAAGAGAATGATGGCGCCACCTAGCGAATTTATCTGAACTATTTTTGCCTAAAAGTTTTGATGGAGACAGTGTTACAAAAGGCCGAAAATTTTGAGGAAAAAACGCACCAAAATCTATTAACTGTATAAACAGCAAATAGGATTATGAAAAAATATCTGAATAAGCTGCATACGGAATGGCTGTAGAGAATCAGTTGTCGCACTAAGTACAGTACAGTGTTTGGGTTCGGGTTATGGTTAGGGTTTGGGTTACGGGTACGTATGGGGCTGCCATAGTGCAGTAGTGAACCTTCCAATGCCAAAAGGTCCGAAATTACAGTATGGGTTTCTGTACTGTAAACACAGCCTTACTGAAAAATATACAGTAAGGCTGACACAGACACGGCAGCAAAAATCTTTTTATCATACAGCAATGAAAGGTTGGCCTGGCGATGGCAAAGTTTTTGAGAGTAATGAATGTTCAGATGTATTTATCCACAGTGATAAACTATCACGTGCTGTAATTTGATGAACGTTTATTTGTAGATGCTGCATGGAAAGTCGTGTTATGTGTTGAGCAGCTGAAGACTTCAATAGACATTTTTTTGTGTCATTATGTGGGTTAAACCTCAAGAAATTCTGCTGGGTCATGCCTTGTGGGCCGTTGAATCTGCTAACCCATACTTTGTACTTCAGAAACGCAAAGGCAGAGGCTCAGGTCTCACTGGTCTGTTGGTTGGAACTTTGGATTCAATTCTCGATACCAAGTCTCCACCGTACAGAATTCTTCACCAGCTTTCCAATTCTGATGTCAGTTATATTGTAGCTGTGTCAAACAGTAGGACGGAAATCAATACACACTGGAAGTGGATTGAGGACCATCTTATGAGTACACTGTCAGCATTGGACAATACAGAGGAAATGCTGGAATATGTTAAATGCAAAATTGAAAGCCTTCGAGCCAGTGCATGTGTGGATGTTCCGACGCAGCAAGATGATGGAAGTGGCGGTCGTGAAGCAGTTGCCAGATTTCAGAAGTTGTTCAACATGCCACCAGAGGAAAAGCTTGTCAATTATTATTCATGTAGTTATTGGAAAGGTCGTGTGCCACGCCAGGGATGGATGTATCTGAGTGTGAACCACCTGTGTTTCTATTCATTTCTGATGGGTGGCGAGGCAAAGCTGATTATTCGATGGACAGATATAACCAAACTGGAATGTGGTAACAACCTTCTGTTCCCTGACAGCATTCAGGTGTCAACACGTCAACAGAACTATTACTTCAGTATCTTCATATCCAGTGAAGAAACATTTCAGTTGATGCAGCAGCTTGCTAACATGGCAATGACCCAGCTCATTTCAGAAGAAAGCTACGAAGAAGATCGAACTTTGCCAACAACGATCAGCAAAAAGAAGTCTGCCCGAAAGTGGTCACTGAAGAGAGATCTTCATGCAAGATCACGAAGTGATGCCTATAGATGTATTTTCAACTTGCCTGTCATGGAGAAGTTGGATGGAGAAGTAGAATGTACATTATGGACACCGTACAATAAGCAACATGTCTGGGGTACTCTTTATCTCTCATCTGGGTTTGTCTGCTTTGCCAGTCGTGTCAAAAATTTAGTAAATGTAGTCGTTCCTCTTTCTGAAATAAACATTGTTGAGAAAATTGACAAGAGTGCAGGTCATGTACTGCCAAATGCTGTGTTGCTGACAACAAGAGGAAAGATGAATTTTTTGTTTGCAGAATTGGAAGACAGAGATTTCATACTAGAACGTATATCAGATTTCTTGGTTCGCCCACCATCATTTTCTCGTAGCAGTGTCAGTTGTGCATCATGTCCAGATGATAATATACAGAGCAGTACATCAGTTAGTAGTATGCCAGTCCCTGCCCTTGCCACTTTATTTGACCATCCCATGTCCGATGAAATGTTGGCAAAAGATGCAGCGAAGAAGTCCGTGTGGCAGGATTTGTTTCTGGAGTATGGACGTGGGTTGTGTACATATCGTACTCACGCAGTTCACGAGAACATATTGAAAGGCATTCCTGACAACTTACGAGGTGAAATCTGGATGATCAACTCTGGTGCTGTGTATGAGATGAAGGCAAATGCTGGCTATTACTGGAATTTGGTGAGAGAGACATCTGGCAGAGAGAATTTTACAACGGATGAAATTGAACGTGATCTGCATCGTTCTCTACCCGAGCATCCAGCTTTCCAGACAGAAGTTGGCATTCAAGCACTGCGGCGAGTACTAACTGCATATGCTTTCAGAAATCCACACATTGGTTACTGTCAAGCCATGAACATTGTCACTAGTGTTCTTCTTCTGTATGTGAACGAAGAGGAAGCCTTTTGGTTGCTGACAGCGATTTGTGAACGATTGTTGCCAGACTACTACAACACAAAGGTTGTTGGTGCTCTTGTTGATCAAGGAGTGTTTGAAGAGCTGGTCGAGATGTTTGTTCCGAGCCTTGGAAAAAAGCTGGATCGCTTGGGACTTCTGAGTCTAATTTCTCTTTCATGGTTCCTGACTATATTTCTCAGCGTCATTCCATTTCACTGTGCAGTAAACGTGATGGACTGTTTCTTCTATGACGGTGCTAAGGTGATATTCCAGGTGGCTTTGGAGATATTAGATCGCTTGCAGGAGACTCTGGTGGTTTGCAAGGATGATGCTGAAGCTGTAACAGCTATCACATCGTTCCTGGACAGCGTTGGCAGCAGTGATGTGAGCACATCTCTTGGCAGTAAGACGGACAAACAGTGGTCTGTTGACATTGTTGATTTGATCTACGACTCGTATAGTAAATTTGGTGACAAGATTACAAATCAAGACATCAGCAAGTCAAGGTTGAGGCATCGTCTCAGTGTTGTGCAGTCCTTGGAGGATGGCACCATGAAAAATGTTCTGCGAAGTGTCAACTCTGACTCGCTATTTACTGGACAAGAACTGGAACAACTTTTCATTATCTTCAAAGATGAGTATTTGTCCGTGTGCTACTGGCGGACAAATCAGCCACCTACTGATGTGTTTGACAAATACGATCCATGCAAACCCTACTATGAACAGTACAAGATAGATTTCGACCAGTTTAAGGTACTCTACTCAGCCCTCTGTCCGTGGATCGGTTTTCAACATTCTGATACACTTGCCCTGCGTGTCTTTAGGCTTCTGGATGCAAACCATGACAACATGGTCAACTTTCGTGAGTTCATTTGGTTCCTGAGCATGGTGTGTCGAGCTGATATGCCTGAACGACTGAAGCTGCTCTATCGTCTTCATCAACCACCAGCTCTACTCGACTCCGAACTTGCTGATGCCAACAATTCACCATGTAGGTCAGACTCAGCAGACTCTGCCATTGAAGCATCCGAATATTTTAATGACAGTCCAGCTGCTGATGCTAAAACTGCCGATGACCAACATAAACCCATTGTTCAGCAGGTAGTCAGTGATGAGGAGATGCCTGACACTTCAGATGCCCAAACATTTTCACGGCGGAACAGATACGGAACTATTCCGCCGATGAATCAGGGTGAATTTATCCAGATGTGCAAGACACTGTACGACCTGTTTGCTGATGAACCGAACGAGCAGCAGCTGTTTCATTCCATTGCGACCGTTGCCACACTGCTGTTGCAGATTGGCGAGGTCGGCAAGCGCTTCAGCAAGTGCTCTCTATCAGAAAGCTCGCCTACACAGCCATCCGAATGTATTAGTGCTTTGCCAGCAGCCAATGCCATGGCTGGACAGCCTGATTCTTTGGACCTGAATAGAGGTTCTGGGTCAGCAATTGACTTCAACTGGTCGATGACATTTGAGCAGTTCCTGGCATCAATGCTGACTGAACAGCCACTCATAGATTACTTTGAGAGTCAAATGGATATGATGCCGGCAATTGAACGTTTTCGCAGTCGTCGGTTGCAGCGGCAAGCAAGTACGCCTCCACCAGTCGTTAATCGTGATTCAGCTGTGATGTGAACCTGTTGCCTTCAGTTGACTGATCGTATGTTTTAACTGTGAAAAACTTTGATGATGTTATGTACCTGCCGTGCTTTGCATTGATAAGGAAGCAAAGCCACATGATTTAGAGTAGGCTGGCTCTGTATTGCCTCCTTTTTATGAAAGTAGTATTGAAATCTGGATCTTCGTTCATTTTGGCTGCTTATAGACAGTATTTCAATTTTTGTCCTTTTCATGGAATACATCTGTGATGTGTGGTTTATCCCCCAGGGGTTACCTGTATTTTATCATTGATTTTTTGCAAATCCCGCAAGTGGTTGGCAAGTGGGAGTATTAACCCATGAATGCCTGTGGCTTTGCTGCTCGTGATGATCTTATACATACTTGAAAAGCCAGCTACTTGGCAGTTCTGGTGCAATTGAAGGTCGAAATTGGCTTATTGTATGTACAGCTAATATTGTGATTACTCAGTCTCCTTGTACGCTTATTTTTATTAGGCTGCAGTTTACAGGGGTTGCGGCCCTAACAAAAACTATACAAAAGTAGGTCATAGGGGGTTGGGGGCTGGGTCATGTGACTTACTTTTAACTTTGCGACCCCTACATATCTCGGGAACAGCTACAGACCGATGGTCTTGCATGTGCAGTGTGTGCAGTGCATTCAATGCAGTCTTTGCCAAATTACTTTGGCCTCTTGTTAAGACTACAGTATGCATTTATTGTGTTAAGTTGTTTGTATATTCTCACATTTCACAATAACTTAACCCACAAATCATGTATTATAGTGCTGCATATGGTGGTGGCGACAGAAGGAACTTAACTTTGATGATTGTTGTGATATTAACAGCTGCTTTACAGATGCAAATAGAAGGTTACTGTTTAGGCCACATCAGATGTGTATTGTGACTGATGATCCCATAGCATGGTGTCTGTCACTTGGCTGCGCTGTGCAAAAATGGCTTCATGTATTGAGGTTAGTGTGGAGACTGAGACCCAATGCATATTGTATTAGATGGGGGTCCTGATCACCCCCTATGGCGAGGGGGTTCGATGCAGCCTTTGTCAAATTACTTTGGTTTTTGTTCAAAATATTAGAAAGCCTGTACTCTATTACAGACTAGTGGCAGTTCTGGTGAATTAAGGTGTGAAACTTTTTGAAATGTGGACACTTGAGGGTAACGTGGACTTTGCCCATGAGTAGCTACACTGTTATTTTACTAATACTAATACAGGTACACTATATACCGTGCACGTTTCGTATATACGGGTTCCAAATGATAATGTGAATAAATATGAGTAGTCAAGTAGTGATGATGTTGATGTGATGCATATGTTTTCTGCTTTTAATCATGACCAGTGCATTTTGTATAAGTTTGTTTCATTTTTTGGCCGCATAGTGCTTTGCTTCAGTGCTTTTGCCTTCAGTGCTTTGACGCTGTTGGTTGGGTGACAGGAAGGGTATCCGGCCTGTAAAAAACCTTGTGGGGGTTGTGGGGGTGGGGCGCCGTTAGTCCGGTGAAGGTGGCGCGGCTGGCGCCCACCCAGACTGTCGGTGCCTCTGCACCGACAGTGTATTTCTTCTGGTACCGGCCTACCCGGGTTGTCCCGGAACAAAGGCCTTTAAACGGTAGTTAGTTTTGGGTCGCATAGAATGTGTGAGATGCGGACCACCCATGTTCTCTTGGCGTGGTGTGTCTGTAGTCGCACCTGTCACCTGCAAAATTCACTGAATGGATCAAGGTCCTGTTTGGGATGGAGACTCCTGGGGATGCAAGGAACGTTCTATAAGACGAGGATCCCCCATTTCGCCTACGAATTCGATGCGGCCTTCGCCTAATTACTTTGGCCACTCGTTACATTCATGTCTTTTGAGATGTAAAGCATCTCTGGGTGGTATGCCTGATGCTGTCAGTTTGTATTATTAAGAGGGAACATTAACACAGCTGCTCTAGTTACTATAGCACAGTGCAATACTCTTGTTGCACGATGTTCTAGGCAGCTTATACGTCCAGCAGATTGGTTTTTTTTCACACTGGGACCCTTACGCTGTGAGCCTAGAGGCGGTTGCCTACAGTTCATATTATAACGCAGTGGAGTGGTACTAGTGGGATTAAAGCCTATCTCAGTGGCCAACTGGCTTCCTTCAGTGCTTTTACACTGTTGGTTGGGTCATCTGACCTGTAAAAATCGTCCCCTAAGATCTTTAGCGAATCACAAAAGTTGAAAGTAGGTCACGTGACCCGGAATATGTCTCGCATATAACCTACTGTTGCGTGGTTTTCGTTAGGGCCCCAGCCGCCCATAGGCACACTAAATTTCAATTCTCTAGCTTTAGCCATTCCGAAGATATGAGGGGGTCCCAAAATTTAAAAGTGGGCCCCCTTTCCCTATCTGTAGGGGGATCAGGACTCATGTCTAACACATCGTTCTGTGGGCCCCCAGGAGTGTTCACCCCAAACAGCATCTTGATCTGTTCAGCCATTTTTGTACAGTGAAGCCGAGATGAGCCGCGTGACAGTATGGCAGACGACGCCGCGAACATCGGTAAGAATAGTCAGCATCTCATGCATTCGATGCAGCCTAACAGTGTAGAAAATAAGCATATAGCCTACTGACAGTTTGACAAAAATGCATAGGATTATCGGGCTGTGTGTTAGTTTATTAAAGTTGGAAAAGTTACTTCTACAGTGGTCTGTTCACTTCAGTCTGTTCAGTTGAGTTACAATAACAGTATATGAATGTACTGTACCTGCACATATAGTATAGTAAGGCCTACTTTGTCAAATAAAAGTTAGGACTTCAGATTTGTGACCTTTAACTGCGCTGGCCATTCGGAATGGCCTTTGACAAACGTAATAAGATGTTACCGGACAATGCACAGATGGCATGACAGAAGCTTTGATTCACTTAGTGCCACACTTACCTCGCAACATACAGACACATCGTCTAATTGAAATCTAGTAGTCTACCAATCCAGTTAAAGGTCTCTACAGTGCCGATATAATTACACATCACAAAGGTCCAGTAGGGCCTATACTCTGTTCTGGAGCAATAGAAATTCTAATGAATAGCCAGGAGGTGTGAAAGTGCAAGACAGAAATAAATACGAACACTTTAAGGGGCACGTGCCCCAGAGCATGGAACATAACATCAATGCGGACGTGAACAAGAACAATTTAAAGGTAGTTTCATTCAAGTTATCGATCATTCACAATACCGCTGTCGATCCAGCACTGCACTGCAGCCAGAAATGACTCGATCATTACGGTGGCTATCGCACCCAGCTGAGAACTACATCTCAAATCTCTGAAACTGATGTCAGAGACTTGTGGCGGCTACGATGACTTGTGGTCGATTACATGAGGTCGGCGAGCTGATGGACATGTTCTGACGATGATTGTTGTTGTCGATAATCGTTGCTGTGCTGTGACAGAGTCGTTTCAGCTGGCGAAACAGGTTGCTGGCTACAAAGAGCATTCCGACCGCAGATATACCGCCGGCGATGGCTTGAATGGCGACCAGAGCGGCCAGGTTCACGAGACTATACGGTGATGACTCTGCACCAGTTCACATCACTAATAAGAGAGACTTACCACCGCAGAAACATTAGGAGCTAGAAAGTAGAAATAATGAAACACACAGTTGAAACTTGTGACCAGTGCTTTATGATACATCTTGTGGAAGACAGACCTTATCCGAGTCTTCTACTCGAGATGTATCATGTAGAGTTTATCCAATCGTATGGCTAATAGTCTATAGACTACCTTTAGGTTAGAGCTGCCAAGTTTCGATTAGTTTCGTAGTAGGGAATAGGGGACCTACACTTTTTCAAAAATCTGGAGTAGCAGCAGACTATTTTATTACAGCACAACGCAATTGAATAGTTTTAGAGAGGTGTATACTAAATCTAGAGGAAGAAAATTTGGAAACTTCAGGAGTCACTTGCCCCAGTTTCCCTTTAGTAGCGACGTCACTTGACAAACGTAATAAGATGTTACCGGACAATGCACAGATGGCATGACAGAAGCTTTGATTCACTTAGTGCCACACTTACCTCGCAACATACAGACACATCGTCTAATTGAAATCTAGTAGCCTACCAATTAAGACGATATTGCAATAAAGGCTTACACAGAAATTCCTGGACATCAGGGAAAAGTGCAATTGAGAACGAGCTAAAACAGGGCCTCAGACAAGAGAGATTATGAACTTAGCTTAATGAGAAAGAAGACAAAAGCGACGTACGCGAGTCGTTCTTTGCTGTGGCTACGCTGACACTCAGTCGGTCAGCGTCTTTGACTATTGACAATGTAGTCAGGACGAGGGCAGCGGCACAGCCCAGCAGCGCACACGACATCAGCGTGACTGATACCACGCTCTACAGCATTTGTGCAAGTTAGAGAGAGCAACAAGAGGCCAAAGTAATTTGGCAAAAGCTGCATCGAATCCCCGCTCGCTGTGTGGGGATCAGTAACCCCGTCTAATACAGTGTTCTTTGGTCCCCCAAGAATGTTCACCCCAAACAGCATCTTGATCCGTTCAGCCGTATTTGCACAGTGAAGCCGAGTTAAGCGGCATGACAGACAGACTGGCTGACAGACAGACACCGCAATCATCGGTAACAATAGTCTGCATCTCATGCATTCGATGCAGCATAAAAGGGAAATATAGGATGCAAATTCGTGCACAGCTGTCGCTATAGGTTATTCAGCCATATGATTTCTGCTGCATAGACCTAATTGGCTGGCGCAGTCCTATAAGCAACATTTATTCTCACCGCATTGTATGCAGTGATCTCAACAAGGACTTTGGACCCAAGACCAAGGACTCGAAGTATCAAGGTCAGTGGTAAAAAGGAAAACCAATGATCACAAAATTCGTATGCACAGTGAACTGCGAACATCAATTGACTCCAAGAGTTTGTCTGACACTTTCTGTGTCTGTAAACTTTGTATCTATTCTACATTTCATCAACTACACAGTACACACGCATTCAATGGCCTTGAGAGTCGAGGTCAAGGCCAAGAACTAATGTCGCTGATGGTGTGATGTCACTTATTGGTTTATCACTTATGGACTGGTGGTGTAGACGAGTGTCACGCGAACATGTCTACCCGATCATATAATGTTTTCCTTAGTCCTTGAACTGCGTGTGCGACTTGGCACTGCGCCAGCCTGCAGCAGTTCTTAATTCATCACACAGGACAGGAGTGAAGCAATCAGTTTATATAACAAACTTTAAGTAGGTCTAAAAACGAAACACATCTGTAGTTCATACTTACGGCGGTCATAGAGTCCGGTCGCTTGCCGTAACACAAACCAGCAAATCCAGCAACAATTAACTGCATGCACAACAGTCATACACATAACACAGCAGTAAGCTCACTGCCATATGCCATAAGTATAACCCATTAGGAAACCTAAACTCCGGTCGCAGCCCGGAGAGCAAAGCTCATTAGAAGCGCCTCATTGCAGCTCGTATTCGATGCGGCTATCTCTAAGTTACTTTGGCGTCTTGTTTCTCGTTGTTTCTACATGTCGATTTGTGTTTTTTTCTACGATAAGGTTGATGTGACTCGTACAATTCGAATCCGTTGTAATGTGACAAAACGTATATCGACAGTCGCCAGATGGCGACAGGGAAATGTTTTAAAGTATTATTTTGGCTGTTTTTAGAATATTAGACAAGTTACACATCTTTAGTAATATATTATGTACCTGTAGCATTTTTATTAAAATGTGAGCACAGATCTAATCTTTAGGCACATGTTACAGCTTATTTGTT
>Ga0126335_1003101_pt1 | contig 10226 bp, 5 predicted proteins | sample OlaspJWI45metaG_FD_108409 | JGI IMG/M metagenome (GOLD analysis project Ga0126335, IMG submission 108409) | Marine gutless worms symbiont microbial communities from Oahu, Hawaii - Olavius sp. 1 OAHU.JWI-45 metaG | ecosystem: Host-associated > Annelida > Digestive system > Unclassified | place... | reverse complement strand
GACTGAAGCCTATCTCCGTGGCCAACTGGCTTCCTTCAGTGCTTTGACGCTGTTGGTTGGGTCATCTGGCCTGTAAAAATTGTCCCCGAAATGACCTATAAAGTGTCGAGTGGGACGTTAAATCTCTGCTTACTCACTCACTCACTCACTCATTATGTGGGTAATCTACTGAACTCACTAGAGCTAAAATCAAAACTGTGAATCACAAAACTTGGCCAAAAAGAGCAGAATCTGTCTGTACAATGTGACTACACAATAAACTCACCGGTCGCCAAAACGACAAGCACCGACTTTGCTAAAGAAAGGACACAACGGTCGTTCAGTGCTGTAGCCTACAGGTGCTTCAGGTAGACGCCATGCCCCTCCGTCATCATCCTGCAACACCCATCACTCTGCTGTTATCACTATGCTCAAAACTGATGTCATGCTGACAATAAAAAAACAAGCTCAGCTGTCACTGACAAAGTGCCCGATGCTACTGCCCTCTAGTGAATGACTGCAATTTATTGGCTGGACTTTGTGACTTGCAGTCAATACCTAAAGGCGGCATTTGACAGCATATTGGCCTGATTTTCCGACTTTTACCTAGCACTCTTCCATCTGACGCTCTCAATAAGGGGGATCCCCTCAAGCTATCGGGTTCATATTTGGTATGGGTAAACTAGAATGGCTGGGCTACAATCTGGTGAAGGTGCATGATGATCGACCCAGTCGTTTGGGCACAATACATCAACATGACAGACACACAGCCACTTTTCGTGACAAACAACCACATCGCCAAAGCCAATTCTGCCCTGCGTACTGGCGTCAGGTGGCAATTAAAATTCATGCAAGCCTGGTTCTGATCATGCAAAAATACGTTTCTCTAGCAACAGTGAAACTCATCACAAGCACAAGGAGAATAATGGCATACAAAGTACAAAGCAACTTGCCTTTCTCTCGTTGACGGTTGCTTCCTTTAGCAGCTGATCCTGAAAGGGAAAAACCACAATGAACAACGAAAGTAATTCAAGCAAGTTGATATCACAGCATAACGCAATGACAGAACCGCTTCACCTGAAATCTGCAGAACACGGCGTTAAGCGACAACTTGGTAAACCGGCATTCAACAGCCGTGAGCACATGCTTAGAGACTTCACATCAACATGTGCACTATTCATTCACTTGTTGTTTGATTACACAGGTAGCTTAAACACATATATATATATCACTATATCACCATACATTATACACTAGATGCTGGTTGGTTGCCGAAAAGGTTTGCATCTGCATGGCCTGAGCTAATAATAGCTTGTGACATCAGAGGCACGACTGCACCACTGCAGCTAGTCTGCGTGGCCTATAGGCCCTTTGCCGACGCCTTACGATTAGAGACAGACAGGCAGGAGGACAGACATCACAACCAGGTTACATATTGCGTCTTTTGCCTTTACAGGCAACGAACGCAAAAATGATACACACAAATGATGTTAAAAATCAGAGTATGCTAAGTTCCAAGTTCAATTTAGACTCTAGAACGAGTAAATTTTTCACACTGTAGCTTTTAATCACCGACTTTCATAGTAATCTGACATGGTGGTACCTAGAGGAAAGATTGGTCCATAAAAAATGTGGAAGTCTGTATTTTAAATCTTAATCAACTTTTTTCGTGTTTGGACATTTTTAACTGTGAAGAAATTCTGCATGCAACAGTGGTAAAATTACCCACATCACCTTAATATATGTGTGCACCTTACATTGTAAAATGAAATGCTGTACTTTTTGCAGTTAAAAATGCTATCACTTACTATAACATTGTGTTTGAAGCAACAGGAAACCTTCACTTCCAATGATAATGTTCACAGTGCTGTCCTCATGACATTATCATTTCAACCATAGCTATCATAAACAGTGTTCAAAATGACAGCCTTCAACTTCGACACAGACCGACAGATGACGCCTCCATTCGTCAATGATGCAACTCACAGCAAGTGTTATCAGCGTCCAATGACACTTTTATGATATCATTATCAATACCCTGTTAAAATATTAAATTATTAATGAAGTAATTTTGAGCATAATTTTTAAAGTTTATTTCAGCTTCTGCTACATAAAAAATACTGAACACTGCAACATGTTCTGAACCACAGTCAAAAGGTACTTTTACTTTCACTGGGTAGGGTGTGCACATACTTCAGGTGACGATGATAGTTTTATTACAGTTGCAGTTTCTTCAAGATTAAGACTATTCAAAAACTACAAAAACCAGTTGAGATTAGCCAAAGTTATAATCAGATGTAGACTGCCACATTTTTATGATCCACTGTGTATAATTTCATAACTACCAGCTGCATCAAATATCATCAAACACCTCTTTTGCACCAACCAACGTAGATATAATACAGCACAAAAAGATACAACAGTATCAGCACATGATAAAACTGCATCCGACAGCATAGCCGCATCCACTGCCTTGTCTCTAAGTAACCCAAATGTAGTTTGTTCACGACAAGTTAAGTCTATTTCACGCACGGGATGCCATATTCAAATCATCCTCCATTGTCAATACTATTATTACACTTCTCATCAACACTACAAAACAAACTGTATGTTCAACAGAAGCACTAAGTCTATATTTACACTCAGTAACCAAACCTGCCCAATATCTATTGCATAAATATAATACAAAGTTACATCTAAAGCAAAAAATGCAATTTTCCATGACAAGCTTGTGCATTTTCCACAGCATTCTGTGATGTGAACAAAATGTGTGTTTTAAACATTTTAGCCGGGCGTTTAGGAGCGTTTATTAAGGGCCTACACTTCGCTTCAACATTCTGGGATTGTGTACGGTCACTGAACAACAACGGTTTGCCGTCGAACGTGATGCACATGGACCGCTGCACACTATACCGCTGAAGGCCTGTCAGCACACTGCAGTGCGCTGTAGTAACTATGAGCCGTGACACACAAACAACTTTGGCAAGCAGGTAAAATGTACGCCAGTTACAGCCCACACTGCTTGAAGTTGAAACTTAATCAGTCATGCAGGGACTGAGGCGATGAGTGATGACTGCAAGCCAGCGAGTGGGGCTGGTGGCATCTGCTATAGATGCATGACATCTTGCACAAGTAGACACTGAGTCACTGGCGTGCTGCAGCAACTGGCTGCCAATGCCATCTTGCCTCTGCACAGTGCAGTAAGCTTACCGAATTGCTTGGCCGAGTCTGTAATTAGACTCAAGTCTAACGACATATTATGGAATTCCGCGACTTAGCGCTGCACCACTAAATTCCGCGACATTTCTCAGAATTCAGCAGTGCAGTGTGAAATTCCACAGGCAGCAGAAAACTGTGGGCCTTATTACATCAATTCTTACACTGCACACCAGCATGAACTCTCGTAATACAATTTCTTGAATTATCAGCTATACTCATTGACCAGCTTTGCAAAAACTTGAAGTAAGGGTACCATGGCCAAAAACACACTTAAGTGATACATATTATGATCTTTTCTCCTGCAGAAATACCGACAAATGACTTGAAAATTCACATTAAAAACATACAAAACGTGCCAGGACATAAAGCATGACAGCAAGAAGCTCAGTGACCTGTTAGCTTCTTCCCTTAAACATTTAAGTAAGTAATATAAAACAAAAAGTGTAAAAAATGCTGTTCTGAACTCAGAGGATATATAATCGCCATCATGCACCACTGAGCATTGGTGCACCCTTCACCTGACGAGATTTCTTCTCATCTTCCACTTTCTTTCTCTCGTCCTCTTCCTGCCTCTCTCTTCTCTCACGTGCCTCCCATTCTTCCTTAATCCTCCTCTGCATCAGCAACAATTAAACACGACCTCACACATAACAACTGGCCAAATACCCCTCCCCTCAGTCGTTCCCGTGTTGTACAATAAGCAAAACTTTCCCCAACTCCCCCTCACCCCAAACAGGACCTCGATCCATTCAGCTGCTTTTGCACAGCAAAGCTAAATGAAGTCACATGACAGACAGGTGCTGGGAGCATGAATCCCTAAAAACACACCAAATGGTACATCACTTTTCTCTAGCATTCTTTTGCTTGAACCGTTATCTCTGCACAGAGTGAGTGAGTGAGTAAAGGCTTAACATCCCACTCGACATAAGGGCCATTTCAGAATGTTTTACAGGCCACACGGTCCAACCAGCAGTTTCAAAACACAGATCGACAGACTGCACAGGATCTATTTCAAAACAGTCTTAAAAATAACTAAAGCGCAACAAAATCAGTTTAAATAATACCGGGCGCAGCCCGGTAGGCCGCAGGGCCTACGGGCGTAGCTCATAGTAAGATCGCGCGCTAGTATTTGTATTGTATATGCTTGGACGTGCTTCCTAGTCTGCAGTTTTTGACTGTAACGTTGTACTGAGTGACCCGTAACGAAAACTGTAACGAAAGTCTGGATGTCACGAAATGATGAGTGTCACGAAAGTCTGGCTGTCACGAATTGATGAGTTGAGGTTTATATCAAACAGTTGTTACCTTACCCTTTTACCCTTACCCTTCCCCTTACGTCACGAACGAAAATCTGGCTGTAACGTTGTACTGAATGATAAAAACATACTTTATTCAGGTGTTTTACACGAACACCTTTATATCGGACAATTGTTGCGATGGTAAAAAAATACTTTCTTCCGGTGTTTTAGGTAGATAATGAACAAATATGCTGTAACATGTGCCTAAAGATTAGATCTGTGCTCACATATTAAAAACAATGCTACAGGTACATAATATATTACTTAAGTTGTGTAACTTATCTAATATTCTACAAACAGCCAAGAAAATGGGTAAAAACCTTTCCTTGGCGCCATCTGGCGACTGTCTATAAACTTTTTCTTGAATTGCAACGAATACGGATCAGTTCAACGTTGTCGTAGAAACAAACACAAATCGACTTATAGAAGCAACGAGAAACACGACGACAAAGTAATTTAGCGATAGCTGCATCGAATACGCGCTGCAATGAGGCGCTTTTAATGAGCTTTGCTCGCCGGGCTGCGACCGGAGTTTAGGTTTCCCAATGGGTTATTTAAGTAATAAGAACAAGCAATGAACTAAAGCTAAATGACATTAGTTAAACAAGACCTGCAGTATGCCTTGGCCTGTTCTACCTACCTCTTGTGTGACAGATAGACTTGACATGCACTTTTCATTGCTACCCTGTGCTGCCGAAGTACTATCACACATTTATCAATTTGTAAAAGACTAAAACTACTAAATGATATTGAAGACGAACGTCAAGGTCACTCATATTCAATCAAGTTCTTCCCCTCCCCCAACCTAGTTAGTATTTGGTAAAAATCAGTTCATTCGCTCATCCCAGACAAGGTCTTTCTGAAAGATGATCGCATGCAACAACGACAAACAAAATCCTGCAAAAGATGATCAAACGAGAGAGACAAACCTCTTCTTCTTCTCTGCGTATCCTTTCCTTCTCCTGACGATCTTTCTTCGCTAGGAATGCTGCTTGTGCAACTGCCTCACGGCGTAACCACAACTCATGCTGGTACTGCCTGCTTACCGATTCACACGTGTAAACAATACTTTTGTCAAAAACAATAAAACAACAATTCAGAACAAGAGGCCAAAGTAATTTGGCAAAGGCTGCATCGAATGCACCACACATATTGCATGCTCAGGACTCGGTAACTGTAGCCGTTCCTGAGATACGTAGGCAATCGCAGAATTTAAAAGTAGGTCATGTGAACCCGCCCCAAACCCTATGAGTTACTTTTGCACAGTTTTCGTTAGAACATCTAGCCCTCTGTATGCATGCAAAATTTCAAATCTCTAACTTTAGAAATACTAGAGATACGAGGGGGTTCCAAAATTTAATGTGGGTCGCGTGACTCTGCCCCTGACCCCCTATGACCTACTTTTGAACAGTTTTCATTAGGGCCTGTCGCCCTCTATATGCACGCAAAATTTCAAGTCTCTAGCTTCAGCCGTCCCGGAGATACAAAGAAATCCAAAATTTTAAAAGTAGGTCTCCTCCCCCTGACTGAGGGGGATCAGGACTCCCGTGTAACACAATACCCCATAGGCCCCTAAGAGTGTTCACCCAAAACAGCATCTTGATCCGTTCAGCTACTTTCAGACAGTGAAGCTGAGTTGAGCCGTGTGACAGACAGACAGACTGACACCATGTACATCAGTAACAATAGGCTGCATCTCATGCATTTGATGCAGCCTAATAATGGTTACAGCATCTGCATCAATTACAAAATACTCTTGCAATACTCTTATCGTCCACACTACTTACAATAAGAACAAATCGACAGTCAGTTGTTGACAGTAGCTCCGCTTGGTTTACATGTCTCATGGGCCAAGACAAAACTACAGAATCTGGGCTCTGGCCCTCGTCCTGCTGCCGTATCCGTTGACGTCAACCTCGTCGAGCCCGTAAACATGTTCGTCTACCTCAGCAGCCTACAGTCCTCTGATGGATACTGCTGGCCGGACATGAAGCATCGCATAGGACTCGCAGCTAGTGCGATGTCGTCACTACACCACATCTGGACTGACACGTGCCTTACAATCCCAACGAAAATCCGTCTTTTCCAGGCTTCGGTACTCTCCATACTTCTCTATGCTTCCGAGATCTAAACTCTCCGTGTCACTGACATGAAGAAACTAGAGGCTTTCTAGCTGAAATGTCTCCGGCAAATCCTCGAGGTTCACTGGCATCAACACATAGCTAATTCAGAGATACTGTCCCTTGCTGGTGTTGGGCGCACTAGCAGAGCAGATGACCCGTCAACGCACAGCAGCTTTTGGCCACACTGCACAACTGGCCCACAATGTTCCAGCTCGTCTGGCCCTCTGTTGTCAGATCGACGCATCTCTCGGCCATCTTCCCAGTAAAAATCACAAATATCGTCCCCGTCGCCCAAGGAACAGATGGCTATTTCTAGTTCGGCAAGACTTTAACTGTTCCCCGCTGATCTGTGCAGAAAGGCGGTCCTTCGTGGTCATGGTGCTAGAACGATGCTATGGCCCTCGCCAGCTACGTGGACCTGATGATGATGATGGTACATGCAGTCACCAACTGCTATGCTTAAGTGATCAATAACACTGTTTATTACTCAGTTGTTAAATGTCAAATAACATTCTCTATCACATTTCACATCATAAAGCAATTAAATCCAACTGCACCTTTCTTGTTCTGCCCAAGCATCATATTTCTTCTGATATTCATCCTCAACTTCCACACTACCTTCTACAGAACAGTTTTATAACAAACCAACATAATAAGAACAGTGAACATGTCTATAGCTTACAATAACAAACATTATGTATAAAAACATCTGGACCAGACTGGTTAAAAACGGTACTTGGGCCAGCTAAAAGTTTTGGAAAATTCTTTCAAGTCAAGCAGGTCAATGTCTACAAGTTATGATCATGAGCATCTTCAAAACAGCCACTACCGAATCTACAATAAACATACCATCAATACAATCAGCTGTTTTTGTGATTTGTTCATCTCTTTCTTGTGCTTTTGCCTGTCGACGAGTCTTTCTTTTCTTCTGTTTTAACCTCGAACGCCATTTTCGATGACTGCCATCACAACAAAACAAAACCAAGCTGAGAAAATATAATAACAAATAATAAACTTAGTAACCCTATATATAGCCATTAACAAGCCTATAATGCACCGAATTAGTTATATAAACTCATTTCATTTATTGACTGACTGATGCGGTCTTTTTACAAGCACAGTCAAGAATGACTATGCTCAGATATCGTCTAAGTACTTACTTACAAAATACTTAGTTACAAAAATACAGTTCGTCTAAAAACCGGCAATATCCTACTTTAGCCCCGGAAGTATATTCACCGAATTCACCGACGCCAGCAATGTCACAGACAATGTTGGCATGAGTAAGCACAGAATTTCACCATATACTGCTTACTATCTCAAATGACTTATGACTAACTATAAAAACTGCACCACTTCGGTCCATGGTCACTTCGGTCTAAGACCAATGTGCACATCCACTTCGGTCCTAAGCACTGAAGTGACTTAGCCAGATCAGTCCACGACTAAGCCAGATAGGTACTTGTGCAACTATAGGCCTATGGGAGTAGCTAAAACAGAAGTGGTGAGGAAGTTTCAAAAAATCCTTTACTACGAAGTGCCGTAGGTTTGCTAGATTTATAATATAAAAATAAATAATTATAATATCTAAATACTGTTAACTCTTATGTCCCATATCTTAATTTAAGGGTGAATGAAAGGTTCATAATAAATTAATAATAGTCCTAAACATCTTGTTCTGTTATTTCAGATAAGAGAAACTCAATCAGTACAAATACGTTTACTGAACACTACTGCTCTAAGCAACATTAGTGTTCATACAGTAAAAAGCCTACTTGCACGTCACATCCAAATCGAATACATATACAAACATCTCTGGAATTAACACTAGTAGTCATTATTTTCAGTTTGTCATTGATTTCGATCGAAGCATCTCTCGGCCGTCTTCCCAGAAAAAATTGCAAACATTGTCCTTAAGTGATCGATAACACTGTTTATCACTCAGTTGTTAAATGGCCTACAGAAAGTCCAGTGGATGATTGGTTCTATGCTCCTACCTATGCATGTAGGCACATACGTGCGACAAATATTCGACAGTAGTGCGGTTCCCTTTGCACTTGTGGCAATAGAATGCTGCAGTGATGGGGATAACATCAAGCAAACTTCAAAGCACAGGTTTTTAAGTCGGCGTAAGTGCGAATTCCTTTTTTCCTGCTGACTTCAGTGCCAAAGTATTTTGCAGAGAAGCAGTTAGAGCTGAGCTGTGACGTCGCATTAGCTGGTTGTCTTTGTTGCAAGCGGTATAAGCACACAGCAGTTGTGTGATGTAGCTATTGCAGACATCTCATTTCTTGCCTCAATGCAGACTGATGCTAAATTTACTAATATCTTTGTGGACCTCTTCAAACGTCAAATAACTTACAGATAAAAGAAATTTGATTCATTCCAGGCTATTATACGAAAGTCATTTGAATATGTTAGTTTAGCAATGACAGCAAAGATACAACACTGCAGTTAGGTCAGTACAGGCCGATGTATGCTGTTTGTAACAAATATCAAACCAGTAATATTAAAATATGCCGGTGATCACTGAGGTTCAGATCAGTCCTTGTGAGAGTCAATTTGGTCCTTGCGATGATGATGTTTCTAATTACAGGCCTGTAAGATTAACTTGTATCTTATGCAAACTAACGGAATCACTAGTAGTAAGAGATCATTTAATGAAATTCTTTATTTCCAATAAATTGTTTAGCAACTGCCAGTACGGTTTCATAAAAGGAAGATCCACAGTTTTACAGCTTTTGCATATTTTGGACAAATGGACAGAACTACTGGATGACGGTAGACAGGTTGATGTTAACTACACAGACTTTGAGAAAGCATTTGATAAAGTTCCTCATAAAAGATTGCTTACTAAATTAAGATCATATGGTGTGAGAGAAGACTTAATTAAACGGATTAAAGGTTTCTTAGTACATAGAGTTACTGTTAATTCGGAATATTCCTCCTTCATGCCTGTAACAAGCGGTATACCACAAGGCAGTGTATTACGTCCACTTTTATTTGTAATATATATATATATAAATGATTTGCATATGTATATAAAAAATTTGCAGATTGCAGTCTGTTTGCAGATGATGCTAAATTAAGTAGATATGTATCAAACCAGGATGATAGTACTGATTTGCAGAAAGGTTTTTGTGCACTTAAAGAATGGTCAGATTATTGGTTGTTAAAACTGGATATAAAGGAATGTAATGTACTATCCTTATCTTACAGTAACACAATAACCAAGTATAAATATTCGGCATCTGTTGATAATATGATCATTGCTTTAGAGAGGTGTAATAAGGTAAGAGACCTGGGAGTAATTGTGGATAGCAAATTGTCCTTCTCTGATCATCACATCACATCACATCACATAGAGGAAACAGATGCAGGCCTTAACAGGCCTCTGTATCTGAGAAATAAATGTTCGGCTAAAACTTCAAAATCACAAAAATTACTAATCTAATATACTGCGGTTACCAGTGCCATGGAGATATGCCTTGTGGTTATACAATACCTCTTGGTTAGACCAGAATTTATCTAAGCGGTTTTTAAAACAATTAACAGTATCAGCAGAAACTACATGGTTTGAGAGACTATTCCATATGGGTATTACCCG
>Ga0126335_1003100_pt1 | contig 10232 bp, 5 predicted proteins | sample OlaspJWI45metaG_FD_108409 | JGI IMG/M metagenome (GOLD analysis project Ga0126335, IMG submission 108409) | Marine gutless worms symbiont microbial communities from Oahu, Hawaii - Olavius sp. 1 OAHU.JWI-45 metaG | ecosystem: Host-associated > Annelida > Digestive system > Unclassified | place... | reverse complement strand
GGACTACGACGCTATGTCACGTCCCGCTTTGCATAACCGTTTTATGTTTAGCTATCGCCCAGCCCTAGTAGGTGTGCAACGGCGATGATCCCAATACAGCTGGCTTGGCGTATACCTGCGTCGTGTGTGCGACTCTTTCGGCACGCAGAGATGAACGAATACTACGAACTGTACGTGGGAGAGAAACGTCACCAGCTCTAAGCGATGAGCAGTATTGATACCGATATCGTTGAATGCGCAGTTTGGCATCTTTGAGTGGTCACCGGAATGAAGGGTGTGTGAATGTTACTGCCATCTAGTGTGCATGAGGTAGCCTGGATCTACGCGTAATTTCTTCGACGGCGGCAGTCAACTCGTTCCCGAGTGACATCGTTGGGGTCATAGCTAGGGTTGGGGTTGGTCAGGGTCAAATTTGCTTTCGGGCCGAATCGACGCAGAGTGGAAACCCGCTTCGATAGTTACCGCAGATAGTTAGCGGCGCGAATTGTGAATTGATTGGCAGATGTTGTCGCGAAACTCGACGTTGCTCTTAGTCAGAGCGTCCTACGCGCAACGACGGCTTTTTCAACGCTCCAACGAAGACGAAATTAATGGATTCTTACGAATTTGCGCGTCATTTGGACAACAGTACAACAGTAGAGGCGCAGTTTTAGACTTTTCGTAATGAAGAATAAGTATAAACTGCTGTACAATAGGCTATTGCGACAGTACATTTCGGCAATACGGTTTTGAAAGGAATTGTTTCGGTCTTACGCAACTGACTACCGACCGATCAGTTTAATTGTAGAATGGTTGACTGATTGAGGCGCCGCGCTGTCTGTCAGCACCAGCATAAACACTACAGAAATGAAGAAAAGTGACCGCTGCTGCGTGGATTGGCATTACGATCTGTAGCGCACCACAGCTGCCAGTCTTCTGACGGAAGGAGAGCGGACGGAAGGAAGCACGAATTAACACACTAACATATTCAACTTTATTCACCAACACTGGTAGAGACAGCATAAACCTACACATTTCTGGACAGTGCAGGACAGTAGCTGAAATGGCAGAAACGTGCGAGACGGAAGAAAATCCGTCGGCGCAACACGAGCACCTGTCTGTCGAATACTTCATCGGCTGTCCGCCGTGTCCGCGCGACGAGCGGCGCCGTCTTAACCGGTCACACAAGCAGTCGTCGGCCGCTCACAGACGGGCACGCGCCGGGAACGACGAGCCCACGCCACGGAGATCGCTGCCGGCTACTCCGAGCACAGAGCGGGCGGAACCAAGCCTCATCGACGGTCCAGGCGAAATTCAACCGCGAATGTCGCCGTTTAGACGCGGCCAGCATCACAAAAGACCGGCGTCAGCTACTGCTGGGCTGTCCGAGGACGAGCTGCCATCCCGCGGCGTCGTGCTCAAACCTCGTCCGTTGCGGGTTGATGTAAACCGAGATCCGGTGTCAGGGAAGCAGGTGTGTAGTCTGCAGGAGATGGTTAGACGTCGCAGGACATCGAGCAGCAGCAGCAGCAGCAGCACCAGCTTTCTGTCCGCATCTGAACATCATCAGCCGCAGTACGAGCAGGTTAGAACTTTGTCTATGCATCTACAGGGTGGCCCAAAAAAACTGCAATTTCCATTTGCTTGATGCTGAATTGATATAGGTTTGTGAAATCTCAACCGAATTTTATAATTGTTGGCAAACTTACACCTAAATAGATTCCCAACAGAACAATGCATGTACTGTCCACAGCACCTATTGCGAGTTTCTACACTACCTTGTAAAAATAATATTGTCCGTTTTCTATGTTGTCTCAAGATGAAATTTGCTCATGAATTATGTTGGCAAACAACTAAATAGTGTTATTCACACAAAATTGTTCTGATCAGTTTACAGGCAATGTTCAATATGTCCTCCTGTCAGCCAAAAATTATAAAATTCGGTTGAGATTTTACAAAGCTATATCAATAATTAACATCAAGCAAATGGAAATGCGCAGTTTTTTGGGCCACCCTGTAAATACTGTCATAGCAGTTGCTCACATGTCCATAATTTGTCCGTATACGTGATCAAAAATGATCCCGCCATTCGTCAACTGCATTCTCAATGATGCTGTTGTCAGTGCCATGCCAAACGTTTAGTAATCACTGCTTCTGTTCGTCAATGTTGTGCACTTTCGAATTATAAACTTGCTGCTGGATTACACGTCATATCTTGTAGTAGACTACATCGAAGTCATTCAGAAGTGTTTAGATAAAATAGTCTGCTGTGTCAAAGAATGTTTAATAGAAATCAAAAACTAAAGTAGAAAGAAAGTTAACAATAAGTAAGTAAGCGAAATGCAGAAATAGATGCACGTAAAAATCGATGCTTTTTGTTTGCAATTTTTTTTAGATTTGCAGCAAATTTGAACTTTTGAATTCTCAAGGTAGTGCAGCAACATAATTAAGGTGTAATGTGAGAAATGTTACATGACTTTTGATCAAACTTCACATTCTTTTCAGCAATGGAAAAAAATGTAAAATTGGCTAAGGTTTGACAATGTTACTGTCATGGACTTTGTTGCTGTTCTCCCTTGTTGTATTTATGCTTGCGCTGTTGTGTTTTTGATGCTACAGTATTTTCAGCGAATAAAGATTTATATATAGCCGATTACAAAATAAAAAGTTTTTTGAGACTCGGTGCATAATTAGTGTTTTAGCAAAACATCTTTTGCATATTAAAGTTTAATATAAAAATATACCTTTTCACTTAAAACAACGATAAATGAGTGTTTGTCAGTCGTCATCCTTGTTCATCTGCTAAAAATAGCGAAAAACAAATTCTAAGATGATACCCGGTTTTCTGCTACACGTGCGAGAGAAAATGTATTGAGGTATACCTGTGCCAGAAATGATCTAAATGGAGTTTAGTTTGACGAGGGCATTTCGAAAACGAAACGGGGAAGAGATGTTTTCTGAAAAGTGTAGGATAGGCCCATCACTTTGCCTGTTGTGACGGTGTCTGCGGACGTTGAACAGAGGCGTATGACATGGAGCGACGCCGGATCACCAAAAGACAGTTCCGACAAGGACGGCAAAACGTCCGAAGCCCGCTGTCGCCGATGCCACAGCGCACTGGGGGCAACAGCAAGCCGGCGCGTTGTCGTCGGGGCTACGAAGCCGCTCTCGCGCCGTCGCAGCGACTCGGTAACCTACCACGCTCTGACGCTACATCGACACACTGGTCGCAAGCTTGGTTTCAGCGTCGTCGGTGGTCGAGATACGCCTCGCGGACCGATGGGAATCTACGTCAAGACAATCTACCCCGGTGGCCTGGCTGCCGACGACGGACGACTAACGGCAGGTAGCAGTTTTGTTGTTTTAATTCTGAAAATTATTCCTATTTTTGGCCGCATAGAGTACATGAGATGTGTACTGTTGCGATCCATGATCCCGTAGCGTGGGCGTATGTCCATCACATTGTCGCGCGGGCCACTGTTCTTACTCATTCTCTAGACGGCGCCACTTCGATGCGGCCATTACTACGTTACTGTAGTCAAGGCGAAGTTCTGTGATTGGAATGCTTCTTTCCAAATTTGTTCAGTTTCATGCCACTTCTTCGTTGTATTGTTGCAGATATTGTGAGCTGTAGCGTTTTGTATTCAGCACGCGATGCGAACTGCTGCGGCCGACGTTCCCGTAGCGTGATGTGTCTGCTTGTTTGTCTGTCAAGCGCCTGCGCCCTGTCAAAGTCACTGCGTGGAGTGAGGGAGTTTGGGGGAGGCTCCCGGGGGCCTAAGGAACATTTCTTTTCGGCTTCGATGCGGCCGTCGCCAAGTTACTTTGGCCACTTGTTTTTCGCGCCTTATGTATTCATTTGCGGTGCAGTAAGCAAATTATTTACTTACTTACGGTTGTTGTGCAAAGGTGATGAAATTATTGAAGTAAATGGCGAATCGTTTGAGAGTCTAACCCACCAGGAAGCCGTTGCAGTGATCAAGGCACACAGCAAGGCTGCCGCGTGTCTACATCTACTCGTTGCCAGACACAACACAGCAGCGTCCAGACAGAGGTTTCACAGTTTCATTCTGTTGATCATCAGTCCCCATGCACACCTTCTAACACTCATTCTTTCTTTCATTCACGGTTTAAAATGCACATTTTCTCCAAATCTCTCCGTAGTTCCTTTTTACTTTTCGTCCTACGTATTGCTCTCACGATGTTCCGGTCCTTCCGGCTTCATATCGCCAGCCTGCTGTCCTCGTCACCTTCATCTTGCCTACTACGCACCAGTTTACTATCACAATCTTCATCTCTTTCACCACCTGTCAGCCATTCTCTCTTAGATTCAGTAGTGAAATTCACCAACTTTGTCTGACTGCCATTTACGCGTAAAGGCACTGAATATATTATCATCAATATAGAGTACTAGCAACTCTGCTTGCCCAGTCGGGCCACTCTTTCCCAACCCCCTGCCCAACCTTTCCAACACCTACCCCAACTCCCACCTACCCACAACACCCCACAACTCACCCACCTTACCACAAAAAGGTGTAAATTTTCTGGCCCCCCTACAAACGACTTTCGATTTTTGTGCCTAAAATAATACCTTGGCGCCCGGAGCTGCCCTGAAAAATTGGAGGTAATCGCCCGTCACGTGACCGAGCAGATAAACAAACAAGAAAAACCACAAACAGACGAACGGCCATATACTGTATGTGGAGAGTTCTCTTAATAGGCCAAGACAGGGAGACGGAATGCCAGCTACGTGACTGTAAATCATTCTTATTTTGTTTATGTGTACATGATACGATTTTGTGTATTTTGTGCTTATCGTTTTCGCTGTGTTTTAAAGTAATGGTAGCCTAACGATTTCTGCCGCTTGACGCAGTGCGCTAGGGCGGCTATATTGCTATGGCGACGTGGCTCTCTGTCTGTATGTGTGTCTGTCACGTTGATGTATTGTGCCCAAACTAATGAGTCTGTCATCATGCGACCTTCACCACATTGTAGCCTAGCAATTCTAGTTTTACCATATCAAATATGAAGCCAACATAGCTTGATGGGATTCCCATCGTTTAGAGCGTCAAATGTTGGAAATGCATACGTTATTCTTACAGTTGCGTGGCGGCTTCTAGCGAATGCGTTCGTACAAGCGTCGGGCCGCATGTCAGCGACAGATGAGGTTCTTGTCGTTGCGTCGCGGCAATTTATGATGTTGTACTGTATGATATTTCAGCGTAAATTCCTCCGCCGAGCTGAGTCAGCCGACGTCCCCTGTCAGTCTTACGCCATCGTCGCCGACCACAGCCGACTTGTCGGGTCCCGAGTGCGCGACCGACGACGACGCCATGGTACCAGTTGTGTCGCGTGACCACGATGATGACGTCATCAGAAGTAGCTTCCGGTCCGAGTTCATTAAACTCTTCGACGACATTAGTAGGCTTGGAGAGGATGGCGGGAACGAGGAGACAACTTTAAGAGATACAGATCAATCCCGCCAGTTGGAATATGTCGTTTGGACAGATGGCACCGGGGATGCGCCAGCTTCAGAATCAGCTGCAGCACAAAGCGATAAAAGAACTTTGTCGTCGCACAATGGACAGGATGCGACTGATGCTTCTTACTCAGACCAGAAAACTGCGCCGTCGCGTCCAAGTAGTCCACCGAATAAAACGAACGGCATGATGTCGGCTGACAAAGGTCAAATAGCGTGTAGCGGTGAGAAGTTCTTCAGTCGACAGAACAACGATGCTGAAGTTGATACGCAGTTGGACTCACTCACGCAGTCACCGAATGCGTCGTCACAACTTCGTTCTGCTGACAGCGGAACTGTCGATGAAACTCCGCGTGTAGGCGAGACAGCTCTGCGAAATGTCGGCGGACCGCGTGAACTATCATCGAGCGAATGCGGTCTACAGTCTCACAGGTCTCACGACGAAACTGCGTCGAACTCTGACTGGGTCGCTGTAACGGAAGACAGCGGCACTTTATTGCAGCATCAATCTGAAAGTGATCGACCGCTTCTAGCTGCAGATGAAGCATGTATTTCGGTAAATCCGGCTCAGCCAGACGGGGTCGTAGTCGTCGAGGAGAGATCGTTTAGGCCGGTGACCGGTTCGCTAGATTCAGAAACACACTGCGTACCGACAGCAGCGGATAATTGTACTGACGGAATGCCGCCGGATCAGAGTTATCGTCTGCGCGTCTCGGAGTTCCAGACAGCAGAGCAGACTTGCCGCCTAGATGAAAGACGTGTGGGAAATGAAGCAGTGTTAAGTAGAAATCGTCAGCTGCAGAGTGGCTGGAAAAAAATTCACACAAGAGGAAAACAGTCTGAATTGGAAGAATGTGATCAAACGTCATCATCCGATGATGATGATCATGTCACTTTCGAAAACTCGTCGTCAGTCAGTTGCTGTCGGGCGCCTTCTTCTACCACGTTCACAGACGACCACGCCGCATCATCATACGACTACGAGTGTCTTCCGTCATTTACGCGAGCGTGTTCAGCTGCTGAAGCTGAAGAGATGTCGTTGAGCACAGCTGATGCGTCGTGTTCCGTCGCGTTGAAGAACTCGCATCGATGTACATCCGGTGAAGAGGATACCGATATCGATGTGGCAAATGTTGCCAAAAGATCTTGCGACTGGAAGACGAGGTTGATGGAAGCGCTCGAAGGTTTTCTTCCGCAGCGTTTAGGAGATGCAACCGAGTTGGAAGAGATAAGCAGCCGGTCAGCCAGTTTCAGCAACAGCAGTTTCGATTCTCTAGATGCGATAAACGACCAAAATGGTTGCCAACTGAACAGTGTTACTGCAGAAGTCACTTACGTCGATCATGGTAAACAGACCGATGCAGAACAGACGGCATTATTATCCACATCATCGTCATCATCATCATCAGCAGCAGCAGCAGCTTCATCGTCGTTATTAAATTCATCAGTTAATAACTGGGCAGCAACTGAAGCTCCTGACGTGGACGAGAAAGCTGCGCCGTCGTGTGTAAATAGTTTACCGATAGACGCAGACGTGCAGACCTTATCATGCCTATCATCAACAACGCCATCATTGTCATCATCCGGTCAGATGAAAACGATTGAAGTGGCCAGTTGTGAGCTGGAACATAGCTGCTATAGACAACAGGACTGGGCTACTACATCCATGCGCGAAGACGCTGTAGTGAGTGGAGCAGACTCGTTAGAAGCACCGTCGCCGTCACCGCACGTTAATGACGCCGAATATTTCGAGTTGGGAGAATGCGCTGAAGAGTTGGCAAACGACAGCTGCGAGCCAGAGAGCGCAAACGAGGCGGTGACAGTGAAACATCTTGACGAATATGACGACTCCGGACACGCGCCTCCATTGCGTACGGGTACCGCAGCGTCCCAGGCTCACGAACGTCCAGACGCTGCAGAAGAGATCGACAACGTTGAAAACTGCCCGTCGGCTCGGCAACGGACGAACGGCGTCGAAGAGGATTTAGCGTCAGCGCAGCCGACGTCTTCGTTGTTAACAGTCTCGGTCACTGAGCGGGCAGAGTCTGAGCTACGGACGCTACACGCAAGTTTTAAAAATAGCAGAAAATACGCCGAGGCCTGTACCGACAGTCGAGTGCGGAACAACAGTTCGTCAGCAGTGACGACAAAGTCAGAAGATCAGAAACAACATAGTACGAAAGAAAAGCAGGTCGACACAGACAGACAGGACTGCGTAAATGTGAGAAGAAGAGACTGGGCAGTGGAACACGATAGAAGGGAGACGATCACGGCGGAAATGAAGAACGGAGACATTAATGAGATCTTACCTTTGCTCTTTTTGACTGCAAAATCTTTGTCGGACGACGACTATGAACTTAACTACCATTTTGGTTCACATTTTGAAGGCCGTGCAACGGAAACAGAACGTCGAGATGCGGGCGATTACAGACGGAACTTTGCGACAATCTCGACTTTGCATGTTCAGTCTACAGCGGCGAGAGATCGACCGGTAGTCAGCACGCGAAGTGCTAGTGAGAGGAAGGACACGGGCTGTGGCCCAACGTTACGAGCTACGGACGGAGAAGGAAGCAGAACAACAGTCGTGACGGACATGTCTGTAGACGCTCTACCCGTCAGATCTCGTAAAACCGAGCGGCCGACCTCGCTGGTTGCTAGGGTCAATAAGAAATGTAACATAGTGATAAAACCCGACAGTAATAACTACGAAACCGAATGCGCGTCAGCTTCAGAAGAGAGTAACTCGATGGCGGCTTACGACGGCGTAAATTGCGGTGCATCTGCCGGCGTCGACGACAGAACTTCGGAAAAAGTCGCGTATCCGAGGGCAAACAAAACGTGCGGTGAACCCGAACATCACGATTCGAAAAGTAGATTCGGCGGTAATGACATGAGTCGCCGGTTACCGGAACCGGAGGCCAGAGAATCGAGGTCAAGAGGTCAAAATCATTTCGGCAACGACAGCTTCAGCTTCTTCGGTCTTACCTTGGCGACGTCACCGACAGCCGAGGAGAAGCGAGAACGCGTGTCGGCAGCGGAAAACGTCGCTTACAACATCCACAACAGCGACGCTGCGAATGAAACGAGCTACTGTGATCGACATCGTAATGATAATTATTTTTCTCTTGAAGACCGCAGGAAAGAGAGAGCAAAGAGACAGCTGAATGCTCTGTTGACACCGCTGTGCCAAAATCCAAAAGCACCATCGGACGTCATCAGAACTGCGCCGAAGGCCAGGACGACAGCGGATTGGAAAGAAATTCCCACGACGCGGGGAAGCCCTCCGCCTGATGATGTCATCAGTGACGTCACATACAGTCAGAATAGCGGGCGACGCAGTCTCAGTTTGTTGTCTACTTTCAGCCATCGGAACACCGGCACAAACTCGCAGACGAGTGTTTTTCACGACGACAACAACAACGACAAACAGGTCGCCGATCGCGACGTCTTCAAGATGGCGTCGCCGACAACAACGGCGATTGGTGGAGACGACGCGTCGTCATGGCAACGTCAACACACACGCGGGCCACACAGCGTCAAAATATTAATCTCTTCCACTGGACATCCGTCATCGCCATCGTTTCGCCAACAGAATCAGCCACGGTTTTTCCAGGATGACGTCGGCTATAGAGACGATACAACGTCTACTTGGTCTCCTCTGAATCGTCTTCGCGCCGACGCTTATCAGCGATCGCTTTCACAGCCGGTGGTCGATCGGTCCGAAGCGTTCATAATGTCTTCCACCGAGGTCCGTCACCGAGATCGCGTGAAGCTACCTCGTGCCGCTGCAGGTCGGCGATCTACGCAGCTGTCTCCGCCGACGCGGCTCGGACCAGCGAGACCAGCGATCAGCTCAGTCGGCGAACAATATCAGTTTCAATATCACGGTTGAAAGAACCGTTAAAAGTAGCTTCACTTCAAAATTCAAAGCTCAGTTCATTTCGCGCGTACGAGGTTTTGCCGCGGCTAACAATTAGAATTCGATAACCTTCCCTAGTCAGTGTGAATTAGTGGTTTCGGTTTCGCTTTCGATTTTCAATGCAGTCCGCGTAACACTCGCAAAATAAACTCGTTGGTTCTCACTTTTGACTCTTCTGCGAAAAGAAACACATATTGTCATTTCAGTAGCCCTTGTATATTTTCTGTTTTTGTACTCGCGTGCGCGAGTTTGCTGCCTTTGACTTCAATGAACTATGGCATAGTTTATTATACTGTATCATTAGACCGCGTCGAGCGAAGGAGATGCGGACTATTGTAATCGATGATCCCGTAGCATGGGCGTTTGTCAGTCAGTCTGTCTGTGACGAGGGCGACTGTTCTTACTCATTTGCCAGATGGCGCCATTTCGATGCGGCCATTATTATATTACTGTAGCCACTTAATCGTTGAGCCTGGCAGTTGACTATTATATGGTATCATTCCACTACAGCTAGCAAGTCTCGAACTTGTTCTCGACATGTCGCGGACAAGTTCGAGACTTGCTAGTAGTAGTGGAATGATAGCCTTAGTTGTCGGAGAGTGTTAGTGGGTGACTCTAACTCACATGACGAAACAGTCGACTCAGGCTATAAATAGCTTACCTCGTTGTCGGTGTTGGGGTACCAAAATGTTGTTGTTATGTAATCAATTGGCATTGTCGTCATTTGCACGTGTAAGTAAGTAAGTAAAACTATATTATAGTGCGCCATAAAGCTGACCTAGCCAGCTTAATCTGCCGCACTCGTAGTGATCAAACCGTTGTCCTAAAACAAAAATCCAGGGTAGAGTTAGGGTT
>Ga0126335_1003099_pt1 | contig 10233 bp, 4 predicted proteins | sample OlaspJWI45metaG_FD_108409 | JGI IMG/M metagenome (GOLD analysis project Ga0126335, IMG submission 108409) | Marine gutless worms symbiont microbial communities from Oahu, Hawaii - Olavius sp. 1 OAHU.JWI-45 metaG | ecosystem: Host-associated > Annelida > Digestive system > Unclassified | place... | reverse complement strand
CGTCATTAGTTGCCGGGCGGAAGACAGAGAAATCAGGCGGATGGGATGGAGGAGGGACAGAGTGAGGTGATTCTGATGATACAGCAGACAGTGTGAAGCGTAATTTGGATATCTTGTCAGTGATGTAGCAGACACGCCGTGTGTTTGTTACATAATACATTACATTACAATTACACTACAGTATATACGGGTTATTTGTTGCCCGGCGTATACGGTACGTACAGAGAACCGTCACCGTCAGGCATTACAGAGTGAAAAACGTTCATAAAACCATAAAACGTAGGAGTAAAATAATAGTTTTACTTGTATAGTTGTAATGTTTTGTGTGTGTTTGTTGTTTGTGCTCTATGGGCCTTGTTGCCTGAAATAAAATGAATGAATGAATACGAATGAATGAATGAAAACACACATCAAGAACTTAACAGGTTAAAATAGCGAGTTTTAAGGCGTCGTTTAAAAGATTTGGCCGATGGAGCAATTATCACATTCTTCTTCTTCTAGTGTTCCAAATAGATGGTCCAGAAACGGAGAATGTTTTGTTGACAGGTGATTGCAGCGGAAGGTGAGAACAGAGCGGCGCAGGCTCTACGCGAAGCGTCGGACATCATCAACGAGTCGTCGTCGGCACTGCAGCTTCGCTACCTTCAGACGCTCAACGGCATCTCAGCCGAGAAGAACTCGACCATTATTTTCCCGCTGCCCATCGAGATGCTCACGCACTTCATGCGTAGCGGCGGCGCCAACAACGGCGGCGGGAAGGGCGGCGGTTCAGTGAGGAGAAACGTGCTTGCGCCGTCCTGTCCACCAGTCACGCCCGACGAATAGCTATATACTATAGCTCGAACTCTAAGGCAACGTTCGCGAGCACCTGTTAGTCGCTGTTAACGATCCGCCAGACTTGGCGAGACACGAGCTCGTAGTCTCTTTTGATACCTCGAACGGGACACGACGGTAATTGGGAAGGAGAGACTTTTCTGATATTCTTTGCCTTTCAATTCCTTGGGGACCATAGGCCACCGACAATGTCACGCCACACCACACGATCTCACGATCTTCAGCTTTCTTCTTAATTTCTCGCCAGATCATATTCAACCTTCCAGTCTCCTTCTGCACTGTTCTTTTCTATGCATTTTTGATCTTCCTTTGACGAGATCTTGCTGGTAATTTTTGTCGAATGTAACCTAATTTAAGACTTTTTATAGTGGTGTAAATTGCAAATGCTCTCTCACAAAAGTCCACCAAAGTGTCATAACACAAAAATGAAATATAACACCACGAAACTGTTACCGAAATAGAAAGAGTTTCAAGCAGCGGTCTTATAAGGCTGCTAAGGCGTTTTGCTGTCTAATTACCGTAGTGTCACATTTCGGGGCCTGGTCGTGCTACGTGCGTGTCTCACGGTACGGTCTCACGTATGAAGTGAGTTCGCCTCGACAGACTGATGGACGGTCGTCGGTCGGTCACCGTTCGTGGCCGAACTGTAGGCCCATAGTCACTGTCGTGTCGTCGTTGATACGTATGTCTGGTACACGCATTGTCTAACGATCATCAGTACTCAGACAGGGCCGGGATAAGATATTTGGGGGAGACAAAATACAATTATGGGGGCCTCCCCTTCCTCCCATTGTTCACCTATGGCCGCTACCCTGTCGTCGTCGTTTTTCTATCTTCATTGCTGAAGGTCAGAGACCACGAAGCGACAGACCAGTTTCCTCTAACTCTTCCTGTCTCTTGCTATTGTTGGGTAGCCCACCAGAGTCTTGCCGGTCCAACGATGATAATATCGTCGTCGAAAATATGCATACGCCTTCACTGTCTGAAAAAATTGAATTTACAAATGTCCGTGCGTAAGTTTTAGAGTATTTTGGCTAAACTGAATATGCCGTCATGTCGTGAAACTGCACTATAAAGTTTAGGAGTGCCGAATCAAATATATATACAGGACGCCCAGGACTTCATTCCTGGGTATGCGTGTTCATTGCAAATAGTTAAAAATTAATGTAGCGGAAAATAGCAGACGTCAGTTCTGGTGTGTTGCAGTAGAAGACTGAGGTGACGAAATAGGCGCGTCCTGAGGCGTCTGCGAATGCCGGGAAGTGAGAATGCAGACGTGACAAGCCGCCATACAGCATATTTGTGCGGACCAGCACTGCAGTGGCGTCAATCACAGGCCGTTTGTGTGTTCAACGTGTTTTCTTCTTCTTCTTCTTTTCTTCCTCCTCCTGTGATCCCGTGATCAGCAAAGTCCGTGTTCTCTATTTGTCCCTATCTTCCGTCATCGTCATCGCTCTTTTGATGTCTCTACCACATCACGCGCAGATCGTCCTGGTTGTCTTTCGCCCTCCACTACCACCATATCATCGACAATGACCAGCGTATTATATAAATCTTTATTCACCGAAAATACAGTAGCATCAAAAAACACAGCAGCGCAAGCATAAATACAAACAAGGCGAAAACAACGACCAAGTATTCTCTCCTTAACTAGATACCGAAATTACCAGCCAATAATCTGCGGACTATAGGCGAAGCGTAGGGATATAACTGGACATTTAAAAATAGGGGTTTCTCCATCCTTCCCCTCCCTTTCTCTCCTCTTTCTTTCCCTCCCCTTTTCTGTGCCCCTTCTCTTAGAAGCAGGTTTTTTCTCCCAGGCCTCTCCTCAGGAGTAGCCCCCTTCATCTAGTCAGGGGATCTGAGTGGGCGCTGTACCCTAAGGCTCCGGTCAAAAACGCATTTTTGTTTATTCGAAAATGCATCTGGTGGCAGTAATTTGGCTGTTTAACTACGTATGAAACCTCTGTATACAGAGAGTCCAAATGTGGAGGAGATCAATAATATTATGTCACAACTCTTTCAAGAACGTAGTCGGTCATGTCTGCCGTCTCCCGCGAGTTGCACTTTTTGAGAAGTGTGGGAAAATTTACGTCGTACTATGGCCTCGGAAAGTTCGGCGTAGGCCTATACTGTGCAATAGAGGCTATACTATTTGCAGTTTACGTTGTTAGTATTTGTGCTACTTGATTGGCGTCGAAATTGAGTAACCGTCGCCATATTTCGTTGACGGCACGCTGTGCGGTGAGCTGACTGACTGTATGTGTACATGAACATTGTATGTTGTATGACTATTGTATCATAAACGTTTCGTGTTTATAGCAGGGTCGAACCGCGCCCAGCCTCGCATTATTCCGTTTAGCATTCGTCGACAATGATTGTCGTTCAATCTTCGATTTGTACCGAGAAAGCTTATCGAATATGAAACGAAACGCATTCCGCAATTTTTTCCGGAAATTCTTTTTTTTGTATTGCGGTGCCCGGACTGAAGAATTGCCGATGGTGATGTGTTTGTTGAAATGTTTTATATGTGTACAGTCTGTGAATTACCAGTCTGTGCATTTTATAAGGCGAGTACTCGCATACGTCGCCCTATAAACTGTCGTATTATTATAATTATCGCCATTATTATTAGTAGGCCTGTTATTACAAACGGGTAGACGGCTTGGCTGGTGCCCTGCTAAGTTTCATTGTAATAAGTGACAAGCCATTAAGTGACGTTAACCATGGATTTGTTGCGGCAAAAAACCAGCAACAAATTGTGATCAATTGCACATACATACAGACGAAAATCGTGGCAGAAAACTGAGAATAAGGGCTGCCTATAGCAGAGCGCCAGCCAATTGTTGTATCGGGATCGGTGTTTTGAATTATCGAAATTGCCCTGCGATCGTTTAAGCGTATATTAGGATAGAGTACGGTAAGTCGATGTCGTGATGTCAGTATGGTCTGATTTGCAGCAGCGCCATAACTGACACAATCAGAGCGGCCGGTGTGCCATCACCAAGTTTTGTTTGGTATGATTCTTGCATACAAAACCCAATTGCTTGTTTATAATTTGACTGAATAACACATGGGTTAGATGGCTGACAGTCGTCATAGCATGGTAACATTAAGTTGAAAATAACAACAGCGAAACGATACTGAGCATATAAACAGACCTAAATTCCAATAATATTTCCTGGTGATTGGGGGCCTAAGTTCCATGAAGTTTTGTTCATGATGTACGTGATGAATATTGCACAACCTATATGGCCTAGCTAATTATTCCGACAGACATCGTTGGATTCAAAGTAGATCCAACGAACTGAGATTTTAAAGTGACCTCTTGTGATTGTTGATGACATTAGCCTACTGCTGTTGTTTTGAAGAACTACGATCACGCGCTCCTCTGACTGAGCGTTTCGTTGTAAGTGTGTGTCTTCAGTGTTTATAGCAGACGTTTGACGAAACGTTTAATCAACGACATCTCTGAATATCACGAAAAGAACGTTAAGTTAAACGTAGATCTAAACGTTTCTTGTTCTTATGCCCTAGCTTGAAAGACGTTTTTGTAGTGTAAGGTGGTGTCTAGGATAGCATGATTGACGCTCTTCGGGTGACCTCAAATGGCAATCTAGCGTTAGGCTAATTGCCACAGTTTTCTACTTGAGAATAAAATCCGAAATCGAGTCGAATGCATGCAGGAACGTGTTATAATATTATTCTGTGGGAGGGGTAATGGAAAGCCCGAGAAGGAGAAAGCAAACGAATGGTTGAAAATCGACCACGTTGGAGGAGTACACGGTATCGCCTTTGCCACAACGTCGCGCCGCGAAATGCAGGTCGCAGATCGTCAGCAAACATAGCCCTAACAGCCGTTGCAGGACTGCTAAACAAAGAGTCGAAGAGTGATAACAGTAGAACGTCGAGTTGCTAAATGATTGTAGATAGGTTCCTTTCACCAGCTAATTCGTCCTATTAGCCTACTGTAGCTACACAGCGCCGTCGCGGGGCCTTGCGCGTAGACTAATCTATATTGATTGGCAGACGTAGATCGTAGCTTGCTTTCAGCAGCAAAGCGACGCTGGCGCACACACGCGAATAGCTTAGCTGTAGCTTAGCTGTCGCCGATTCAACAGGAGCACAATATGCACACGATCCGACGCAGAACTCAGGAGACGCGAGGTAAACGACTGCAGAGATAACCAATTTATTGTAAGTATTTGCAACTTACAGCAACTGTTATGTAGTTCAAACATTTGAAGCTCCGCTAAAATTAAAGTAAAATGACCAAGAAGTAGGCCTAACAGAAGCGTTGAAAGAATACGAAACAGAGTTTCAACAATCACTCAGAATTTTCGTCAAAATTCTCAAAGTAAGACCGCACTCAACGTTGTCGTCATTGTGGCCTCTTTCTTCGATTATTGAAGATGTAGATTACAGTGCAGTGCAGTTTAACTGACTGCTGCATTATACCTGTATACACCCGCCTGTTACGTTTTTTGCCACCTTCCATTGGCGTTACAGTAAAATAAACCGACATCGAATGTCTTAAGTTTCAAAAATGTTCTTCACCAAGGAAGTTGATCAATTTGAAAGGTAGCCTTTAGGCCAGGCCTACCGCAGCAACATACTTAGACTGTCGAAGACCAAAAAAACGAAAAACCGGAGTGCACGAGAAATCAGTCTTTAAGTCGGTACAAGCAGTACATGAATAGCACCGAATACAAGCATTCACGCAATAATATGCCGTCCGCGACTTTTACGCCCGTGTCACTTTCATTATCAGCTGTCCAAAATGTTAGTGATAATTATTGTCCGTCATCTAGCGCTTGCTCTTGCGAAGAACCGGATCAATGTACTATCATAGAACCCGCTTAGCGGCGTAGCGAATATTTTGTGGACATTGTCTGCTTGTTTGTCATACGATATCTGTCGTAATCTTTGACATTGAAAGTTCATTTTGGCGTTTTTGGATGTTGGAACAGCCGCTTCCAATGAGCTCCGCTCTCCGGGCGAGCGCCCGCAGTTTAGGTTTCCTAATGGGTTATGTTAGTTGCAAAAGAACGTTTTTGAGAGTGCTAGTTAATGTTTTACATTTCTTTCCTTGTGATATTTCAACAAAGTTACAAATCCGGCTTCGGTCGGATTTGGAAAAAACAAATCCGGTAGAGCCCTAGTTAAAAGTGTACAGGGTGAATAGACCTAACCCAATTATTGGCACCCACCAAATCATAGCCAGATCAGCATGCACGTATTATACTCAAGTTGCAAATTAGTTATCACTTTATGATGACGCCTTCAACGTTTATTAGAGCTACAACTATTGCGATTAGGGTAAAATACACTGTTTCATTTTTTAAATTAAAATTATTCCGGGCGCAGCCCGGGTCGGGCCGAAGGCCCGGCCGGCTGCGGCCATAGTAAGAGAGAGAGAGAAAGAGAGAAAATTTATTTTCCATCTACAGTGTACATACTGAAATAATGTTAAAATAATAACATATCATGGAAGGCTTGAGCGAAGTGATAGTTAAAAATGGCGGCGGGAGAATGTTGGAACAGCCGCTTCCAACATTCCTGCTCTGCTCTCGGGCGAGCGCCCGGACTTTAGGTTTCCTTATGGGTTATAGTTACAGTGATTGATTTTGAGGAACGAGTACTGCGACGCGGTTGTACAGAGATAAGATCATGTTGCTTTACCTTGTGCAGCGGCCTCACCGGCACATTATCCAACCAGTAAGGCCTAGGGCTCAGCGGACTATTCCATAAAAAAACCCAGTCGGTTGTCCCTGAGATATATACTAATCTAGACTTGAATGTGTTGATGCTAGGAGCATCCACCGTCCGCTGGTCCAACTATGTAACTATCAAGGTCAAGATGTAGTGAGGACATTGTATAAGTGAGAGAATCTTGCAGTCGTTCGTACAGGAGTTCAAATATTGTTGATAAACAACAAATCCACAATGTCTACTCACTACTTTACTGTTTATTTGAAACGAGACGTCGAAGTAATTTCAGTAGCACAGCCAGCATACCAATACACTTCAAACCACTTTATCACGAAACAAACATGCGACAAGCTTCACAACTACATTAATATTATTAGTAACTTGGCATTGAATTCATATAACTGTATGGCAATGGCTGTGGCCATTCCTATTAAACTAGAGATTCGACAATTACTGAGTTGACTCGGCTGACTGTCAGTAGCGTCATTTAGGCAGGAGGCTGGATGGGTGTCTAGACTCCAAATGTGTGAAGTCGGAGGAATTTTGTTCAACCCATACTGTAGACCAAGTACTTATTATGCAAGAATCTACAAAATTGGTAATTTCGGTGTTCAGGGAAATCCTTCATTAGCTGTTGCAGTTAATTACACTACTACCTGGCGGACTTTTTCCACTTCACAGTAACAGGGAAACAGCAGATGACATCCACTGATCGACGTATTGTCACCTTAACAAATAAAAATTTGACACATATTCTTTTTGAACATAAAAGCCCCTGCAGCAATCACGCCACGTTTAACTCCAATCAGGACATTTAAATAATAACAATAATAATCTACATGATAAAAGTTCTTATCGTGACCGTTTGTCTGTTTGTTTGACCGGCGTGCCATTGGCTGAGCATGATGTTATAACGCTATTAATAGGCACAGGCACACCGATTCACCGCGGCACGCTGTGCCATTACTGCCACATGCATCAAGGGGCCAGCCACAGTGTTATCTTATTATAACGGATAGCAATATTAAACAAAATAGGCAAGTTATGTGGCAACTAATAAAAATTATGCTGCCTAGCAGAAGTAACACAGAAAACGACAAAGAATGCATCCGCATCATTTAACTCAGGAAAAGCAAGACCCAGAATGTTGGATGCCAAAATAAGACGCAAATTGTTTTCTTACAAATAAAAACTAGAAAATCTATGGCAAGCCTGCCATACAGTCACGCACAGACAACGCAGGCTGATCGCTCTATGCACCTTACGCCAACAGGCACACAGACACATAACTACAGAATAATCAAAAACAAGACAAAACAGCAAACAATGGCATCATTATGCAGCAAATAAAGCATGATTATGATCACTGGCTTATGACAGAAAGCACACAGAATAATACAAACAGCCACTAAAATTACCCTGCATGCTTTCTGTCTGCAACACAAGCCCCCAATAGCTGGAATTTTGAATCTGGTGACCGTAAATATTCTCTCCAACTCCGGACCAACACCACTGATTGGATTTTGACTAACTCACCTGCTGGCAAACCGCACTGACTCAAATACATCTTGTAACACTACTATTAGCAGAGATGACAAAACTGCTGTGCTGCACAGTTGCGTCAAAACGTAGCATTCTTATTAACAAACAACAAAAACTCCTCAAAAAGTAAAAAAACTATACAAACACGTTAGACACTATAGCATGTTATAGAATTCTCTTAGTTGACTTCTGAATAAGCATGAAGATGTTATGTCATCTCAGATAGTAGTAAAATCTTAATGATATAACAGATCACACACAGAGATCAATAAACATTTAGTCCAAGACTCAGTTAATTTTGACACCAATGCAACTAGGGCAAATTATGCTACACATCATATCTCAGAATAAACCGGGCATGCACATTATGCCTTGCAAATCTCACAATAATCAAATTTAATTACGAACTGACACCGTTAATTATGCACCAGCAGACTTCAATAATCTACAATAAAATTACTAACACAAATGCAGCCACTGCCATGTCAAGTAGGATCAAAGTTCTGCAGCTGTTCATTTGAATTTTGCTAAAAGTACAGTTGTTATAGTAATAGATAAACTGGTTCGGCCAGTGTTGTAACTTCTCCGATATTCAGTGGCAGCGCCAGGAGGTCAAGGCATCCAGGTTCTTCAGATCGTAAGGCAGGTCATCTGGTGAAAAAGGGCCATGAACGAAGCCCATATAGGAGCAACTGAGCAACAGCAGGCCTGAGACCATGAAGGCATATTTGAGGGTCTTAGGCTAGATACACTTATGAGGCCCTACACCCTTGTAAGGCCCCTTCCCTTATCCTATTGTCCCGTACTGTCACTCGTGTCTGAGGGTATCACCATAGATGGTGTCACGATTTTGCAAGTTAGCAGGCAAAAAAGACTGAGTGAAGCGAGCTGAAATTTTTTGACCTCGTACTTTTTGGTAATCTTCGTGGAGGTGGCAGCTGCAAATTTTTTCATCATGGCTTGAAGGGCCCCCTGAGCTTTGAAGGGAGGCCTTTGCTTGCAGCCCATTCAGCCCAATGATTAATCCAGGCCTGCCAGAGACGCAGTGACTGGCGAGTCCAAGGTGCAGGCAGTCATGGGGACGAGAGATTTTGTGCATTTTATGCACCTAGACGCCGACAGAAGGGCCTTTCAACTGCACAAAAATGAGAAGACCAGGAAACTAATAAACTAAAAAAATTCAGCCCACCAGGGCGGGCCTTACAGCCATCCACTGTCGATATTATTCCACAATACTAGACAACGAATAAATTTTCATTGTGCAAAAACTGCATATAATTATACTGTTAGTTTTCAGTATATTGCACTTGCAAGAATGCCAGTCGTTTTTCTGAGACACGGTTTAGTGCCTGCTGCCAAGTAAACGCAGACTAATTAGACTGCAGACTCATTACAAACAACGGATAAAAGGTTACACAAAACAAAAACATGACTAAAGACAATCAACAACAGCAACAGACAACTCACATCATTACAACAATTACATCATCATTCGGGGTTCCCACCAAAGTCTAAAGGACTGAATTCGATAACTTCTGAAGGACGTACAATGACAGTATTTAAAAGCAAAGACCATCAAAAACATGAAAATGCATTATTGCAAGCATACCTGCACGAGCATGTTTGAATATGCACGGCTGGCAATTTTGTCCAGTGCGAGTCTAATTAATTACCAACATGAAAACCAAAGAAAGTTAACACCACATTATGCAGAATCCAAAATAATCAAAGAATGCCAACATATAAAGCACCCATCGGATAAAGCATACATCCAATGACTTTCACAGACTAACTCAAGTACTTTCACGAACATATTTCTTTTTGCAGATGCTCTAAGTCATAAAACTTAATTTAAAAATCACGTAGTTTCAACAACTAGTGGGAACCCCAATCATCTCTGCAATGCATAAAAATTCTATGAAATGTTCCAAAACACAGCAATGTACACATTATTATAATGGACGTCAAAAATTTGCAGACACCAACAGATGTTGTGCACATGTCATGTACTTAACATCATTCGGAGTGAGTGAGTGAGCAGAGGTTTAACGTCCCACTCGACACTTTATAGGTCATTTCAGGGACGATTTTTACAGGCCAGATGACCCAACCAACAGCGTCAAAGCACTGAAGGAAGCCAGTTGG
>Ga0126335_1003098_pt1 | contig 10234 bp, 6 predicted proteins | sample OlaspJWI45metaG_FD_108409 | JGI IMG/M metagenome (GOLD analysis project Ga0126335, IMG submission 108409) | Marine gutless worms symbiont microbial communities from Oahu, Hawaii - Olavius sp. 1 OAHU.JWI-45 metaG | ecosystem: Host-associated > Annelida > Digestive system > Unclassified | place... | reverse complement strand
TCAAAGGCCGCCGACAGGTCGAGGCCGATCAGGACAGTAACCTGCTTGTCGTCGGCCGCCGTGAAGACTCCATCCAGGACCTCCAGTAGAGCAGTCTCTGTGGAATGTCCCTTTCTGTATGCCGACTGGAACTGGCTGAAGTTGGGAGAGCTGAGCAGATGGGGCCGCAGGCGTGCTAACACGAGTGTGAGGTAATAACGAATAACGAATAGTGCTTTTACTGTGATACTTGTCTTGGACATTTTCCATGTGAATTGTCCCAAACCACAATAGTGAGGAATTTGTAACTTGCAACGTTGGAAGCTTATGATACGAGGTTGATGTCTGTTTTACTATAGATGTGGGGTGCGGGCCCTGTCAAATTTTTAAAACATGAAACCTAGCATGTCTGTAGATTAAGGGGGATTGAGGGGTTTATGCCCATCAGGGGTTGTAGGAGGACCCCGCCCCTTGCAAAAGTTTTAGACGGCATTCACAGCTGCTGTCGACCGTTGCACTGGTGTTCTACGCGTTACTTGTTATCAGTGATAAAGTTTGCATTTGGCAAATGTAGAGTTGTAGATGAACACGTATAGGAAGCCTAAGGTGACGGAGTCAAATATTTTTCTAGTAGTAGACTAAATGAATCGTTTCTCGGTGAGTGGCGTTTTATATAAATAATGTGCAGGAAATCCTGATAATAAGAAAGTGTCAGCGGCGTCTGATGAAGAACATCGAGAAAGCCGACATACAGAACAAGTAAGTAACACTAGATATATAAGACACTTCGTGACTTGGTCTGTCTGTCTGTTTGTTCGCTTATAACTTTCGAACGGGGTACGATTGCGTGCAGAGTGGAAGTTAAGGTGCAGACGTGACGTGCGGTAGACCGTTCCAGACACGAAGAACTGGTGTGACCGGGTCATGAACAGCAGAATTAATGAGCAACTGGAGCAAGTGTGTTACACCATTATACAAACAGCGTGCAGAGCACCGAGGGGTCCTCAGCAGAGCTGCGACTGTGAACGGTGTTGATTTTGGCGGGTTTACGGTCCACCCCTTCACCTCCCAATAGGATGGGCAGTGGGCATCAGCCACCTATTATAATTATAGTCTACCAACATGTCAAGTACCGTACTCAAGTTTCAAATTCACACAGAGAATTTCCAGAGTAAAAGCGTTATTCGTTACCTGTTACCATTATCGTTATTTTCAGTCTTAACTCGTTATTCGTTACTGTAGTTCATTTAAAGAGCTGACGAATTACGTGTGTGTTGTGTGAAGGATGAACCGTTGTGCCAGACATGCCCTCGACATTGACACCAGAGACAAGACGCACACGCAGAATGTTGATGGACTTAGCGAGTCACTACGTAACTGTTCGTTTGGCATAGGATATCATCCAGGCATTGAAAACGTCGACAACACGTACGTACTGTTACTATAGATACTGGAACTACAGTATGTCAGCAGCACAGATTGGTGGTAGCCTGAAATCCAAGCCTTCCATAGTACCCATAGGTGATTTTGTTGACTATAATATACCAGACGACATTGTGTCTAGATGGGTGGTAATAATCAGAAAAATGACATCTTAGTATTAATTCATTGACAAATTATCAGAAGTGACAAGTTCAGTCTTTTAACAGTGGCACGTGTACACTGCAGTGTGTCAGATTCGGTATCGTGGGTGAAGTTTACCTCAGAGAACATTGCACGCTCGCGCGGTGAGCGAGAAATCTCTGAGAAATTGCGTACGGACATTGAGATATGTCTGCGTCAGTGTGCCAACGATATGGTGAGTCAGTTCCAGTTCATCAACAATGCTCTCAAGGCTCGCATCCAGGAGAACACTGACGTCAAACACAGGCTCGAGATGCACCTGCAGAAGGTATATGTGATCCTCTCACTGCTGTTAGTAGCTGCTAGTATTATGCAGTTATGCTAGCAGTAGGCCTACTCAGTACCGAGAACAATACACAGTATTAATTCTTGCGTCGCTCCGTAAGTACGCTATGGTCAGGTTGACTGTCATCAGCCTCCACTATGGCATGCTGCAGAGTAACTAAGAAAATTGGACAAAATAATTTATACGCGGCATCAAGTGGCGCCACATAGTGAATGAAGTTAAACAGACTTAATACCAGCCCGAGCAGCAGCCGTCCTGTTTTTGCTTTGAATGGAATTTGAATTATAAATGAAAGGAAAGTTTGCAGTCGCGCATGTATGTGACCTATCGTAGGTGAACATAGAGATCCGAGATCTGCAGAGGGCCATAGACCTGTTGCGCTGCTCCATCAATGAGAAGGAATTTGCAATGAAGATAGCACAGACGAGGCTTGATGAACGCACTCGGCGACTGTGTGTGGAAGTCTGCTTCGATGAACCCATGAAAGGGTCAGTTTTTCTCGGCGTTCATATATTTTACATGTACGCCTCATGTGGTTTGTTGTTAAACAGTCTGTTTTGTCTGCCCATCTACGCCCCTTGGTTCAATAACTTCAATTCTCAAACTTTTTGGGTTCCTGCACTCCTTTAACTGATCCCCAAACCCCGGCAACCCGAATAAACTACATGTCCACTGGTGACTAATGACAATTCATATGTCAAGTGACTTGCAGATACATAACTGCTAGTGGTCTTAATTACCAACTGTAACCATATCACTTGGTTGTTTGCTGAAAGCTTTTACTTCCTCGGTGTCTGAATGTAACATACTAAATTTTTATACAGTTTGCCGAACTGATACAAAAACTAATTTTCTATTCTGTGCTTATTTTGCAGTGTGCACAAAATTTTCATTGTCCGTTCAGTTCTTCTAACGTATATACAAATCAGTATAACGTTCATTTGTAATTGTACTCTCATCGTTCACTGGTGATTCTATGCCTGTGCAGCCTGCAGACGGAGGTCTACGAGCTGCGTCAGTCAATTCAGATTCTCAAAGAGAAACAGCGTTGTTCCGAGCTGGCACTCTGTCGCCTACAAAAGACTCGATCTCGTCTTGAGTGTGAGATTAACGGGAAAGCTACCAGCATCCACATCGACGGTATGTTCTGTCTCAAGCTGCGAGACAGTCAGATGCTCGACGCGCGCTCTGGACCAGTATACGATATGCGTGTGGAGGCTGAGGCTGGGGCCAGTGACATCGACTGTAAACCAAAGATCACCCCACTTATTGGCCCGGCATGCGAGAAAGGCCTTGCCTCTTTCACTGGAGTGCCTTGCTGCCTTTAATGCCAAGCCCGGTTATTTGTATGCGTTAACAAAGATTCTACTGCATTTTATTTATTTTGCGATTAATCTGCATTTCATAGCCAAATGTTTATCTGCCTGTTGCACCTCTGGCCCCATTTATTTGTTTTAGTTCATCACTGCTGCTAGAATGACACAATGTGAAGTAAATTTTATACACTAAGCTGGCTGTTTCACAGAGATACTGTTCACAATGACCACAGCATCGGAAATGTGTTAGAAGCAGGAAATGGCATTACATGTATTTCTGCACATACAAAATTGCACGGCTTGTGCTGCATGCATTTCTTTCATGCCTTCGCCTCTCCCAACCTCACTATTTCAAGCCATATTTCACTCACACTGCATTCCTCAACAGGTTATCATGGTTGTTCAGTATTTTGTTGCATGGTGTCTCGATTTATTGCACTTCAGACATATGATTTTCTTGTTTTGCTGATTTATCTTCTCGTTTCACAGCAAAATCTTCATCTAGCTAAAAAATCATGTGAAGCACGATTTCTATAAAACAAAGCCAAGCGTTTTTATCATTGTTTACAAGTGCAAATGTTCACTGAGATTGCTGTACATTTTCCAGATTTTCTTGAATAAAACATAAGAATGCTGGTGTATATATTTTTATTCAGAAACGCTCCGAGTTCGACATTTGTTGGCAGTGCAAGATATGACTGGCTTAATATCTATAAACTATTCATCTAGTGATGTGCTCAGATGACAACAGATTTTGTAGAGTACTATGTGACATGACTTGAACCAATCAAGTTCACATTGTAAGAGTGTACAGGGTGGGCCAAATTAAACAGGGCCACCCATGCATTTCACCTAATAACTGCACAAGTGCTGATCAGATCTTCACTGTTTTTGTCAGAAAACAAGGACATTTAATAACTAACATGACAACATAATCTGCATACATTAATTATGCAAAATAAAGTGGCGCCATCTGGTGAATGAAAGGCATGGTAATAAATAACAATCTTTCATTACGTTTATCAAAGTTCTAAAAAGTAAAAAAAAACACAGTTAATTTAACAACTAACAAGAATGACTGATCATTGTGAGGTAGTTAATTACTACCATCACTGGTGTCAAAAATCTGAGTAAGCAAGAACGTTCGTTTGGTTTTTTGTACAGCTTAATAAGGGCAGAGAATGTTTCATTGTCATTTTCATTTGCTAGATGGTGCCGCAGCATTTTCTTAACATACTAGCGAAAAATAACAGATTTTGATTAAGAATGAAATGATGTTGCAGTTTGCCAAGAGTGGTTTAGATCGGATCAGTATATCTAGAGCTACAAGCCATTGAAATGAGTAGCCCCATATATTTCGGCCCACCCTGCATAAGTAACAAAAATAGTTTTCACGTCATCTGGCACAACAGACAGCGATACAGTGCATGAACTGCAGTCAGTATAAACTGGTTGAAGGTGGCATAGAGATGCTACGATGATGCATAGAGATGTCATGTGCAGACAGAGATGTGAGTGGTGAAGCTTTTTCGATGGCACAGAAGTAGTCATTCAGCGCGGCTTCCAACAATTCCAGCAACTAGCAAAAACCGTCAACAGCAATGCATGCATTATCAGAAGTTCCACAGTACAGAAATTCGTACATTCATACTTCGAACATTCACTCCATTTTAGGAAAATGAAGCCAAAATTTACCAGTAACTTTCTCTGTAACAATCAACATTTGTCTGCGAGACTGCGAACCTCAATGCAGTGATTTGTGGACTTTTTCATTTCACAAGACACACCATGTCATGCACTAGCCCCGTGTCGGTGGTCTCAGAGTGCAAGCAGCAGCCTTGCTGAGGGCTATAGAAACAGATATCAGTACTGTCCAGGACTTTATTTATTAATTTTAATCTGACTTGTCAAAGATGGCTCCTAATCATTTATAACCCATTAGGGAAGCTAAACTCCGGGTGCTCGCCCGGAGAGCGGAGCTCATTTGAAGCGACGTAGAGATGAGAGGACACATGAATCAACGCGCTGGAATATGGTGGAAGGCTATGGTTGTATTCCGCGTCATACAGGTGGTTGACTCTTGGGCATAAAAGAGCATTGCAGGTTACGAAAAGTCCAATTCGTCTTTGTCTTCTGGACGGAAGAGGTGGCCGCCATTTGCCATGCCATCGTAGTGGAGCTGGACGGTCGGCCCAGTCTCGGCAATGACCTGAAAATAATTGCGATTCGTAACGAATTTAGAGCTAGCGAAGAGAGTCGATATTAAGCGAGCGTAGGCCGTTTGTCAGCGAAATCCTGTCATGTTTTGCAGAATCTATTTTTAGCTTGACCATTCACATCCCTATAGTGTTTCCGCAGTTTTCGTTGCAGATACAGATGTCTGTTTCGCCGACCTTCGGCAGCATCTAACTCCGTCAATCCTGGCTAATTGTCAAAATGGAGACCAGCAAAAGACGTCAAATACCGACGAAAAACGCGTGTCCAAATTTCAGCTTCATAGGCCTTCACAAACTCGCGCAACATCGATTTTTTGGTAATTTCGTTACGCTTCTTCGTGACGTACTTCCGTCACTCTTATAAATTGCGCACTAGTCAGTGGCAACCTAGTAAGCATACAAACGGGTGAGTTTACTATGGTCGCAGCTGCGCCCGGTATATCTCATGAAACAGTTGCATAGCTTACCTTTTAATATTATACAAGATGACATATCAACTAAATGCAGTGCTGACTGTGAAGTGATTGTGTACAAGTTTTAAGAGCTACGGAACAAAACTGTCATTGCAGGGCACTGGTATCTTTCTATTTTTAAAACTGCTGGTCACAGCTATTACAATACAGTTTAGTGAAACGATCTGTCTTATGGTGGTGACCTGTTTAAATTCACCAGTATAGCACTTCCACGGTAAAACTGACTATGGTACCGTAGTTAAACCATGGTAGTTATACCATGAACCAACCAGGGTTCACCATGGTACAACCGTGGTCGTGACAGAACCATGGACTTTGGTATAACCATGGCTCACATATGGTTGTACCATGGTAAATAAATCACTGTTTGACTGTTCATTGTTCAACTATGGCACAACCATCATTAATTTACCATGGTACAAGGTTTTACCGTCGACTATCATGGTTGAACTATGGTATGACTACCATGGTAAAACCATTGTTAATGGTACAACTACCATGGTACAACCACTGTTAATGGTTCAACTACCATGGTTCAACCATGGTACAAACATGGTTGTACCATGGTTGAAGAATTGTTGTACCATGGTACTATGTTGGTGTTATCATGGAACTCTTATACTGGTGAAATAGAGAGGTCACTGGAAGTAAAAAAACACAGATAACACAGACTATTAAATGACTTACACAACTTATAAAGTGAAATGGCTTAACAGATGTACGATGATCTATAATGGAAAAGTAGGTAAAGGTGATCTGGCTTTTGGTCTGTGATGAGAACTCATCAGTAAGTCACTGAAAGCAAGATTACAAGTCTCTATGTCCAGCAGTTATGACTTCTGACACCCTGGTTAACAGACACTGTTTGAAACAGCCTGAATGATTTGCTCAGCTGAGCCAAGAACGAAGCTGCTTGACTGACCACGCCTGTATCTGTGTGTCACCGTTCATACCTGTGAGTAATGCCAGTCGTGAGCAACTAGTCTCAGCGCTGACAACAATCGATCCAATGCCGTATACGGCAGCCACGACGGTGCAGCACCACTATGGACATAGTCCTACACAGCAGCACCAGCGAACAAGTGAGTAAATGGTCCCTCTAGACACGTTATGGGTCATTTCAGCGACAGTCTTCACAGTCAAACTTTTTGCTGCTACTGGCAGTTTTTACAGGTTAGACGAGAAAACCGACACTGTCAAAGTACTGAAGGAAGCCCGTTGGTCATTGAGATCAGGCTTCAATCCTACTGGGACCACTCCACCATGTTACAACAGCATGCACGCAGTACAAAAAAGCACAATATAACACAAAAACAACAAGCAAACACATCACAGCAGCATGACATTATGCTCATTAACATGTCCTATAAAATACATACTCTCACGGTGGTCATCTACAGGTTTCACACAACGACACATATCCACATCTAAAGCACTGTGCCAGTAGTGTAACGACATGCATAATGCATGCCACTCAGTAGGTCCAGGGTTCAATCCCGGACCAGTGTGGAACTTCAACTGTAGACAACTGTGTCTCAAGTACTCCAAGCCCACTCAGATGTGATAACTCAGTCAAAACTAAGTAGCAAAATACTGGCCACCACCTGCATATGACGAGGATGCTGAAACATGATATTGCTATGACAGTTATGCTTTCTGCTCCAACAGGTACTGAGCCTATGGGGTCAAGTAAAATAGTAAATTATCTTTTACCATATCTAAAACAATACACAGAACAGCACAAGCCAAACAAAATTAACAGCAAAAAGTATTAGCAATTTCACAGTATTTTTCTGTCTGTCTGTCCTTGGGGGGGTGTTGTGGGGTTGGGAGCACTGTTAGTCCGATTGGGGTGGCGCCCACCCGGACTGTCGGTACCTCTGCCTCCATTATCTTCCCCTGCTCCATAAAAATCCAGAAGACAGGAAGGTGGGGAAGCTCAGCCTGAACACAGCACAGCCCTATGCTAAGGCAGAAGGCAGAGTGTTTCTTCTGGTACCGGCCTACCCGGGTTGTCCTGGAACAAAGGCCGTTAAACGGTTGTTGTTTTTGTTGTTTTCTGTCTCTCTGTCTGTATGCACGCATGCATGTGCATGTTGTCTTGCTGTGTTCTGTCCTTGTGACGAATAAACGTATATATATGTATAAATATATATATATATTTCACTTTATCGCAGACAAGTCCCACATTCTTCAACAAAACAAAACTAATCATACCTTCAAGCCAAAGTATTCCTTGCCAGCGCCGAGAGCTGCTCGGATGTATTCTATTGAAAGTTCAGCAGCTTCTATGAGTAGGTCGTAGTCAAGGTAGAGGCTTAGCAACTCAGCTGCGTTTAACCTCTATGACAGATAATGACAACTTGGTTTATAGCTGAGCAAATGTAAAAAAACTTTTATAAAACTATTCTGATGCAGAGCTTTCACATGTCCCACCTGAACGAGTGGCACCATCTGGAGAATGGCAGTGCAATGGCAAAAGCAAAGCTTGTAATAAAACCGGAACCAAAGAATATTAAAAAACTGTAAAATTACTGACATCACTACCTACCACTAGTCCACTACCTATTCACAAGTCAGCCTTCCTCTTTGAGACAGAGACAGTGAGCAAGGCGACTTGTTGACACTGGAGTTCTCAGCAATTAGCCGCAGCCATGTATGTGTTCAGTGCCGACAAATTTGAGGTTTTCCTGTGAAATTGGGGACGTTTTGTTTATCCTATGTGACACATCATTTTAGGCTGTATGGAATGCACGAGATTTGGACTATTGTAATGCAGCCTTGCTGTGCAAACATGGCTGACCGGATCGGAGTCCTGCTGGCAGTTGAGACTCTTGGGGACCCAAGAAACATTGTATTAGATTGGAGTCCTAATTTTCCCTATGGATTTTATGTGGCCTTCATCACATTACTTTGACCAGTTGTTTTGTACAGACTTAGTGTATTTGTCGTAAATATGGTTATACACAGAAGCAGTGGTGTATTGGGGGTATACGCGGGTATACGCCGTACACCAACCTCCGGGTTTTTTTGACAGCGTATACTCACCTCAGTGATCATAAATAAGCAGGGTATACCGTATACAGTACACGTATGCCACGCCCTTTTGCGTATACCCACCTCCATGTTTAGCAATACACCGCTGCACAGAACCTGATTCAATGATAAATGGTGACAGATATTCGGTATATATAGCACACACAAGCACCTTGTAGTCGGCAATGAGACAGACGGGCAGAGCAAAGCCGTACTGCAGCAACTTGGCCACAGTGCAGCGATGGTATCGACACAAATCACCGTCGTCTCTGTAACGTTGTAGGTAAGTCTGTAGCAGCGTCCATGCACTGTCGGCTGCTCCACTGCTTGTCGACATGGCAACAAAACAATTAAATTGCAAACTAATTGCCAAAACAACTGCAAATAACTAGTCACAATTCAGTGACGCTGCTGCAGCAACTACTGGATTTGTCAAACCCGCTCTCCGAAGAAAGCAACAAGATGATTTTCAAAACATTAATAAGTGAACTACGAAGAACACTGCGGAGCCTGTCTGCCTGTGACCTTGACCATTTGAACCTTAAAACAATCGCAAGCATCGCCTAAGCCTGGGCACTGTATATGTATAAAGTTCGGTCATTCTGGCTGCTAAGGAACTTGGAGTTATCCAAAGAAACCAAAAGTGACGAAAGACGGATGGACGGACGGACAGTGTCACAATGTAATATGTTCTGTTTTAAGGCATACAAAATTGGAGTATGACATACACACAAAACGTCATCGGGCAACGAAAAACAAAGCATCAGCAGCAGCAGCCGTGTTAACAGCTGACCTACCCAGACTGTTTGGGATTAATGGTGAGACATTCATTAACTGTCAACCACGCACACAAGTCTGACGGCACTGCACCTGCCTCCATGTTTGCTCTCGTCAACTCGACACACCTGTCAGTAACACACTGTCAGTATCAACATTTCACATCTCACTCCTTAGGCAAGTAAATAAGCAGGATTTTACATCCCACACAATGCACAATACGTCATCTCAAAGGCAAGTCTCTCCAAGCAACGAATGCAGTTCTACTGAAAAACAAAAATTAAGTAAAAATATTACACGTACACCAAAAACTCAGAAAGAACAAAATAGCTGCCCTAGACAAATACACTAACAAAAACAATGTTAGAAAAACCCAGTCTAGTAACAGGAGACAGACAGGACTATGCTTATGCTCTGGTACCCAGATGAGGCCACATCTCAGTAATGTTAACAAACTTTAACTGGCAGCCACACAGAATATGAACAACACTACAATGCAGACACTCTGACATAGACCAACCTTACCTT
>Ga0126335_1003097_pt1 | contig 10234 bp, 11 predicted proteins | sample OlaspJWI45metaG_FD_108409 | JGI IMG/M metagenome (GOLD analysis project Ga0126335, IMG submission 108409) | Marine gutless worms symbiont microbial communities from Oahu, Hawaii - Olavius sp. 1 OAHU.JWI-45 metaG | ecosystem: Host-associated > Annelida > Digestive system > Unclassified | place... | reverse complement strand
GCTTTGACGCTGTTGGTTGGGTCATCTGGCCTGTAAAAATCATCCCCGAAATAACCTATAAAGTGTCGAGTGGGACGTTAAACCTCTGCTCACTCACTCACCCCCAAGGTTGTAAAAATTGTTGCCAAATGTGAAGCTAAGTTTATCTAAACATTAACTGTTCTTATTTTATCCTGCACTTCCTTGAGTTTAAAGTAAAATGTGTGAATAGTAGACATTACAATAAGTTAGCAATTTTTTGACAACTTCTTAGTTGTTAATTTTCTTCCTGTGATCATTGTCACTCTTTGTTTTATTTAAAGTATATTAGTGGTAGGCATATATATTTGTATTTGTTTCATAAATATTTCAGTGATTAACAAGAAGAGACTTTGAGATGGAACATTTATGTTTGCTGTTAGGATAAAAATGCTATTATTAATAATAAACTCTTTAATTTATTGTGCAGTAAAAGTCTTCATGTTGTTGCTTATATTCCACTGTCAGAGTTCTGCAGTTGCTTGGATGAACAATGTTGAGTGGAGACATGCTGCATGATTTGTAGAAATTTGTACTCCAATAGGTACTTGATGCAGAAATGAATGTGATGATCAACATTGTATACCATGTGTTACTTGATTCATCGTTTTGTGTTGCTTTATTCATGTTAAAATAGGTAAAAGAGTTGTTTTATCGTCTGAACCTCAGGCGTAGGAGTTGTAAATTTTTTGACATTGATTACAAGTCTAGATATACCGGGTGGCCCAAAATAAACTGCACAGTTCCATTTGTTTGATGTTAGATTGATTGAGCTTTGTGAACTTTTAACCGAATTTTATAATTTTTTTGGCTGAGAGCTCACATTGTTTGTAAACTGATCAGTACAATTTTGTGTGATTGACACTATTTAGTTGTTTGCCAACATAATTTATGAGCAAATTTCATCTTGAGACAGCCCAGAAAACGAACAATATTATTTTTACAAAGTAGTGTAGAAATGTGCAACAGGTGCTGTGGACAGTATATGCACTGTTTTGTTGGGAATCTATTCAGGTGTAAGTCTGCCAAAAATTATAAAATTTGGTCGAGGTTTCACAAAGATATATCAATTTAACATCAAGCAAATGTAAATGTGCAGGTTTTTTGGGCCACCCTGTAGAATGTTAGCAGTAGTCAGACACTATAGTATAGTTGTCATCTTATCCAGCACGACATACATGCACATACACTCCATCCCCCAAAAGGAAAAATTCACATTAAACCGTCATTGTAACATGTGCTGGAACAACATTGCACAACTGTGAGTGTGAGCGATTGTGCGTGCCATTTCTGCGACACGACACATGAAGTCACTAAGACACAAAACTAAACTGCTTATTACATACTAGTTGGCTTTGCTCACACCTCCTCTGCCGCAGGTCAATGCCCAGAGCAATTTTTATGCGAGGGGGCTGTGTAAGGGCGATCCCGCCTCTCTCCCCGTTTTTGCACAAAAACATCTCTGGAGTGCCCGGAAGCTGCTCTGAAATTTGGACATGATTGTGCCATTCATTCTCGCGGTCGAGCTAACAAACTCGGGTACCCGTCAAAAAACTGCCACGGCGACTTTGCCCGCCAATATTTAGACCAAATTTGCGCCGTCTGTTGTAGTCGAAGCAGGTCGTGTGGATCTGCTCGTAACGTGTCGCGAACAGGTTCGCGACTTGCTAGCGTAGTGAAGTGATACCCATACAAATTAAGTCTTGGACTCTTGGTCTCGATGGGTCTTGATCAAGATTCGAGACCGATACCTGCAATCCAAGACCAAGACGGCCGCGAGCAAACTCAGCAATTAGACTGAGACAGACTAAGGTCCACTCTATGGACCTTGAGACAGACATGCACCGATTTCCAGACCAAATTAATTGAAACCGTCTCGACTCTATGTTGTGACTCGATGGCTCAGTGGTTGGTTAAGGTCAGTGTCGTGTTTCGCGGCCAAAGAGGTCAGGCTTTGACGCTTAGCCTCTGTGCTCCAGTTGCCCAGTGAGGCGGCGTGGCTTAGGCCTACTGTACGTTGTGTTGAATATGCACAATATAACTGTCTGTGAATAGTCACTAGCTGTCTAGCCAGGAAGAACATCTTCAAAACATCACTGATATAATTTTTATTGCAAAATTTAAAATTTAGGCGCTCTTGCATTTTTACTACCTCACATGGAAATTCTATTCCAAATCACTCCAAACTAACCATACACCTTATACAGTACACATCTAGTTAAAGCTGTTGAATCGAAAAAAAATGTGCAAATAACAGCCATTTTGATGGTGTAAATTTGCAATTTTTTAGCATTATATGTTTTTCTTTGCATTTTCAATTTATTTTATGTATTTATTTGTTAACTCTGGTATTGAATTGTCTCTCTATTAGTCTGTATTTCTTTATTTTATGTTTTTATATGTCTACCTGAGTGGTAAATAAACGTATATATATAACACAAATACAAGGTTCACAATAACAGTTCTACAAACCAGAGAAGGAACGAAAAGGCTACGAGTAGCACTAACATTCGCCTCTGGCCCTATAACAAAACAATGAACATACAATGACGCTAGGAGTGACTAATCATACAGACAATGACATACGTTACCGAGTTATGTATATGGCGTATTATGGTAAGTTTGAAGTGATTTGGAATCGGATTTCCAGGTGAGGTAGTGATAATACAAAAGTTCCAGAATTTCAGATAAACGGAAAATTTGCGGTCCGATAGTTTCCGCAAATTCTGGAATATTTTTGCGGCGTTTTGTTATTCGCGGTGTTTACTGTTTTTGTTTGTGTAATTTCTGTGTGTTTGTTTTGCAAAATACTAAATTCTTACGGTAAGAGTTTCGTTATGCAGATAAGTTGCTTTTAGACAATGGCATAACTCTGTTGGTGGTCTTTTTCTCCTCACCCGTGTGGCAGTCTTCATCAGTCACACGAGTGTCTTGACTACACCACCGGTGTGGGGACTGCGGATGGCTAAATTTTGCTGATCCACAGACTGACATTCACTGTTATTCGTTGGCGACAGTGTTGTCATTGAATGCATGCTAAGAGTCTCTGAAAAGCTAAGATTAGTTTAGATGCTTTGACAGCAAGTAGCAGTGTATCACACGTGACACGTCATTATTTGCCACAGTTTCTTAGTAATAGCTAATAACTTAACAAGTATCAAGTACTTGACCTGTCACTAATGAACTGCTGTGGATGCATATGCGGATCTTTGATGAAAAGTGACGTGGACTCAAATTCAAGGATTAGCACATGTCCGCTGCAATATGGCACTATGAAGTGACAGCTGGTTTACGTTATTCACTACGTGATTAAGATATAAAATATGCAAAGTTTCATTACCATTTTTGACATGTAAAAGCCTGCATTCGGTGACTTCAAGTCAAATTTGTTGCTTGATCAAGCCATGCTGCAAATAGTCGACGTAACATTACGTGACTTACGTTGCATCGTATTTGCGTTTGCTTACTCTACTGTGGGATGATGGGAATGGCTGAGGCGATGCGTGATTGTTTATTTTGCGATCAGCATCAGTAAAAGTCATTTATCAAAATTATCAATATATAAATGCATAATACATTGATAAAAATTTTCGATTATCGGTTTCTCACTTTCCAAACGGGCCACCGGATTAAAAACCGATTACCGGTTTTCCGGCTACCGTTTAACATCCTTAGTGACTTGTAGGCCTACAGCTGTACATTCAAGTGATAAAGTGCACATCATCAGTCTGCGAGATGCAAGCTAATTAAGTAGTTCACCAGACTGATATGCCAGCAGTTTTATTACATCACTACAGTTTACATCAGTAAACTCACGTTGTCGACGCTCTCAGCATCTGCTGTGGTGTGGGAGAGACGGTGACGCTGACAGTTAGTAGGGGTGCCAAGAATCATAAATGTGAATAAAACAGGACCAAGGTGGACAGTTCAGGATGTACTTTTGTGGTCAGCATTTATTAATAGCTTGGACCACCCCACATAGATTTTCAGAGGCCTACTCGGCCAATTCAATTGCAAATTACTTAATTATCAGTACCATTTGTAAGGCGTAGTGTTCCCAGTAGTTTTATTTTACAAATTTGGTATCATTACAAAGCTTATGACCTACACTACACCAATGAACCATTACATTTTTACTCAGGTCAACTAGGTCACCCCTAGAGGTCAAAAGGTCAAGGACGGAAGGTGTTGGTAAAAATTCAGGGGTTCTGAGACAAGTATGCCAACTGTGCACACTGTATTAGACAGAAAAGCGTACAACAAATGCATAATTTTAGATCGCTATTTAGAACAGTTTCTTGATATATAAGTAAGTGGTCAAAATTAACCCCTTACATTCTGATGGCATTTTTAAATTTAAGGCTAATCTTGTACCTGCTAATTTTATTCAATGTGAAATAGTGATTTATTGTTGAATGTGTTTGATTTCGACCATATTTCGACTATTTCAGTACTATTAACCCCTTATGCCATAAACTCTGGCTGATAGATGCAAAAGTCTATTGACTTGTGTTCGCTAAGTCGAGATACCTTGGTTTTCCTGTGTCAGTGTTATTGCAGTGGTACGTAGCCATAGATTAGATCAATTTCGAGTGCAGGCCAACGCCTCTATGCCCTCATCACGAATACAAAATCAACAGAATACTGATATCCTGAACTTATTCTAGTAATGTAAACTTCAGTTTCTGGTTCCGTTGATTTCAAGTGTATACACAATATCTTGGTACTGCCGGAATTTATCATGTTGAGATTTGTTTATAGTATTGCGTACTGCAGCATCTTGTGTTTTTTTGTTGCTGGATATCTAGTAAGATTGGTTACAAAACCAATAATTAATTTTGTTGTTGGTGTTAGTATATTTCTGAAAGAAGCAATGCCAGCTGACGAATCAACAGCGGAAGTGAGCCGACTGCTGGACCAATGGGATGCTATCAACCGCAGTCCGTTGCAGTTGAGTGCCATCTTAGCAGGTGACACAGTTCTGGATATGGCCTCAGCTGAAGGAGATACACACCTTGTGGCTGTCCTAGCAAGGTTGCTTTCAACTGCTGTAATAGTGTTCAGTTTTTGTGTAGTGTCAGTTAACAATGCCTAAAGTGGCAATATGCTGCAGACATTTGTTGCAGTTCAGATAATTTGATTTTATGTGACCAAGTTGTTTCCCGCGTCATAAAGGAAGCGCAACTGGGAAACAGGGAGCAGTGTTTGTTCTGACATCTGGCTATGCCTACTTCATTTGCCATTTGCCTTTATGTATTTCATTGGGGCGATTTTTAACGAATTTTTTAATGGTGTGGTAGAGATTTTCAGTAGGGTAAAGCTGAAGGCGTCGAGGACGGGGTGGGATCTGGGGCTAATCCCGGATTTAAAAGAAAATTTTTTTTCTACGAAAATGCTGGATTTTGATGCATTTTATTAAAACACTGTTTCTTTGTTCTTTATTTTATTTGCCTGTGTTGCCCTGCCTCGCTCTTGGATTTCAGTGCACATTTTCACAGCTTTAGACTATGTGCAGTTATATATTTCGACAGTATTATGGAGTTATTACATTTCTTGTGACAATTAGGTTGGCTGAGATTATCGAGAAGGAAACTGAGGCTTACTACAAGATGGATCCCGATCCCTTCGATGACAGACATCCTGGTAAGTTCTTGTGTGCATCCAAGTGTCATCATAGTTTTCATTAAGTGTACTTTTTAAAAGTTGGCATTATGATTGTATGTGCACTGGCTACAGTATATGAATGGATTTTGAGGACCTGCATTGTGGGTGGCATAGAACTACAAACTGGGAAATGTGCTGAATGCACACTATTAGAAATACTGTACTGCCAATGCTGATTTCTTTTACATTTGATTTAGATGCTGTATTGCATTTGTTGTGCATTCTCTTCATATAGGCTGCATTGCTTTTAGTTACTGACAACTTTCTATGTTGCATTGCTGCTATTATACATCTGCTAACCTATATACGAAATATAACGACCAGGTTGTGCCATCTGTGGTGCATCCCTGGCTCTGTGAATCTGTGATTCTGTGTGACTGACAGGATTTGTATAGACTCTGCAAAGTTTTGAAATTAAAATGTTGAGATTTCCAGGCCTGGAAAGTCCTGGAATAAGGCATAGGTCCTGGAAAAGTCTTGGAATTCTAAAGTACTGGTCCTGAAAATTTTACTTTCTGGTTCAAGTATCGCTGACTAGAGTAGAGAAGTACTGTATTTGGTGCAAGTTGTTAATAAGTCTAGGTCCAGTCACCAAACTTGCTGGACTGTTCTGGGTTTGTTGGAATACATTGATACAACCACCGGTATTGCATTTGGGCTTGTTTACTGTAATGCAGTTACATCGAAAACTGATTTGGTATGTGCACTTTCTGACCTCATGCAACCATGTTTGTGAACGGAGTGTATCCTGGAAAGTCTTTGAAAACGAGTTTTTTGAGTCAAGGATAACCCTGGAATTTGGTCTTTGCAAGTCCTGGAAAGTCCTGGAATACAGTGTTTTAATGTCTGTACGAACCCTGCTGTGATCAACTACTAAGGCAGATGCATAATGGGCTTCCTGTAGGTTTTGTAGTTTGTGTAGTGTGTTTTTGCCGACCACTGTTGTTCTGTTTGGCAATGTGATAAGTGTCATGCTATATTTGTAGGTCGAGCTGATCCTAATTGTGCTCTCGGACATGTTCTTAAAGTTTTATTCAAGAACGATGATTTTATGACCAAGGTTTGTAGTTTGGAAAGTAACCTTGCAGTAAGAGTATTGCTAGTTTTGGAAGTATTTGCAATAATTATGGCTAGAATGTAATATCTCAGGACTGAGAAGGCTAAAGAACATCAAATTTGGCACAAAGGTGGCATCTAGTACGTGGATGATGCATGCACTTAGATTTTTGGGATAAAGTTTCTTCACTGTGGCAAAATTTGCCAAAAAAATAAGTAGGCCAAATAACACCAATGTTCCAAAAACCACTCTCACTGTGGTACCACATATATGCAGAAACAGCGTATACATGGCACCACCATGAGAGTTGATTCTCCACAACACACTGCCTCTGACTGAGGATCGTGTGATGGTAGTCACTTTACTTGTTGTTAATGAGATACGTCATGTATGTTATGTTATTGAGCTAATAATAATAATAATATCAAATAGCAATGCATTTATTCCCATATAGTCTCACCTCTAATGCATGGTGCCATTTCGGTTACCTCCTGAAAATGTCTCGTGCACTGAAAATGCCGTTAAGAAACTGTGACTTGTTGTTTACTGAATATGAATGCATTTTGGTATCTGGTGCAAGAATATCAGTTAGTGAAACATAATCCTGAATACTGTGAATGCTACAAACGGTGCTTTATTGGGGCAGGTCAGCATTACGGTTGATGTTAATGGTGAAATGTGGTTGCAGCTTGTCGGTGAATATATGCTCTATCGTAATGACCAGCCTGCAGCTGAGGCTCTGCATACGGCTTCATGCCGTTTGCTGCTGGATATCATGCCCGGACTGGAAACAAGTGTGATATTCCAGGATAATGTATGCACTGTAGCTAACGTAATGTTAACCAAAGATATGCACCGGTCTCAAACAAACTGGACCCCTACAGTTTTTTGGCATAACTTTGCCAGAACGAACCGGTTGTGGATAATTTTTGGCAGAGAAGATCAAGAAGCTATTACCTACTAGTATCACTTAATAGTTTTAGTATAGGTTGAGAACCACTTGCATAGTTGCTATAGCAACATAGCGTCATTGTAAAACAGTGCACCGGTGTGCCATGCAAGTTTGGCGGTCGGGTTTCTTGGGAAACACGTGTCACTTTAACGTAATTCCACTGTAATGCTCTAATATCAATATCATTTGAAGTGCACAATTTTAATTAAAGCAGCATTTCGCATAAGTTGTGTTTAAACAGGTTACCAGCAGGCCAGTGCGTCGTGTTGTACCGGTCCACTGTGCACGTTTGACAGTTGAGTTCCTGCATTAAGAAACACTGACTTTATTTCACTGGATTTGTGGCCGCCAATCAGTCTGCACTTTAACACAGTTAAGTACACTGGGGCTGCATGCAGGAGCATACAAGAAGCTAGTACGTGATGTGGCTCAGAAGCAGCGACTGGTGGAAGTCCGGGCTGACTTTGAACAGACCATTGTTAACAAGGCGATAGACAAGTGGAGCAAGCAAGCCTTTGTCAAAGCTAAAGGACAACACTTTGAACACTCACTGTTTATGATATCTTGCATTGTGTACAGATGAAATGTTTTAAAGAACTTTAATTATCTGTGAAGACTGTAAGAAAATCCATTGTCAAACTTACGCGCAATGTTTTGCAATGATGCTGTGGTTGCTATGGCACGCAGGTGGTTGTGGATCAATACCAAACTTTCCAGCCACAACTAGTGGGCAATAGCTTTATGACATTCTCTGCCAAAAATTATGCATCACCGGCTTGTTTTTGTGAAGTTATGCGAAAAAATTGTAGTGGTGCATTGTTTTGAGATGCGGTGTATCACTTGTATCATTGTCTCTATCGCTTTCTCCATGTGTGCTGTTTGCAGGCTATTTTAGGTTGGCATATTGAATAGATTTTAGATAATGATCATAGCTGTTCTTTTTCAGTAAACTGATGGTTTTTGTGACATTCTGTGGTATCTGTATCACTATCAGCATTTGAAAATATATGTGAATATGTTTATTCATTATTAGTATATTAACTGTGAAAGATTACTTCAGTGTGCACTGTGCACAGTCACAATGGGACATTGTTACTGGTTTTTATGTGATAATAAAATACTATAAGAAGTGTTTTCTGTGCTGATAGTATGTCAGCTGAGTTGAGCTAACTGATATTGAAGGTGTTCCATTGTATCGAACTAGACTCACTTACATGCCGGTTGTCTGTGTTGCATTCAGTGAAGTCGTTAAGCTGTTTTTCTTTCAGGAAGCATTAATTCGCAATCTGATAGACTGGGTGCAGATAGCACCGAATCCGCTGCAGTCGTATGCTGCAGGGCTTCTGGCTTCTGCAATGGAGATTCAAGACTTAGCAGCAGTATTCAAGGATAGCAATGCAACTCTGGTAATTGTCATTAGATGCCAGTTAGTGCCTTTGTGTTAATTCAGAGTTTATTCTGCAGTTTTATCAGTGTGCAAAATTGTATGTTTTTATGTTTAATGTAATCGCAGAGTATTTTCTCTCAAGAAGATCTCAAGACTGAGACTTTCTGTTCAGTCGTTTATTTGTGTATTTAAACACTTCAGAGCTGCACAATTTGTAGACATTAGTCACTGCATTGAATATATAGTTTTTTGGTCATTGCAGTATCTTATAAATTGAACTGTGTGATTTGCTCACGAGTCTATAATGCAGAATTAAGAGCAGAGTCAGGACGTAGCACTCAGGACCAAGATCTTGGTGTGAAGGACTTTGTTTACATTTTTGGTATAAAAAATAGCCCAGTTTATGGCAATGGCTATGTTGTGTTAGGTTTTGCTATATAATATCAAGTATAAGGTGTTAAATGAGTCCAGTGTTTCTACAAGTATTTGAGATGTGTAATGGCTGTATTGTTTAGGTTCCACTTATGTTGCGTCGTCTGCGCTCACTACAGGAACAGTGTCGGTCAAAGTCTTCGTTGCTTGAGCGACCTTTTTGTAATATAGGTCAGACACAACAGAAGCCACAGTCACCTCTTGCCAATGTTTCTGAAACTTTACAGCAAAACGTTACAGAAGTAGCGTCAAATGCTTCGTCGCCGAAACAAAACATCAGTAACCAGCTGCCTTCAAACTGCGTAGATGCAATAGTTGAAAGCGAAGATTTGCTGTCTCTGACAGAGACTGAGAAATCAGGCAAACGGACACACTCTGAAGTTGACGGTGATAATATGATATCAGATGTTGACCATATAACGTCACTGTCACCAGCTCGGAAACGTCCTCGTCAAGATACATTGGAGTCTGTTGGCTCAGAAAACGCTGTGAATGTAGAAGGCACAGATGCTTTGCCATCTGAGAAGTCATTGACAGCACTTATCACGTCACCAGCAGAGAGGAGCTTTGACTCTAGCAACGTTGAACTAAACTTATCCGCGGGTTTTAGTCGTTCGGGGAGTTGTACATTACTTAGCGGTGTCAATAAACTTACCAGTATTGTCAGGTCTGCTAATTCTTCACCTCGTACATGGCCGTCACGGCGGGATATAGGTCAGTCGGT
>Ga0126335_1003096_pt1 | contig 10235 bp, 6 predicted proteins | sample OlaspJWI45metaG_FD_108409 | JGI IMG/M metagenome (GOLD analysis project Ga0126335, IMG submission 108409) | Marine gutless worms symbiont microbial communities from Oahu, Hawaii - Olavius sp. 1 OAHU.JWI-45 metaG | ecosystem: Host-associated > Annelida > Digestive system > Unclassified | place... | reverse complement strand
GCCACAATATACGCAATTGAAAACTATACAGTGTACTACATCGACAAAACAGTTACACAATGCATACTATAAAAATTACTCCCAACTTACTATTTGTGTACAAGCGGCAAATTTATCAGATTGTCGAATCGAATCGAATCGAAATTTTTTTGGCCCGAATTGGAATGCTCTACTGCTGCCTACCCCCCTCGCCCCATACTGGTGCTATGCATATTGCATACTGCGTCTATCTGGTTTTAAAAAAATTGGCATTTTTGAACTGATTTGGCAGTAAAATACGCTCGGTCTGGCAGTGAACGCTAAAAATAGTTGGCAACCAAGGGTGTTTCTGTGAATGGAAGTTTTGTTGTAAATGGATAGTAAAACACACAGGCGTGTTTATGACGCAAAACTAAGAGCACGATCTGGTGAGTTTTATGCTTTATAGTCACAGTGTGTACTTTGGTTTAATTTGATATGGCAGTATTCGCCACGCCCTCGACAGCAATTTTGGCAAGTTGTCTACATGCACGTGCCTCTGTCCACCAAGCGGTATAAGTTGGTATCAGCTTTAGCTGGGACATAGTGCACCACAGGAGCGGTGCTGGTAGGCTGTCAGCCTATCGGCAGACGTTGCAGTTGGTGGCCAACTGGCGCCGCTCCAGCATCGCTAATAGCTGTGGTTGCCGTTGTATTTCATCTGCGGTTTGTCGGATGTCATAATAACCCATTAGGAAACCTAAACTCCGAGCGCAAGCCCGGAGAGCGGAGCTCATTGCAAGCGTAAGGTGTGCATGTATAAAGTGTCGAGTGGGACGTTAAACATCACTTCGTGACAGCCAGACTCGCTTCGCGAAAGGCAGTGACAGCCAGACTTTCGCTTCGCGAAAGGCAGATTTTCGTTACGTGCATGTATAAAGTGTCGAGTGGGACGTTAAACCGCGTTATGTAAGGTGTGCATGTATAAAGTGTCGACTGGGACGTTAAACATCACTTCGTGACAGCCAGACTTTCGCTTCGCGAAAGGCAGTACAATTGTCTGATAGCCAGACTTTTGTGACAGTCAGACTTTCGTGACAGCCAGATTTTTGTGACAGCCAGACTTCGTTACGGGTCACTCAGTACTTTCGTTATGGTCAAAATCTACACACTAGTCAGCGGGTGCCAACCACATACAATACAAATACTACGTGCGCTGGGCTTGCGCCCGGTATAAAGGAATATTTATTATTTATTTTTTAGTGTAAACTGCGCACTGGCACACCGGTCCCCGGTAACACCGGCCTTAGCTCATAACCCTAACCCTAACCCTATAATACTAACCGTGGTTAAGGTTTGCAATACGTCTGGTGCTGATAGTCGCCATTTTTACGACTTACAAATGATGGCAAATATAATTAAAGACATAAATATGAAGAAATAATCTACCGGAAAGCAGAAATTTTCAGTCTACACAGAGTTCTCATGCGGCATGTTCGAACGCATTTGCATTCAGTTCCACACACGCTGAGTGTATTAAGTCTGTTGCGAACATTTTATTAAGTGTTGAGTGTTGACTTACCTGTATTGCTGTATTATCATCTGTTGTGTGCAGCGACACGCTTTTTCAGTCACTTGTAATGTTAAAAAATTACTTTTCAAACATTTACGCATCTGTTGCATCGATCACGACGTTGTTTACATATAACTAGGCGGTACTATTAAACACTGTAAGGGACCGTGAAGTCATAAGTGATTGCTGTGGTTCGGAGAATGCTAGGACCACATGTGTCTATAAGTGCATTGAATATAAACCTGTGTGGCCTAGTTTGCATTGGAAAGTTTTTATAAGCGTAGACAGATGAAAGAATAATGACAAGTTAGGCCTACAACATGAAGAATTGCCCGTCACACTGTAATCATCAAAGAGTAATTCAATCAGTAATTTAACTCATTGTGAATGATTACATAATAGCTGAATCATTATTAACCTGGTGAGACTGACCAGTGCATTTGCTCATGATTGACTCCGCCATCATCAATAACAATAGGCCTATGATGGCGATAGTTAGCACCGACACGAGTCACTAGGCATGGACTTGGCTAGTACGTATGCAATTAAGTTGCGCTAATTAACTTCACATTAGCTGTATAGGCCTAGTTTGCATTAGCAGTTTCAGAGCCTCTAATTGAAACAAAAAATAATGACAGATAGAGGAATGTGCATAAACATATTAAGCCTACTTTGTGCACAGTGTTGGTATGTGGCATGCCTGTATATTCCTAGTTTGCGTTAGCAGTTTTCCTTGCAGATCTTATGTTATTTGCAGTTCCTGCAAATCTTCATGCTATACGCGGTGTCTAGTATTATCATTACAGTCATCGTGTATCGAGTGTCGAACGACAAAATTGTGCCATACACGGTGCTTCCACAAAACCACAAACTTTTGTTGTATTTCACATTTCCGAGGAAAATTATTAAAATTGATTAAAAAGTTAACAGAATGTAACTGAGTATATTCGCACATCATCTACCTAAAAGCTGTGGATTTTTTGCATAAACTTTCGGTCATATCGAAACCGTTGTGACGTCATGACCACTTTACTTCTTCCACCATTCTCAGACGTAATTTTAACATTTTCTATGCTTTCCTCTTTCAACAATTACTTCAAGAACTATAATCCTGTTACACTTCGTTTCGGTCTATTTACATTTTTAATTATATACAGTGCATAGTCACAGTGAACATTTTCTTGCGACATGGTGTAGGAGTATAGTCGTAGACACCAACTGTTATTTCAAAACTGTATTTCTGTAAAAAATACTTCAGATAAATTTGCAAGGTGGCGCCATCATTCTATTTGCTGCTTATTCAGTTTATGTATGAATTTTTAAGGGTTTTCCCACCAACTTTTTTGTCTGCATTTTTTTCCGCTAAAATAGTTCTCATCAATTCACTAGGTGTCGCCACCATTAAATCTGCTGGTTATACAGGTTTTTGGACAAATTTCTGTGCGTTTTGTTGCTTTTTTAAGAATGTAACTACCCAAAACCCCATGTTTTATACTCGGTCCTACTAGAGTTGTCGCAGATAGTAGTGACATTGGATTGCATTTTTGATAGAAAATTAAGCCTTTTCTGCTTTTCTGACATCGTTTGCTATCGTTTATAAGTCGAGAAAGTGGTAGTTTCCAGCACCGGACCTATCGCAAACCTTTACCCTATCCCTTACCGTAAAAACGTGGCTACAGATACCTGAAATAATTATACATACTTGTCTGCTTCGGCCGGTGTGCCGGTGCGCAGTTTTGGACTGCGATTTTGCCACTTCTAGTGATTGGAGCTCACCGGTGGGGGCTGTGAGCTGGGTGGCAGTCAGCTCGTCCCCAGGTTCACTCGTTAGGACTCGTTAGGGTTAGTGTTAGGGCATAGGGTAAGGTTAGCCTTAGGGATGAGTTGGCTTGACATGCATACGATTTTTGGACGAGTTGAGTTGGGGACTAGTTGACTGTAAACTTATGGGCTCTTTAAACAAAATGGCATGGTACAGATGTGATAGTTGAGATCGTGAAAAGTTATCTGTAACTTAGAATTTGAGGAAACCAGTAATTTCTAACAGAGTGCTTATTCAAACGGTCGACCATTTCCTTTTGTCAGTCATATATGCCAAAATTCAAACATTACAGTCAGTGGATTTTATACTGATTATTTCTGTATGCATGTACTTAGAATGATTTATTTTGCATTTGTACACTCCCACCTTTTATATTGAATTGAAGTTTATGCAAATACTACTGCTAATCATCTTTCTAAATTAATTGTATTAAATAACAAATTGCTTCGTATATTGCAGTATGAATTTATTAAATCTCACAGTGTTGACCTTTATAAAACTTACCCCACACTTCCAATACAGCTATTACATAATTATCAGATTCTGATATTCATCCATAAATATGTTTACAACAAGGATAAATTACCTTCGTTTTTCTCTAATTATTTTGAGGAAAACAGTTTATTTCATTGTTACGATACACGACAAAAGGATTTCTTGTCTGATCTTGGTAAAAAGTCAGGTAAATATAAACGTTCTGAATTATGGAATGCTTTACCTTCAGATGTTAAAGATATAAAGTCACTACAGACTTTCAAATGCGTATTAAGAAAATATATGCTACATTCTAGGATATAAGTAGTAAATACATTGTATTAATTTTGTTAGTATTATGTATTATGTTCACCACTGGAGTCTGCTATGTTTAATCTTACAGTGTACGTTTTTGTAGTGTTTATTCTATTTTTCTTTCATTATTATATAATATTGTATCAATTAGACATAGGTGGCCAGTATTGATGGGCGTAGGCCTATTCTGGCAGCCTTCCATGATATGCTATTATCTTAATATGTTGTCAGTATGTATATGGAAAATAAATTCTCCTCTCTCTATCTCTCTCTGTATGCTAGTAAGCTGCTTTCCTAACAGCATGGCGCTTTGGTTGTTAAACGTAGATCGTTGTCTTTTAGTAAGTCTGTGAAGCTGCTTGGAACTCTGCTTTTGTCATGACAGGTTTTTCATGTGATGTCATGTTGACTTACTTTGTTCTCTTCCCACAGGGTAGTTAGCATCATGCATCATATTTTTCACACTATCGCGCATGAAAGTGCCATCGAGATTCCATTGTGCGATTACTCCGTTAACGACTGCCTTTATGTTTTCCGCAGTGTGAGAGCCGAAGATGGGGTTGGCTGCTACCAGTGCAAATCGCTGGACCTGTTGTCGACCCAGTGACCAGTTATGTCAGTGTACTGTGCCATGCCCCAACGAGGCTATCAGTCGTACAGCTGATAAAGTCCACCTACTCCAGCAACTTCATCAGTTCCATGCTCAGTAGCATTTTAGACCAGGAGCAGAGACTGTCGCTCTGTGGATCTTTTGATCGCTGATCTATCGCTAGAATTATCAATTATAAATAAGCCTTAACACTGACAGTATAAGCCGCCCGTATGAATAGGTATTCAAGGAGGAACAAAACACAGCCTGTCCATTTCACTGCTTCGTAATTTTCCTATTCATATGGCCAGCCGTGTGAATAGCATCAGTCAATTTCTAATGAATTATTGGGTTTACAGCAGTACAGAGTTGCAGTATAGATATGCCAGTGCATGTGGTTGTTGTCTTTCTGTTGTTAACGGGTAGAGAGAAGTTGTGTCATTATTGTTGCACATTTTATTTGCAGAATTGAAAGGGGAGACAGCATGGCGTGCACTTGATGCTGCTAGTACATTTCGTGTCATACCAGATGACGTAAGAGCTAGAGACAACGTTGAGCGAGTGAGTGCATTGCAGCTGACTGAAGCTGAATTTATCGATCGATTTGAACAAATTTATCAACCTGTTGTTATAACAGATGTACAACGTGAGTGGGCAGCTAAGGAAAAATGGACACTAAAGGTGTGTGTGTTTATTGTCACTGGTCATTCTAGATGTAGACATTGGACAGTTTGTATTATTGTAACATTGTATAGTTTGCTTCTTATGATATTTTATTTTCTTTGAATCTGTCTGCTTTAGTTAGTCATCTGTAGTTTACAAACATTTTATTTCATCAACAGCATACTGTGATATTCCTCAGTTTAGAGCACTGAGGTTCACAGATGGTGAAATAAGCTGGGTGTCTGGGTGGGTGACTTTATTTTCAACAAACAATATCTCAGGACTGAGAAGGCCTAAGAACATCAAATTTGGCACAAAGGTGGCATCTAGTATAAGGATGATGCACACACTTAGATTTCTGGAAAGTTTTTTAATTGTGACAAAATTTGTTTTTTACAATGGCAAAATTGGGCCAAAAATGCTAATTTTACAAAAACACAGTGGCACCACATATATGCAGAAACGGTGTATATGCTGCCACCATGTGAGTGGATTCTCCACACGCTATCTCAGACAGGGTGGAGCACTGAGGACCCTGTGACAATTGTCACCTTACTTGTTTCTTTAGCATAAATTCTGAGTACTGTGGTGATAAAAGTAATGTGGATGTAATAAGTGTAAGTGAATATTTAGCAGATGTATATTAGATCTGTGTTTTATTAAAGCGATTAGCACGAAGGTTTCGGAATCAAAGTTTCAAGAGTGGTGAGGATGACAGAGGAAATTCTGTCAAGTTGAAAATGAAATATTTTGTGGATTATATGGAGAACAATCGTGATGACAGTCCTCTCTACGTATTTGACAGCAACTTTGGTGAGGTCGGCATCATTGGCATGAAACAGACTCTGCTATGTCATTTTGTTGTCAATTGTTAGTTTAACGTATGCAGTGACAGTTGCTCTGATTGTCATTGGTTTAGATTCTTTGTTGATCCATTTCACAATTATTTGAGATTGATTCATCACATCAGAATTGTTATTACAGTCAGCATAGGTGAATTTTTGATACATTTCCACTCATCTGAATGCTTGAATTTGTCTGATTGCCATTCTTACATGATTTATTTTTGCTGCACATTTTATAATGTCTTAATGTATGCATTTAGCATATTTTGCTGCCTTATATTGTCTTTGTCTGCTCTGTTTAACTGCAGTCTTTAGGCATTGCTGTGTGTCATTTATGTTTGTTTACAGCATCCAAAGAAGAAAAAGTTGCTAGACGACTATGCACTACCAAAGTTTTTCCAAGATGATCTATTTCAGTTTGCAGATGAGAAGAGGCGTCCACCTTATAGGTATGTAACACTCGCAGTTGTCTGTGTCTGCTGAAGTTATGTTTGCTTCTCTGGATTATTACTGCATCATAGATTAAAAGTAATAGCTTTGTGTGCATGAAGCTGAATTAATTACCCCACGGTGTAGTGTATTTTCTTACCATACTGTAGTGTATGTGGGCCGTTTATAACAGACTGTGATTGACACGTAAGTGGATGGTTCACTGTACAAAATTTTGTGTATTCATTGTAAGTTAGGTCAGTGAGGGTGTGGTTAGGATCTATTTTGCAGTTGGTACATTTACTTGTCTCTTCTTTGTCATATTATAATGTGGTAGTAAACCAGATCTTTTGCTTACTTGTTTGTAGCTTGCTGGTTGTTATTTAGACTGGGCATTTGCTGGTTGGTATATAATACTGTTTGAGAAGGTTGTGATGAGTGATGAGTTGATGTGAGCAGTGTGGTTCATTGTTGCAGGTGGTTTGTCATGGGTCCAGCTCGCTCTGGTACAAGTATACACATCGATCCTCTCGGTACTAGTGCCTGGAACTCTCTGGTTTACGGACATAAATGGTGTGTGGTTTTATAGAATTTATTTTTCCTTCAGGTGTTGTTTGCTTTATAATTTGTTTGTCTCAGTTTTGCGCGATATTGGCAGTCACTTTAGTATGCACTATGCAATTTATGCTTGCACTGATGTTACCAGTACATCTTTGTTTGTTTCATGCATTCATGCACAGGTGGTGTCTTATTCCAACTCAATGTCCCAAGGACATTTTGAAGCCGATGCCTGGTGAAGCAGGTTGTAACCGCAATGAGGCCATTACATGGTTCCAGTTTGTCTACCCACGAACACAGTCCGACACTTGGCCAGAACAGTTCAGACCGGTAAACTGAAAAAACCAATGATTGTTTAGTATTGTAAATGCAGAGAAAGACAAGGCAGTAGAGTGTAATATGGGTTAGACTGAAAGGTGTGTGACGACTTTATTTGTAGCATTTGTATTTTGTAACTTACCTTACGAAAGGCTGGTGAGGTGTAGTATAATCTAAGCATGCTAACTTTAAGAAGCTAAACCCGTCTAATTGAATTTGGACATTTTCTTTATATCACTTCTAAACGATTCATATTTTTAAGCCACTTTGAGATCATTAGATGCAGCCTGATGCAATCGATGTTCTCAGCATCTGTCAGGTTGTTAGTCTGGCTGTCACGCGGCTTTGCTGTGCAAACATGGCTAAATGGATCGAGGTCCTTCTTGGGGTGAGGACTTTTGAGGAGTTGTCACTGACTTTTTTGTGCTGTGTTAGATGGAGATATTACAGTGTCCTGGTGAGACGGTGTTTGTGCCTGCCGGGTGGTGGCATGTTGTCATTAATCTTGACAACACGATCGCTGTTACACAGAACTTTTGCAGTGTCACCAATTTCCCAGTTGTGTGGCACAAGACTGTTCGTGGTCGACCAAAACTGTCCCGCCAATGGCTCAGTACTCTACAGGTCTGAGATCTAATGTTTGACTAGTAATGCCTTTCTGTGTTATTTTGCATACATTTTGAGTTGTTGCTGCAATAAATGGACAAGTCTGAGATGTAATTTTATAGCGGATAACAGGGAAGATTATTTAGTGTTCTATGCTATATTGCAGTGCTGTCCAACCCGCGGGCTGCAGCCGGAGGTATTCTGTGTGGCCCGCCAATACCAATAAAAATATTATACTTTACTCACTTTGCTTAGTATAAACTTTGGCTTAAGCTTAACTTCTTACACTTTTTTGCATCAATTGAAGTTCCACAGACACGAAACTCCATCTGTATGGTGCATGCATTCCGCATATCTTCACTTGTCGCTCGTGTCTGTTTCAACATGCAGATGCAGTGCCCTAGAAGTGTGAGACTCAGTACTCATGGCTCTGAATGCTGGTCGCTATGTAAGAGGTACACATAGCTACAATCCATTCATTCGCTATAGACCAGTAGTGTCTTCACGGAATTTTAGAAATTCGATGGCATGATCATTTCCAACGAAACTGTCCACGAGTGCACGTCATAAGTTCCTCTGTCAGACATTATTCGATTTGATGCCTGCAGCACTCCTTGGGAATGTTACCTGCATGGACACTCATACTGACACTCAACGCTCGTTGATTGCTCGTGTTCCAGATGCCTGTTGACGTCCCTCTGGTAGACCACGACAGTCATGGCTATCAAACATCTTAGGTGACCTCACAGTTTAACTTTTCTTCAGTGAGGTCCTGGACCATGCAAGCAGTTAATTAGAATGGAGAAATAACTTGTAACTTGTAGATGTAGTGGACGAGAAGCTGATGCTTTAAAAATCCACATCCTGACACCAATCGTCCAGCCTTTTTTGAAAATGTTGACAGACGAAGCCTCGACGTCAGAAGATGGTAAACTGTTCCATACACAGACAACTCTTTGGCGGAAGAATCCTTGTCGCAGTTGAAGCCGACTTCACTGAACCTTTACTTTGAGACTGTGACCACGCAAGTCATATCTGCCATCATCATCCAACCTTATCAATTCCCTTCATTGTGCGATATCTTGTACGTCAACCTGAGATGCTCTTATAGTGGAGCTTCTGCTGCTGATGATGATGGTTTTCTTTGGAAGACAACTGAAACATGATCAGAAGTCACTCACTTGTACAGATTTAATTTAAATCTTAAAATGCTGCCCGTACCTATGCTTAATGAAGTTCATAATTTTGTTTGTGGCTGAGTTTGATTTAATTATCTGCCAGTGAAGCAGTTCAGTTTCACACACTTTTCAGTTTCCAGAACTGTCAAAAGCTACTGTGAAAAAATTGATTTTATATCTTTAACGCGTTTGTTAATGCATTAGTTCGACAGCCCAAATCAAAACTGATAGTGATTGTTCAGCACTAAAACAAGGCCCATACGATGTAACAGTCATCACAAATAAATGTTGTTCTTTTTAACTATAGCATTTATGTGTGGTACGTGTGACATTTCAGAAAATTAGCATAAAATTACATTTTTTATTCACTACTATATAGCCTGGAACATGCTGCACAACTGTTGTGGCCTGCTGCCTTGTGGCAGGTACAAAAGTGTCCTGCATCTCCAAAAAGGTCGGACGGCACTGCTGTGTTGTATTCTACAGTTGTCCAGTCATACGCACGCACAGGAAAGCAGTTAATGCGAATTAGGGCCTGAGGCCTTTGGTTAGGTTTCTTGTTAACTTAACTGGAGACATATTTAAATGATATTTTATTGTTACGTATATTTTCTTGGTAGTTATTAGTGCTGGGCGATTCGGGAGACGCCAACGTCGATTCGATTTGATTCGCCAGAGTTTCGATTCGATTCACTGTTGTTACGTCAGTAGGTCGTTTATTAATTAGAAGGTGTGGCGAACCAGTCATGGTTCAAAGAAAGAACAAACCCTCAGGTGCCCGACGGAAGCGCCAGAGGCAACAAGAAAAAGCGAATGCTGCCCCACAGGCCGACGTAGGACCGGGAGCTTGAGGCGCCCACAGTGGCAAATCGTGCATTGGGACTGATGTTGATACTGAGGGTAGCAG
>Ga0126335_1003095_pt1 | contig 10236 bp, 5 predicted proteins | sample OlaspJWI45metaG_FD_108409 | JGI IMG/M metagenome (GOLD analysis project Ga0126335, IMG submission 108409) | Marine gutless worms symbiont microbial communities from Oahu, Hawaii - Olavius sp. 1 OAHU.JWI-45 metaG | ecosystem: Host-associated > Annelida > Digestive system > Unclassified | place... | reverse complement strand
GGTATCTGCCACCGAGTGCAGAGACTGTGGATACACAATCTGATAGGTATTGTGGTGCCCGTCCAGCATGGATGTGATGCATAAACAGACACAGCTTGTATGTAATTCTTTGCTCAACCGGCATTGGCATTGGCAACTATCGTCCCTACGAACACACAGTAAACATCGACAATCAAACTTTTCCTCTACCAGTCAAAGGCATATCTAAATTCGAGAGCCTTAACCCAACCATCAGCGCTAACATCCTATCACTCGGTGACTAAAAGTTTTGCATCGAATACTGCAGCCCTGAACGCAATAGAAAACACCATGTAAGTTTACTTCTGTTGAGTCATGGGAATAAAAGGCACTACGTGTGCATAAAGAACACGTCCCGTCTGGTCCGCGACAGAACTAGTCATCACGACCAAACATATATATGCAATGGGTGTCTCCACTCTTTTTTCCAAAGACGTCCTATACCGTCATACCCCAGAATGCGTACGTAATCCTCCACGATAGTGAAATATCCCGACCCCGAGGACTGTGCCATTAAATTCCAAGCACACAAGAAACAGTTTCGTCTCCAATTTTATCTTGTCTGCGATATCGAATTCTTTCTGACGACGACAGCGATGACTATGTTTGAGGAACCCGAGTTATCGACGAGCACCATGTCTGTGGTTTTGCGTTCCACCGCGTTACCGACATTGATGAATACCAGACCGATCTAGTAGTGCATATCTGATACGATCCTATGTCGGTATTTTACGACCATGTCATAAATGAAAGCAAAATTATCAGTGAAATTCTTAAGAATCACAAGGACATGCTCCCACTCACAAACGAACAGCAAGCAAAGTAGGTCTACGATACAGCAACGCACTGGACGCGTGGACGTCAGCTCTAAAATTTACAGGCGTCGAACTCGATTTGATAACAGATCCCGATGCTTATCTGATGATCGGAAACAACATGCGCTGTGGCATTGCGACGATATCTCACCGCCATGCAGCGGCCAATAATCCATACGTGGAGGGCTACGACCCAACTAAACCAACAAACTATATTATTTATTTGGATGCCAATTTTATACGGTGACGCCATCCACTTCCCGTAGGCAAATTTCAGGTCCTGTCCGACGGTGAAATCGATCAATTCGAACTTATGTCCATCCCACCCGATGGCCACTCGGGATATATCACTGAATGTGACCTGACATATCCCTAACACCTACAGTCATCGCACAGCGACTACTCGCTTGCACCGGAACACCTAACAGTCACTGTCGAAGTGCTCCCACCCAGTTTGTCAATAAGCACTGGAAATAGTCCAAGAAGCTAATACCGAACCTGAATAAAACCAAATACGTCATCCATTATAGAAACGTACAGTTCTACGTGAATCATGGCCTAATTGTTACAAAAAATTCACCGAATTTTATCATTTCAGCAGTGACTTTGGCGCAAACCGTGGATCGATTATTGCACCACAAAAAGACAGACGGCGCGAAATCGGAATTCGAGTCAGAATTGGCAAACGTTCAAGCAAATGCCACTTTCGGCAAAACAGTGGAGCGGGTTCGTCACAGAGTACACGTAGGTCTCATTTGCGATCAACACGGATTAACTAAAGCCGTCAGCAAAGTATCCTTCCGCCAAAGTGAGATCATAGGCCTAAATGACGATTTAGTCATGGACCGTAGGGCCAGACAAACAATAACCCTCAACAAATCCATTTCAGTTGGGTTTACGATTCTTGAAGTATCCAAATTAATCAAGTATACATTCTTTTACGAGTAGCCTATCTAAAACCCAAGTACGGAGATAAGTGCATACTGCTCCTCACAGATAGACTCCTTATGTTGCTATATAGAAAGCAGATCTGGAGGCAGACATGGCCGAAAACTGGATACGAGCAATTTTGAAACGAGCCATCCTCTCTATTTCCTCCAGAACCAACGCGTTCTCGGTAAATTCAAAAGTGAGACAGGCTCACTGGCTCACAGTGACTTTGTCGGCCTGAGAGCGAAAATGTACAGTATGTACGTACCAAAAGATCGCATGCAATCGAAAATTCGAAACAAGGGCATAAAGAAGTCCTAAATAAAGAAACACGTCCGTCACCAACAGTTTTTGGATGTTCTTCAAACTAAAGCAACCACAAACAGTCAGTTTCGTACATTTCTGTCGAAAAATCATTCAGTACAATCAGTCGAAATTCACAAAACTTGCCAAAATGCGTTCGATGACAAATGATAGGCCTACATATTGGACGACGGTATAGCGACACTGGCGTTTGGACACTGTGATATTTCGACTGGAACTATGTGTGAACATGTACAGTTGACTTGTCGTTCGCATCCGTTGTCTTTACACGTCTGTAAATATGTTTGCTTACGTACATTGTATGGCTGCTTGTAAATAAAAGTTTCTCGCTGATTGTCAACCATGAGTCTTAGTCGTGTAGTGTGATTCGCTGAGAGTATAAATTATGCGCACACACACAGACAGAAGAGACAGCAAGATGGAAAACAGCACATTGCCCGTCTCTGCAAAGTGCATTATGTCACATGAAGAATATCATCCACTTTGGCAACTGGCTATGCTAGTTATGCGCCGTCTCCACGTTTGTGGCAATGACCGCGGAGAAGTTTGGAAAACGCACTCGAGCGCGTTCTTTGACTTCGCATGTCGACCGGGTATAAATACGGCTGCGGACTGAATACAGATAGAAGATATGTTGCTTCTTAGACATCCATTTACGGCCATCATTGCCGGACCGACGTAATGCGGCAAGACCAGATTTGTGCTTCGGCTCATAGACCATATCGCAAATGATAGATCTTCCGCCGAGTAGGATAGTCTACTGTTACTTATACAACCGGATTACGAACGTGGACTGTATATAAGAGCTTACGATAGAATGTTTTCCGGAACCGGAAAGCTGTGTATAAAGACGAATTTGAAAACGTCATCTACCTGATGATCTCCATCTGCTTGTCTGCAATACGGATCCCTTCGACAAACCGGGTCGTCACTGGGTTGCTATCTACATCGAGGATGGACGCGGAGAATTTTTCGACTCGTTTGGACGTCGACCTACCATTGACTTTGAACGTTCTATGAATCGTCACTGCGTGTCATAGAAGTTTAATGATGAACAGTTACAGAGTATAATTACCAAGTTTTGTGGACACTACTGTATTTATTTCTGTATTCGTCGTAGTAGAGGTATTGATATGTGTAAAGTTGTGCGCAGTTTCACTAGCGATACTGGACTAAACGATGCGTTGGTGCATGCATGTATGTAGTTGCCAATAAAAACGTGCTGTTTTCAAATAATTTTTTTATTTACATCAACGCACATACTGTACATTATAAGTCGGGAAATTTAAAAGTGAGACAAAGTATCCGTTATTATGTGAAACGCCAACGTGTTGCACGCTAACATATACATGGATTAATATCGTTTAGGGGAGAGGAGATGGCAATTGCAGACCAACTGCAATGTTGTTAGGTGCCATTTGGAACATGCTATTCATTGCTTGTCGTTGGTGGTCGTGCAGTCATGATCAGTGCGGCGGTGAGACAGTGAAGACTCGAAGTCGAGCAGTTGACCCATGAAGTTGAGACTGGGCGACGCGTGGGGTCGTTGTCGCTTCACGAGTTCATAGGCGTCGTCGAGTGACAGAGACATTGACGACATGATGTAAGCGACAGCAACAGTGACTGAACGACTGATGCCAGCTAGACAATGCACCATCACGCCGCGCTCAGCTCGCCTCGCCTCGTCTGTCAGCACACAAAGTTCTCACTATAATTGTTGTTAGTTATATTCACGTCTAACTATAGATATGAAAAGAACAAATACAAATGATCAAAACGTTACGCGCGCTATAGGCCTATGCCTAAGAGTTTTGACCTAAAGAATATAGCCACAAGCCTACTTTATAGGCCTAAGTACGTAATACGTAGGCTACACAGCACAAAATAGACCTCCGTTATTAAGTGAAACGCCAACGTGTTGCTGCATGTTAGGCCTATGTCTCTTTCTGGCGATTCTCTGACTTGCGGCAGTGGCACTGCCTTCCCATTTAACACGCCACTCAGCGGGACAGCGCTGTTCCTATTTGTATGACTGCAACTTCTTGATAGGCTACGCGTCCACACAGAAAACGCAGAAAAAAATGATAATTTAACATAAAGCTGAGTCGGTCTATTGTGCTTACGATAAACGTCAAGTGGCATCATTATCAGCGCACTAGAGGTTTTTGTTGCTATAGTCTATAAGTTCGCAAAAATCATAATTTCACATTGACAATAGACTATGGCATCGCGTGACGCTGTAAGAAAGCGCTAAACCCGGATTAAAGCTGGGCTGGCTAAGAGCAAATCAATACAAACTGTAATAGTTCAATATACCCTGACGGCTCCATGTACAGGAATGACAACATTTATTTATTTATTTAGCTATTTATTACAAAATCGTACATGAAATACATGACAGAGACAGACAAAGACAGACACAGTAAGAATAATGACAAGAGGCCAAAGTAATTTGGCAAAGGCTGCATCGAATGTACTGCACACACTGCACGCGATTGACTCTATAACTATAGCCGTTCCTGAGATATGTAGGCCCTTGTAGGGGGATCATTGTAGGGGATCACAGAAGTTATAAGTAGGTCACGTGACCCAGCCGCGGACCCGCATATATGACCTACTTTTGCATAGTTTTCGTTAGGGCCCCCACCCCCGTATATGCACGAAACATTTCAAGGCTGTAGTTTCAGCCATTCCGGAGATATGAGGGGGTCCCTGAATGCAGAATTATGTCACCACAAACAGCATCTTGATCCGTGCAGCCAGACAGACACCGCGCACATCGGTAACAATACTCTGCATCTCATACATTCGATGCAGTCTAAAACAGCAAAAGAAAGCCCTAAACCCATCTACATACAGGGTGGGCCAAAAAAGTAATCCCCCTACTGCATCATCAATCGCAGTAAAACCTGCCAATGAAGCCAGTTTTTCGTTAACATTGAGGCCAAACAAGCACTATAATACTACAAGTTGATATTAAGTATTCTATTGATTAAATATTCTGTGTATGACGTAATATGCGACGTCAGTTAATGTAGTAACGCACTGGCACTGCAATATGGATAAAATAACTGAAAGACAAAATCTTAATTGGAAACTCGAGAAAAGAGAAAAATGGTGCTCGATGGAACTGTTAAATGAATTTTTATCTAAAGATTGGTCTAGGAGTGGACTTGATAGCTTGTTAAGACGAATTGATGCAACTTGGAGTGCTGATCGAAAAATTGGCAGCGGACGTCTCATGTTGGCGAGATCGTCAATCAGATGAACGTCGCTTAGTTGAGAGTTAGTCGTGTTTTTGATTTTTAGAGAGTAACTATCAAAAGAATACATGCGCAGAGAAACGGAATAGGCCTATAAATAGATAATGAAAATTTTCTTATTTCCAAATAAAGCTCGGTGAGACATACTAGTACGTTATACGCACCAATGAAGCTGACAGCTGACGGCAGATACGATGTGAGGCTCTGCGACCAGTGATCTCTGATCGGTATTTTCAGATAACGAAAACTTGAATCGTCTTCGAATCTGAAATCGCATAAGTGCACGAAAGTCACTTTATTGCGCCACCCTGTGTTTCGCAACGTTGACCTTGAGCAAAAATAGCTAAGCTTACACAGCGGTGATTCATAGTCTTCTGCGCTCAACCTACTGCAAGATTGTCAGTTGAATCGCCGAAGGCTTGTGTCTTGACTCACTGCCGCACTTCAAGTTCAGTATACAAGCCCTATACCCTCATAGGCCTATTCACCATGCAACAAAACACCTCCGCATTTTATGTAGATATGGATAGACTTCACTTTAGAAATATTTATTTTGTTTTATCTTGTAATACATTTTCAATACACAACTTTGGATGAACAACTTTATAAAAATGACAAATATTTTATTGCTTCAGTTTCGGAGGGACAATAAGTCTCCCTTCAGGAAGTTTCCCCAGAAAGCACTGGGCACTAATAGGGTTCATATGCTGTGTAATCTGCCGCTCGGCTCGGCCTACAGGTCGCATAGATATCTCGATTCTCGAGAGACCTTGTCACTTAACAATGTTTACGTCAATGCATGCCTCTAAATTTAGGCTATTTCTAATAGGCCTATATACGTCGCCAGCGGATGTAAGCACCACGCAATGCTTAATGATCAATATGCATTTCGTTGTAATTAAGATACAGATGATGCCAATGCTTTTAATAGCAGTCACAAGCTCATTAGTTCTGCTCGTAAACTGCTTGTTTGCAGCATGACGTCACCACCACCGTCATACACTTATTAGCCATAGCTGTGTGGTAATATGTCTTCTCTTCTGAGTCTTCTCCCAACAGATTCTCCAACACGGCATGTTCTCACACGCGTATCGTCGTTCAACCAAGGCCAGACATGCAAGTTAAAGCAGCCCGATATTGCTATACCAGATGTTAAGTTAACGCTAACAGCACAAAAGCTCTACTGTGGTACAGCGCTCACAGAACACCTACAAAGAATTACTGGCGCGACAATAGGCTTAGTTCAGGAAGTCGCTCAACAAACCATCAAATCGTGGCGAAATTTCACAAGTAGTATATATATAGGCCGATGCACTTCATGAAAAAGACGTCAATCAATAATCGATGTCAACCCACGGGCGTTTGCCGGCTAAAGACCCTTGGCGTGGACTGAATTCCACTTGAAAATGAATAGTTAGGCTAAACTTCCTGACTAGACCCAACCCCAACCGCCGAAAAGCATATTTTCAGTCACCAAAATGAAACTCATGGCGTTCGTGCTTTGCCAAGAGACTAGCGATGTAGGTAGGCCTACAGTATATTTGTCAACGCAGTAAAGGACGTGTAGACCCCTTATGATCCATACTTCAACATCAATAAACACGGTGAGATATGTACGTCGCTCACTAGTGTCTACAGAGTAACTGACCGGTTTGGAACGTTGTTGGTGACGTTGACGATGTAGTGTATGCCGTTCGATCGTAGGCAGTCGATGTCGAGCGCATTCTGCGCGTTGCCGATGTATAAGTACGGCGCTACAAGCGTCGGCGGCGACGAGATGATGAGATCTCGCAATGACGGCTGTTCTTCTTCCCCTACCTGCCCGGCACAGTCGTCTCTGTCGCCGGTAGAATGCAGTGACAGCCGGCTGACCTCGACGCACGGCGGAGTGTACCGGGCGTCATCGTCGTCGTCGTCGTGCGTGCTGCACAGATTCGGATATTTTTGTTGGAATTGCTCGAAGCCACCTGCAATGTAGAGGCACTGCACGGTCACAGATGCGTGCATGCAAGACTGAGGGACGTGATTTCCCAAAACAAGTTAAAGCAGGCTTCGTACAAAGCATATACGTGCTGGTGTTGCACCTTAAACTAGATGCACGTTTGCTTGTGCATAATGAACTGAAGTCCTTGACATCAGACGGCGTTTGTAAGCACTAACCAGTATTAATCACATTATTTTATTAAAGCTAGCCTTTAACTTGACAGTATGCACGAGTGTAGTGTATACAATCATTTACACTGATTGCAGTGTATGATTTATTTGCTGGATTTATTTCACGGCACGTTAAGGTGTGTGGCTGAAGTTATTCTACCACTATAGCCTACTTCTTGTCAGCTACTAACTACAGTGTACGTATCTATGTCCGACAAGTAGGCCTACATACAAGGTGGGCCAAAAAAGTAAGCCCCCCTACTGCATTATGAACAAATCGCGTTAAAACCTGCCAACGAAGCTAGTTTTTCGTTAAATTTGAGGCCAAACAAACACCAAAATACTACAAGTCGAATATTAAGTATTTAGTTGATTAAATATTCTATGTATGACGTAATGTGCGACGTCAGTTAGGCCTAATGTAATGATACACTGCGCTGGGTAAACTAAGTGTAAATGAAAAATCTTAATTGAAAACTCGGAAAAAGAGAAAAATGGGGCTCAAAGAAACTGTTAAATAAATTTCCGTCTCGAGATCGGTCTAGGAGTGGACTTGATAGCTTGTTACAAGACGAATTGATGCAACTGGAAGTTCTGATCGAAAAGTTGGCAGTGGACGTCCCAGGTCAGCAAGAACGTCAGTCATTCAACATCACAAAGGTAGAAGAGCTTATATGCAGTCAAAAAATGCTCCTGGCATCCACAAAAGTCCATGGGAAATTGAGCAAATCACGGGGATTGCACGAAGTTCCGTTGTAATGTTGACTGACTTTCTCGCCGACCATAGGCCTATCGCAGCGTCACTACATTAACTTTGGTCACACAATACGTCGCTAGTTCGGCTTTAGATTTAAGGAAAACTAGCTTCGTTGGCAGGTCTTACGACGATTTATTGACAATGCAGTAGGGGCTCACTTTTTTGGCTCACCCTGTAGACTGGTTGAAATGAAGTAAAACGAATACGACATAACGACATGCTACCAAGTCAACATATAGAACAATAAAGCAACGGCAAAACTGACCGTCCAGTATCATACTGACCGTCCAGTATCATTGCACGGAGGTCGTCGTCGTTAAAGCGCTGCGCTATCTGCATCACTAAAGACGAGTTGTTCGCTGCCAAGTCTGCTGACAGTGCAGTAAGAGAGGTCGAGTCGTCGTAGAAGACGACCGCTGCGTGTTTCCAGACGTCCGCCGTCAGTCGCTGTGACCGCTGCTGCTGTTCGATGACTCCGATGACGCTGCTGGCGGCGAGTTGACGTCGAGCAAGACGCCGTGTCATCAGTGTCGGGAGAGACAGACTCACGGCTCCATTGATGTGTGCCGTCTTGTATGACTCCGTTGGGCGACAGTCCACAACGATTATCGTCTCCTGACACGCCGCGTCACCGTTCTGTTTCGTGGACTCGTCCTTGACTTCTCCATCGATATCGTCGTCGCATGTCATGACATGACGGCTGAGCCAGTTCGCGCTACAACCAACCTGCCTGTCCCCCGACTCCATCTATACGCGATGTCCGTTATCGCTGACAGACAGGACAGGACCACACACGTCGCAATGGTCAATGTTCATCAAGTTGATATAGGCTACAGCACGACAAACCGGAGCTAAACGTTGACTCGCGTGTCCGGCTGACGGTGCACATGGCGCGTACATAATGCTGTCGCTCACTCACTCGGCCTACCGCCGCTTTACTTACTTGACAGTGCGCCTATTGTGATATTCGTCATGCAACTAGCTCTGACATTCATTGATAGGCTAGTATGCGTTGCAAGTGCAATGCACAAGATTGCAGTGCGGTGAAGGTTGTTGCAGTTTCGCATTCTGCAGACACTCTACTAGAGTGAGATTAAACCGTCTGGCTCTGGTACACACCCTGCGCCGTTGTGCGATTGATAACTGTCACCGAACATTGAACATTAAACAACGGCGAGGCGACAGAGCGAGCCATGCTGTGAACAGGGTCAGCGAAAAATATTCTCGCCAGCTAAGCAATTAAGGCGCATTTCATATTATAGTTATTACAGCCAGCTGTAGGCGATGCGGTAGGCCTACATGCAGAAAAGGGCCACGTCGTATAGCAATATACGGGGTGGCCCAAAAACTGCACATTTCCATGCTTGATGTTAAAACTGATATAGATTTGTGAAATCTCAACCAAATTTTATATTTTTTTGGCAGACTTACACCTGAATAAATTCCCAACAAAACAATTGCATATACTGTACACAGCACCTATTGTTTGTTTCTACACTACCTTGTAGAAATAATATTGTCCGTTTTCTGTGCTGTCTCAAGATGAAATTTGCTCATGAATTATGTTGGCAACATGTGTGTCCATCACACAAAATTGTACTGATCAGTTTACAGGCAATGTTCAATATGTCCTCCTCTCAGCCAAAAATATAACCCATTAGGAAACCTAAACTCTGGGCGCAGCCCGTAGAGCGTAGCTCATTAGAAGCGCCTCATTGCAGCTCGTATTCGATGCGGCTATCTCTAAATTACTTTGGCGTCTTGTTTCTCGTTGCTTCTATATGTCGATTTGTGTTTTTTCTATTATGAGGTTGAAGTGACTCGTACAATTCGAATGCGTTGTAATGTGACGAAACGTTTATCGACAGTCGCCAGATGGCGATAGGGAAATTTTTAAAAATATTATGTTGGCTGTTTTTAGAATATTAGATAAGTTACACATCTTTAGTAATATATTATGTACCTGTAGCATTTT
>Ga0126335_1003094_pt1 | contig 10236 bp, 8 predicted proteins | sample OlaspJWI45metaG_FD_108409 | JGI IMG/M metagenome (GOLD analysis project Ga0126335, IMG submission 108409) | Marine gutless worms symbiont microbial communities from Oahu, Hawaii - Olavius sp. 1 OAHU.JWI-45 metaG | ecosystem: Host-associated > Annelida > Digestive system > Unclassified | place... | reverse complement strand
GCAATCTCTTGAAGACAGCTCGATATGCACATCACAAACCTAATTATATGGCTCGAGGAACATGGTCCAGAATGCAGCCAAACCTCATGCTGCCGGGGAGGGTTAAAGAACAAAACGGAATAGCAGTTTGAGTAAGTGCAGAGTTACATTTTTCAGTTCTTGTACATGTGTTTCAGTACTCTAGTATATTTTACGGAGTCTTTTATGTGTGTGTGTTTGTGTGTACTGACCTTTAGCTTGACGTTGATCGAAGAATGTTTGTTCCCGAACTTCATCTCTTTGGTTTGCAGTCAACTCGTCTCCAAGGCTAACCTAACCCTGTCCCTAACCCCTCCCGAGGAATCTTATTTTTTGTGCCTTTGTCGGACGCAACACGGAACTCCCCGGATAACCTCCACTGCCCGGGTAACATACGCAACAATAAACTGTGGGCACAGGGGGAGGCATACCCATCGACGGCTTCCCGTCGACTTTCATCTACAGGATGAATTAGAAAAGTGTAGCCCCCAAAATATAATTGGCCTTAACTTTGTCCGACATTAACCGAAAAGCCGGAAAGCATACTTTATTTGCAACAAATAACATGTAACGTTTCTTATCACACCTTAATTATGTTGCTGCTTTACTTTGGGAAGTTAAAAGGGTTCAAATTTGCTGCAAATATAAAACAGACTACAAACAAAATGCATCGATTTTTGCACGCGCACATTATAATGTTTGACAAAACTAAGGCTGATTATAATCGAAAAATGGTCTTGTATTCGCATTGGACATCGAATGGACGCTCAATGCGCCAATATATCCTTACCTATAGGTATCGCTTTACCATGGGTTGACGAGATAAAATATTTAGGTATTTGTATACTGCAGTCTTATACATTTAAGTGTTCACTAGCAAATCACAGAAGATCATTTTATCGATCAGCCAATGCAATGTTTGGGAAAATTGGTCGCTATTGGTCGGAAGAAGTCGTTTTGCAATTAATTAAGAGTAAATGTATACCTACTTTACTGTATGGAGTTGAAGCGTGTGCATTGACTAAGTCTAAACGTTCCTCGTTAGATTTTGTTGTCAATAAATTTTTATGAAACTATTTAGGACAAATAATATTGGTGTTGTAAAAAGTTGTCAGTCATATTTGTTTGCCGAGTGAGTTATGGGCCAAACGAGTGAAGCGTTTTGATGTGAAGTATGTTGCATGTGGTAGAACATTGGTACACTGCGGTTATAGTTTGATTTAACGTTATTACACTGTAATGTACTGTTTTCGTTTCCCAGTTATCTGCATATATAGTAGCAAAACAAACAGCTTAACTAACTTAACTATGGTCCAAAGTTAAGTTAGTTAAGCTGTTTGTTTTGCTATCTTTACGGTAAATAAAGATGAATATATGATCGAAAAAGTCTTGGGGGCTACTTTTTTTGACTCATCTGGTAGTTCTGCTCATGCGTTTGATAGTTACTCGTCGAAAGATCAAGAAACCAATTCTCAGCTACGCAGACATCTGCTCAAGTAATTAAACTGCAAAGTATGTCTTCCATTGCTAGTTGTTTACTTGCTTTACTTGTTTCTGTTTTTCTTCGCGGTTAGTGTTATGTCGGACCCGGATACCCGTTTTCCGACGGCAACAGGAATTAATTGTATAGATCGATTCATAATTCACAAGCGTTTGGACTAATGCAGTCCAACAAACAGACAGACGAGAGGAGGTTATTTTTTCTTGCGTATTAAGACAGCCAAAAAGTAGTCAGCTCGTGCACTCGGAAATGCCAATTCGACGATATTTACTAGTAGACGAATTGACGTAACTGCACTAATGACTGATGAACAGCGTTCTTTCCGTCGCGAGACAGTCTGCCTTCCAACATGTACATTGCTGGCAAGCTGCTATCTAGGGTCTACGGTAGTCCTATATCGAAGTGTACCTATCTTGCTAACTCATGCCAGAAGCTATATCTACAGGTCGAAACAGCAAGTTATTAGGTTAGAGTAATTGACTAACCCAATCGCGCAACTGCAGCACTAAAAACTATTTTGTTTGTAGGCCACATCGAACGCCTTGCAAAAACGGCTGAACGTATCTAGGTCCTGTTTGGAGTGAAGACTCGTGGGTGGCAAATGTTGTCATAGATATAGATTCTGCTCCTCTTGAGGGTAAAGGGAGGGGAAGGAAAAGGTACGAAGTGGTCCAAATACACTTTTTTCGAAAATCCAAGCTGGCTGACGGCGGTTAATTTGAATTAGCTAACTCGCTAGCTCAGGCGTAGATAGTCCGATTTCGTTGAAATTTTGCACCGTGACACATACGAAGGTCCCAGAAAACTGGCACGTGTAAAAATTGGAACCGGAAGTTGAATTCAGCCACTAGGGGGCATTTTTGAATATCGTTTTGCGGTCATATCTCTGACACAAATCAAAATATTATCACAAAATCTGGTGGCTACGTAGCAAATGGATTTATTTGAGGAATAGCATGAAGGAAAACAGTGAAAACTGAACGGTTTGGCAGCACCGGACGAGCGATTTCGAAAAAGTTTGAAAGTGAGCGAGTTCGAGCGAGTGTGAGAGAGCGTGAGCGCGTTCTAACGAGCGCGAGAGAGTGCGAGAGTGTGCGAGAATGTGTGAGCGAGTTCTAGCAAGTTTGAGCGCAGCACGAGGCTGCACGTGGCAATACAACAGCAATTGCCACATTTTCTAGTTGCTGATTTGCAAGCACAAACATCTGTTTGACGCTGGTTTTTTTTATCAGTATTTGTACTTCGTGCCCGTTTAGCACTGGGATGGGTAACTCTGCGCTATGCAAGCGAGTAAGGCAGGCAGCTCGGTATGTAATCAGCCACCCGGTGACCCAGATCGACTTAGTCAGACTATTTTTCCGTGCGTAGACATAGCGAGTGGTAGCGAAATCTGGGTAAGAAAGACGCACACCACGTATTCTTGCAGCACAGCTGAGCTAGTAACTGGCTTTGAGCTGTAGTCAGTTAGAAACCGAGCTCAATAGATGGGTGGCAGTCAACTCTTCCCCAACTCAACTCGTTAGGTTTAGGTTAGGGTTAGGGTTGGTGTTAATGTTAGGATTAGGGCAAGGGTTACAGGAGGGATTAGGGTTAGGTTTAGGGTTAGAACATAATGTGAGGTTGTGTTGTCCGTGTAGACGAGTTGTAGTATGCGTTGTTCGTTTGGCAGGCGACGTGTGGCCATTACCGCTGTGCATCAGCAGTTTCATGATAATCAGACACAGCCGTTTTTACTGTATCTTTTACATGCATTTTTCTAGTATTATTTAACTTCAGCCATTTTTTACGAATAAACGTGTTCACAAAAACCAAACCACGTGACTAACGTAACGCATCCAGTGGGCGCCAGTCGGTCTGTGATATTTAATCGGAACCACGAGTAACTCCTCAGCCGGTCTCAGAAGAAGACTGGGCCAGTCCAGTCCACGCTACGGCGGCGTGTCCCCCCGCTGACTTGACGTGGCCCCGTATACCAGGCACTGGCGGACGGCGATGCTCCGGACTGTTTACGGTGGGCGGTTCGACGGTGCCACGGCGGCGGCCGGCGCTTCTCCCACCGTTTATAATCGTTCCATGACGGATGGGTTGGATGGGTCCAGCCACTAGGCGGCCCAGCGGGCCCCGTGCTACCAGGCGCCGTCCGTCCGTGCCACGATCGGAACTCCGCGAGGGCGTTGCCAACACGCCTCGGCGCCGACTGGGCTGTCAGGGGCGTGGCAGACCACGGGAAGCAGACCTCATCCATGCAGCTCGGCCGAGCTCAACAGATCAAGCTTCTTGTCGTGGGCACAAATCAAAACTTTGAGGCAAATTGGGATGTCAAGGAAGATTCAGGTATCGTCCAAGAGAGTGTACAGAATCTAGGTGCAAAAATCCAGCCAATTTTAAAATTAGGGTCACTCTGGGAATTTGTGGAACGGCAACTTGCCATAGGCCTACCCGGGGCCAGCAGAGAGGTCGCCCACAGAGACTTTGCCGGCGCCAGCAGAGACCGCCGCGCATTGACTCGACGCCATCGGCGATCTTGAAATAGAGGACGCATGGGTTTTTAGGCCGCACTGAATGCAGACTATGGCAATTGATAATCCCGTAGCATGGGTGTCTGTCAGTCCGTTTGTCTATCACGCAGGTGACTGTTCGTACTCATTCGCGTTCACCAGATGGCGGCCGTTACCACATTACTGTGCCACGTGTTTTCATTTGCTATGGATGCTTCGTTGCAATCAGTAGTATTTTTCAATGTGCTGCATCGACGTTTTAAATTCTTAAATTGTATATTTTTTCTATTATAATTCGCATTAATCACAGCACTGCGTAGTCTCGTCGTTCAAGACTGTTACTCTACATGGCACTGACTGGGTTGCTGACAGAATACCAACCGACACCATATCAACAAAAAAACAAGTAAAATGGACATTTTCATGGTATATTGTCTGAGTTGTGTCGTTTTGTCCAGAGTCATGTTGTCCTCGTGGAGTTTTATCTGGGATTCAAAACACCATGGATACTACAGGGCGGGCCCCCGTTCCGCACAGTTCGTTTCCGCACAAGGCATTCCCCGAGCAGCTCGATACTACGCAATAGTCCTACAGCCCGCAGTTAAGTGTCTGAGAAAGTTGTATAACAATTTGCCATTGTGTAACAATTTGCAAAACGAAACAAGAAAAGACAACTACGCGTTATAGTTCATTCCTACGGTTCTGCCACGATTCAGCCCCGCGCGATTCAGCCCCTGCTTAACATTATTTTACGACATAACGATTAATGAATAACTAGTAATTGCAAGTAAAGAAACTGTACTTATACAACGAACCGTTATAAGAAAACAGTTATTTGTAATTAGCAAAGCGTCAGTTGTTTTTACGTTCTGCCAGGTTATGACTGACGCCGGTAATGTACTCAATGGCAGACATTTGTCCAGAGTCATATCGTCCTTTCAGTGTTGCCAGGCGTTTTTCAAGGCTGTGCCAACCTTCGCAGTGGTTGTTCTTCCGCCAAACGTCGTTGCCGTGGACGTTCCATAAGGCAGGCGCTGTAGATGTGATCCACTGACGTTCGAAGTACTCGAACAAACCCAATAGAACCGTCACAATGCACTCTCACATGTTGTAAACACTGTTGACTTTTATCGACTATCGCCTCTGCGCCTCATCACCTTCAAAAGACGGGGCTGTGAATTGGTCATCACGTTATGGGCATTAATTGTTTTCTATTAGCTTTAATTAGTGTTAATTACTACGTAACATTATCAACTTCAAAAGTCGGGGCTGTAACGTGCGGGGTTGAATTGTGGCGCTTCCATTCCTACTACAGTCGTCAACCAATAATAAGACAGTAGACACTAAGAGGCACGTATACATCACCTGAAGGCTGAACCTGTTACATCTGTTGCAGCAACTTCAATGCTTTGACAAAAGTCAGCAGATTTTAAAAAATATATGTAAAATAATGTTTTTACTGATTCAATCACTTCCAATAGGCCTACTTTATATAACTTTGCTTATGCGCGCACGTACAATGTAGACAACATTAGCATAATATTTACACGCATTAAAAAATCACGCTTTTAAAGTGTTTTTGAAGTGTTTTTGATTAAACGTAAGTTTTCCTGTATACAATGCTACTGATACAGTTGTTGATAGTGATGCGCGTGTGACAGGTTTTCTGCTGTTGCGAGACCACCCATCTCTATGCTACAGCAGTCGCGACACTGTGTTGTCGCCGATCGCTCGTACCCGCCCATGACGTCACCTATGACGTCACGACGGACGTACCGGAAGTCGGGGTTGGTCACGTGAGCTGTGTGGCAGGCCTGATCGTCGTCGTCGGCACGTGGGTGGTCCCAGGGAGTAGGACAGCCGGCCGGCGGCGGTGGAGGGGGTGAGTGAATTTGCTCTTGGGCGACGTAGGCAAGCACCTGCTGGTGTTGGTGCTGTTGCTGCTTCGACAGGTTGCGACGGAACTTCGCTCGCGCGTTCTGGAACCATACCTACAAACATCACAACGCGGTGATTCAGTGAAAATCCACGTTTCGCAGTGTGCCTGTGTAACAGCTCGTCGTTTCTTGTGGTGATCGGCCGCCCGTTATGTCTCGAGTTGTACGCAAAAGCCAATACTTACAGTATTTATATTATTACTTACTGTATTTATATTCATGTTACGATATCGCAACATACGGCGCTGCCTTTGGATAAAACACGAAACAATAACAGTTCGATATACGCGAGTATGTTGTAACTCAGCTGGCTACTGCCGAGCTGAGCTAATCATACAGACTGTTCATAGAGCGTCTGTCTGTCTGTATGTGTGTCTGTCAACCAGGGTGTCGCAAATCGTATCAGCTGGACAATGAGAGATGTAATCTTGCAAGCGCAGACGAACTAACTGACCAGCTCTGATCACAAACTTGAAACTAGGTCACTTTCATCAGCTGAGCATCACTGCCCGTGGGCAGCGTGTCTCTAAGTGAACGACTCCTTCAGAAAGAGTCAAAGATGTTTCTAATTTTTGGAGAAAAAAACTTACACAGAAGATATTTTCAACAAAACACATTTTGGTTCTACATGTAATTTTAATTAACGATTTCAACAACTACGCATTAGTGCTGTGTAATACTGACCTGTATGACTCGTGTCATGAGTCCCGTCTTGAGTGCAATTTCTCGCAGTTCCTTGGCGTCGGGGTTGTGATTCGTCTGAAAGTACGACTTCATGATCTTCAGCTGATGATGTTTGAACGACGATCGCATTCGTTTCCGGCGCGCTGCCGAGCTACTTCCGGTCCCGACGTCGTCCCAGGCGCCATTACTACTTCCGCCGCCACTGTTGGCGTCGTCGTGTACTGCGTCATCGCTTACGTCACTCGACAACCGCTCGCTGCTCTGATCCAGTGCTGCTAAACAAAGTAAGTATGCAAGTAATAAGTTTTCTAAAGCGCTACATGTTAAACAGTTAGAGAGCGGCTTCTCTCAATGCCCAGAGAAGAATGTCTAAACGGCTGAACGAATCGAGGTCCTGTTTGGGGTGGAGATTGGATTCGATGTGGCCTTCGCCAAATTACTGTCGCTACTTGTTCAGTATCTAATTGCTTGCACATCACTAATGCGTTCAAATAACAAATAACTAATTAAGCCTTGTTTACCGGTTGACAAGTCCTGCTTCCGTTTTGTAAGTATCACCCCTAAAACTTTCTTGTAATGCGCTCCACGTGCCATTCGCTAGAAGAGATGATAGGTTATCAATGAGTTCTAGTTGACAAGTCCTGCCAGTCCTGCAATCCTAACTGGAAGTGATTTCGAGGCAGATGAGGGCAGGTGCGAGAGAACGCACTCCGGATGTATAAGTTCAGTGCTGCTAACTAGATCGATTCAGTCTAACGTTATTATGCCGCGTCGAATGCGACCGATGGTCCCGGCGTCTGTCTGTCTGTTAGCTTTGCTGTGCGACCGCGGCTGAACGGATCGAGGTCCGGTTTGGGGTGTGGAAACTCCTGATGACCTAGTAAACACAAGACTGGAGTCTCGATCACTTTGGCTACTTGTTCAGTATCTAAACGCTTGCATTTCATTATTGCATTTGAATAATATTCAACTTTATTCACCAGCACTGGTAGAGAAAAAAAGGTTACACACTTAGAAACTTAACTAACTTAAATAATGAAATAACATTTAAATACACAGACTATAGTCACCACAAGTCTGTATATTCGTAGCATAATAATTAAACTGTCTACGACGGCAGTACGAAGCTGCGCGTGAACGTTTTTGCTGCCGTGACCTCGATCTTGGCCAGTTGAAGCTGGACCGGGACATAGATATTCACAAGACGTATATCCACGTCGAAATAAAAGTTGCTAGGTCAAGCCAAGCGTTTAAAGTTATAGCTTAAAAGTACGAATATATCTCCCAAGGTTAAAGGTCAAGGTCAAATGTCACCAACTTCCAACCGCTTGTAGCGTTCATCGTGGGGCATATTCTTACCAAGTTACATCAATTTCAGATGAATAGTTTTCGAGATTTTCTGTGGACAGACGCACACACAGACACAGACAGACGCCGCCAAGAACAATACCTGCTCGCAGCATAGCTGGCGTGCAGGTAATAATGATGTCGAAAAACAGCCAGCTGTGCAGAGTTTAAGGCGACATGCAGTAATGCATCGAAAACAAAAGAATAGTATTGCTGAAATGTCAGCAGCGCCTTAGTTTTGATATTACATACACGATATGGAGTCGCCAGTCGGGAGGACGCGTGAGCTCCAGTCTTGCACCAGTTACCGTGGGTTCTCATGTGTGCGTGCGGTGCATTGTTGGTCACAGACGTGACACAAAGTTCCTCAAGGACGTGACACCGGAGCTGAGCTTTGCCGTGTGAGTCCTTTCTGCGACGGCGCTTTTCTGTTGCGTTGTCGACACGGGCGTCCTCAAAACGCTGTACACCGGTCCAGCAGGCAGACTGTCACTTCGATCTGTTGCTGATGCTGGCGATATTCGTCCAAACTTTTGGGTCGACGCCGGTGGATTTCATGCTAGCCTTTAGCTTGTCTTTGTAACAGCTTACATACACACATACTTACTTACTTACAACGTCCCATGTGCAACTTACGAGCTTCAGTGTCGAACGTCGTCGCGGAACCATCACGAAGTCTGGGACTGGGATTCTCTGGTGTTCGAACTGCTGTCCGCGCTTTCCTCGGTCGACCTCTCGTTCCAGTCCGACGAACTGTCGACGTCGTCGTGGTCACTCGTGGACCCAACGCGTCGGCGCGGAGTCGTCTCCGCTCCAGCTGAAGCTCGCAGTAGTGTGCCTGGCAGTAGACGCGGCCATCTTGTATCCCATAGTGCTCCCCGGCCGTCAGAGGCCGTCCGCCGTCGCAGCGGAGGCAGGCGAAGCAGCGCGCGTGGTATATCGCGTGGTGGTTTCCGGTTCCGGTATCGACCACGTGGTGAAGGCGTATCAGCATCACCATGTCCTCCGGTTGTATCGGCATCATGCAGCCGGAACATGTGCGTGACATGAACAACCTGTGATACGTGTAAATACCGGGAGTGACCGATTGCGATTATAAATGCACCTATCGGTGTTGTGTGATTTTTTATCGGGCTGGCTGTGAATGAATGTTGCTTGCAATAATACAAGCATAGCACCATTATCCAAATTACGTAAAATATGTCACGATATGTGCACACACTTTTAGTCTTCTTGATATGTAGCGCCGTTAAAGATTTCTTATATATAGGCCGGCTAGTAATTCATTTATAATAGACTAGAATAACTAAACATAAATGTATTAAAACATTATATATGGACCACAACGTAGTTTCCAATTTTAACAAAAGGTAAAGGTAAAAGTGCGAACACTAGCCAATAGCACCTCTTCGCGATAGAACACCACCCCAGAAGCGCTTAGGTATGGCACGCGTTGTCAAAGGAGTTCACAGTTTTACCTGAAAACCCACATGTTTATCTACAAACGGAATGAACCATACCTGCCTTTGCTTTCCCAGCTAAGGGTGGTCCTCTCAATTACCGACTCTGGGTGATCGAAGGCTGCGTTTGCCTAGGTCATGCACTACATTGCCTATGCGACGTTTTTTATCAGTTACGTTCAAAGGCAGGGCAGGCAAAGATCACCTGCGGAAGTCCTGTGCGCAGTAGATGTTATTGTTATTGTTGATGTAACACGTGATAGTTGCATCGAGCGGCCTCTGACACGCGCAGCAGCGCAGACATGTCACGTGCCATCGGCGACCAACAGCCGACAAGTAGTACCGGTCCGATATTACTACACCACATCCGGCACACGGAGCCGCGTCGCAGCCCGCCGCGCTGTCGTACTCCTCCGCATTCATCGCCAGCTGCAAATAAAACATTAGAATATTGTCACGACTGTTTTTCTTTTCGAAATGTGATGTGGTCAAACTGCCGCGGATATAGATATCAATGGATATATCCGTCGATATTTAAGGTGACTTTGTGACTGTTAGTTTGACTTCGGTAAGCTTCATTTTTGGCCGCGCAACGTGGTTCAGGGCGGCAATTGCTCCGCGGAATGTTTGTCTGTCTATTCTGTCCAGCCGTCATTTTATGTCACGCCTATAAAGTAAGTAAGTAAGTAAGTAAAACTATATTATAGTGCGCCATAAAGCTGACCTAGCCAGCTTAATCTGCCGCACTCGTAGTGATCAAACCGTTGTCCTAAAACAAAAATCCAGGGTAG
>Ga0126335_1003093_pt1 | contig 10237 bp, 12 predicted proteins | sample OlaspJWI45metaG_FD_108409 | JGI IMG/M metagenome (GOLD analysis project Ga0126335, IMG submission 108409) | Marine gutless worms symbiont microbial communities from Oahu, Hawaii - Olavius sp. 1 OAHU.JWI-45 metaG | ecosystem: Host-associated > Annelida > Digestive system > Unclassified | place... | reverse complement strand
TCCCTCCACCTGCTCCAACCCCCCACCCCACGACCTTTACCCCAAATTTTTGACGCCTAAAAATATTCCTAGGGCGCCCTGGAGCTATCCTGAAAATTTGGAGACAATCGCCCGGGGCTATAAGTAAACATACACACACACGTGTGAACAGAATTATATATACAGCTTGTAGCTGCACCATTCTAGTTTCCACACATCAAACACTGCACCAAAATTCAAAAACATTCCCTTAGTATGGTCATCATATACAGGCAATATACAGCTGCAATTCACTCACACAACTGAAGTCAGTGAAATGTTGACAGATACTTGCCATTGTCTGCAGTTGGCATACACACCGCTGTTTCCTCATGAACGTTGGTTGCTGGTCTGCACCGCCTGCTGCAGCCATATGTGGCAAGTGCAATGAGAACCAAGATGAGTATGCCGAGCACAATTGGCAACACAATGGTCAGGATTCTTTCTGTGTAATCAGGAGTCACCAGTGCATCGGTCACAATCAGAATTGTCGTTGCAGGTGATGTCACTGCTATAACATGCAAACAACACTGTACAACATGCAGACGTGGTGGATGGCAATCGCTACAGGGATGACAGCGGTATGTGTGCGGATTGTAATATTCTGAATCACAGTGGCACAAGTAAATACCGCTTCCAAAATTATTTCACTACAAACACATGATAAATAAGCATGCCCACAATTCATTTTTAAAGCTCATTTTACATAAATTAATTTTCTTCCAGCAAGTGTATCAAGAGGCTTCCCTTTTCACAAATGAAAACAAGTACTTTAGCCATAGTGCAGATAACAGCGATAACCAAAATAGCAGATGACAGGAGAATATCCAGAAATACAAGCCCTACTAATGATATAAGATATACTAATGATAATATACTCCATATTGTCGCTACACAACTGTCTTTCCTATCATAATGTACTTCATTCTCCTAATTTGCACAAAAAGTACACATCTCGGCAAAAGCAGCAGTTGCTGCCAAAACGTCACTGAATATTGTGAGTTATTTCACGTTTGTTTTAGCTACTGAAATAATTAAATAATTTTCGTTTCAACAATTCAACTGATAAGTTTATTCAAGTATTTTGGCAGGCCTTTAACAAAAGAAACAAACATCAATATGCTCAATGACATAACTGACTTTTGCACTGATCAAGGCATAAACTGATTATTGGACGTGGTGGATGGCAATCGCTACAGGGATGACAGCGGTCTGTGTGCGGATCGTAATATTCTGAATCTTCACACCGTCCATGGCCTGTCATAGACATTTACATAAAATACTGCTACAAGAGATGTCATTAACAAGTAATACTAAAGTTCACTCATTAACCTGTAGTAATCCAGCACACTTTCAATTCAGCAAGATCATTTACAGCAAGCTAATATTGTTAGAATTTATGAATGAATAAAAAAAGACAATTATATTAAAACTTCAGCAGATGAATCTTTTTTGTCCATTCACATGTTTTATCCAACTCATCTACTTTTAAGCTGGATATACCCCATGTTAAGCTAAGTACCTCAAAAAAAGTCCTTTATTCTTTTAGAGATTGTCACACTGGGATGCTTAGGCTAATACCCATAACTGCTGCCATAGTAGCAGCACAAAACACTGAACTGAACAAATTACACCGGGAAATACATCAGTTAAGTGTTCTGCCTTCTTCTAATATAATAATTTTGTACGTGTGTTTGTTTGTATGTATGTTTGTTCGCTTATCACTCGGGAACAGCTGCAATGATCGCCTCCAAATTTTCAGGGTAGCTCCAAGGCATCCCAGGAATGGTTTTCAGCACAAAAAATTTGGCAGTCATGGGTAGATGGCCAGAAAACTGGCATTTTTCATATCCTATCGTACCAGCTGGCCACGTGCCACTGCAGGTGGGACTAGACAATACGCACTGGACAGGCCCTGCAGGTGGAGGTAGACAGCCTAATAGGTGCAGAAGCGATCTGACAGGCTGAGCCTAGCAGTCCTTAATGCTGATGGGACGGCATGCACATGCACGAGTACGGGATGGAAAGCAAAAAACGGAGACAGGGTGCCTATGTAATTGCCTGTCAGCAGCGTTACTTGAGGGCGGTGAAAGAAAAGGGAAGTGACGGGGAAAGATTTAAAACCACAGTATACCCAATAACCATCAGGGACAGGTACTCTGCTAGTATACAATAAATAAATATAATACAGACATTCGGAAGTCCACACAATCCAATTTATCTAAAGAGTAACAGTACAGATAATATAAATCTGACCCACCTTTGCACTGGTTCTCACAGTAAACATTGCTAGTCCGACCGTCACTACAGTCACTGCAAGGATGGCAGAAGTCAGTGATTGGATCGTAATATTGGCCCCGTCCAGGACCACAGTCTCGGTCAGTAAGTGTCAGCGACAAACAGAAGATAGCAACCAAAACACAATGAACATAATACATGTCAGTTACTGGCCATCTGAAAAGCAACATCAATGACAGAATCATGCAGTTTAATAGCAATGCTAAATTTCATTACTTTCAACTGTTTATGAAAATGATCACATTAACACCACGAAGCACACAGCTTACCTAAAGCTACTTTCGAATGGATCAAACAAAAACTGCAAAATTACAAAGTTACCATTTCACTTTCTTCATTTTCATCAGATACAACGTCAGCTGCATTGCACCACATCAGCAGAGAATATGTGCAATGCACAGCAGTATTGTTATGACTTTATGATGCAAAAAATAAGCAAAAGTGTAAAAAAAGCATTAAAAATCACATAAATAAAAACCGGTAGTTCAGATACAAATTTCATTTCTGTTTAAGTTTTCAGTTAATTTTAGTAATTTTTATGATTACTTATTTTTCTTTATTGAAACAGTTTTGGTAGACAACTTCACAGTTTTGATTAGGAAGTGGTTTCAGTTCTTCCAAGCATTAAAATGCAAACCACTCGGAGTTCGACTTCTGGTGTTTTTTTCCAATTTTCGCAGACAATTACGATGAGGAATAGGGTTACGGCTAAGGTCAGTTATTTTAATTTTTAGGGTTATGTTTAAAGTTAAAGAGATTAACAGTGCACTGCTAGCAGGTGTTTTGATGGCTTAGCGGATGTGCTCACTTGCTACACCAGTGCACTAGGTTTAAATCTCTACACGGCAGTGTGACTTTTCCAAATTAAAAAAAATTAACAGGCCTTTAACAAACGAAACAACCATGAACATGCCCAAAGACGTAACAGACATTTGCACGGCCTAGTATACTGACAGCTAATTCCAGTTAGCAAGGTTTAAAATTCCAACATCCCACATGATATATTAATATAACAGCTCATTTTGGAGATAATACATTTCCACTACATTTTTTCATGCAGGCAAAGTCCTACTGATAATCATTTTAAACAGACTGAAAAACGAGTCGGAAATGAACAGGCTGGTTTTAGGCCTGGAAGAGAAACAATGCGACTTGTTAGTCAACATCCAAATTTTAATCGAAAAGGTAAATGCAACTCAGAATAGTGTTCTTTTCATTATGTTTGTGGACTATACTAAAGCGTTCGACATGGTCAGTCATTCAAAACTTTTCAAAGTTCTACTGGAGATGGAAATCCCAAAACACCTTGTTGCTCTAGTACAGGCGCTCTATGCTCAGCAGACAGCGAAGGTGAGATGGGACAGAAAGTCCAGTGAAGCCTTCACCATCGGCAAAGGCACACGACAGGGGTGCAACATATCTCCTGTGGAATTCAACCTGTATGCGGAAAATATCATGAGAAAAACACTAGAAAATAACGAGCACGGCATAAAGGTAGGTGGGAGACAAATCAACAACCTTCGCTACGCTGATGACACGACTCTTCTAACTACAACTGAGAGTCCATAAATGATATGGCTTAAGCTAGTCAATGAGAGCAAGACATCCAACATGTTGCTTAATGCGAAGAAGACAAAGATCATGGTCGCTGGAAGACAAAACACAAGAGTAAACTTGCAGATAGATGGGGAGCAGATAGAGTAAGTGGAGCAGTTCAAATTCATGGGATCAATGAAAACAGCCAGCGGTGATTGCACCACTGAAATCAGAAAATGCATCTGTCTGACAAAAGAGAAAGCAGTGAAGCTTGACATTATCTGGAGATCACGTCACATAAAGAAAGCCTTTAAAGTACGACTGATGAAGTCACCGTCTTCCTCTATGCAGCAGAAAGCTGGACAATAAAAAAGTGACAAGGATAGAATAAACAGCCTGGAAATGTGGTGCTGGCGTCGTTTATTGGGAGTTAGCTAGAGGGAACACCGAACCAATGAATCAATCTTGGACGAGATGGGGCTGGAAAAGGGGCTGATGAAGAGTTACCAGGCTGAAGTTACAGTATTTCAGACACGTGGTGAGGGGAAGCGCGGGCGAGCTTTCGCTGACGATGCTAGAAGGAGCAGTAAATGGAACAAGACACCAAGGAGCACCTTGTATGTCCTGGATCCACAATGTGCTGAAATGGAGTGGCAAGACCTATGGGGAATTAAAAGCGCTGGCACAAGATCGAAAGAAATGGAGGAGGTTGTCGTGGGAGTTCTCATTAGCCGCCGAACTTCTATAATGAAGAAAGCACCCAAAGGAACCCAAAGAAGAAGACATTTCCATGCAATCGACTGCACTGGTACCAACAGCAAAAATCAGAGTAACAGAATAATACATGCACCAGACATTATAATGTATGTATGTAATAATCCCTATGCTAAAAATACCAAAAAAAACTAACCTACGTTAAGACATTACACGGCGATCTTGCATTTTCACCACCTCACATAGATTTCCTATTCCATACCACTCCAAGAGCGCCCATGAGACTGTACACACGGACGCTGTGGCGTGTTCGTCTTCCATTATTACATTTCGATGATATTCGAATGAATTCTCACAAAAAGCAGTTATTTATTTACTGTACCTTGTTAGTACCTCATCTAAGATGCCTATGTGTCATACGCCATACAATATATAACACATAACAAAACGACACTTTCGAAGCAATAATTACACAAAACACATCGACTTTCCACTGTCAAAATTTCCATTTTCCAATCGCACTGGAAAAACCCGAACCTACTGCTGACGTCAGTTAGTGGGCGTGGTCGTTGTTACTTTTGGTTTGAGAGTAACGTGGTTGTTCTTTAAATACTAATAATTTGTATTTCAATAATTTTAGTACTGTTTTTATCCTTGCGTGTGATAATCTCCAGACATAAGCTTTCTATCTTGCATAGTACTCGCAGCTGACACTATATAGATTGAATTGTTTTGCCGTTTGAACTTCGACCCGCTCGGGTAGAAAGTGCACGCTTGTAGAAAACGAATATGCCCCACGCAAAGAGACGTATTGGTGTGATTGGATTCGGATCGTTAGGTGGTGTATTTTTCTAAACGTATTTGCATATTTACAAAGCAGAGCTGATTAATGATTGTGTATTCTGTAAATGATATATTACGGTGGATAGTGCAGAAATGCTAGATTCTGTGGTATTCACGCCCTTTTACGGATTAGGGATACGATTGTAATATACGGCCAATGCAGTTCCTACAAAAAAAACAAGAGGCCAAACTAATTTTTTCGTTATGGCCCCAGCCCTCTGTACACTCACACAAAATTTTGAGTCTCTAGCTTCAGACGTTGCGGAGATACGAGGTGGTCCCAAAATTCAAAAGTGACCCTGCCCCGATTCATATGACCTACTTTTGCACAGTATTTGTTAAGGCCTCAGCCCTCTATACGTACACAAAATTTCAGGTTTCTAGCTTCAGCCGTCCGTGAGATATTTAGTGGGTCCACAATTGGCAAAAAATTTCCCCCAATTTCCTCCCCCTCTCTGTAGGGGTATCAGGACTCCCGTCTAAGACAATATTTCATGGGCCCCCACGAGTGTTCACCCCAAACCACATCTTGATCTGTTCAGCTATTTTTGCACAGTGAAGCTGAGTTGCGCCGCATGACAGATAGACTGACAGACAGGCACCGGGATCATCAGTAACAATAGTCTGGATCTCATGCATTCGATGTAGCCTAATAATATTACATTATACTACTTCTGTGTCATTTGTTTAAGTTAGTTGTGTATTTTGTTTAGTAATTTTTCAACACAGCTGCTTACTTCACTATTTCCGGGTATCTAGACATTTGCCTGGATATTTCAGCCCAGTATATTATCTCCTAGGACCAACGCCCTACCAGACATACCAGAACTGACACGTTAGTGTTACATAAAGGTTAGGTGCTATGCAAGACTTAGTCATGTGAGGGAGGCAGTTGTATGGGGAGGGGCATTTGTCTTAGGGAATGTTCAGGGGGCGATTATCTGGGGGTAAATGACCAGGATTCTTATTTCCATTTGTTGTTTTTTTCTAGTGTGATTACCATCTTCGTACTGTGTTGGTGTACTGTAATTTCAATGTTTTTTGATGTTTAGGGCGTTATCTAGTTTCTAACATTTTACAGCGAGATGAACTGGAGCTGGCTTTTGTGTGGGATAAGGACCATGATGCAATGAAAGGTCGTGTTGCTGATGCATATATCTTGAGTTCACTGGATGAAGTTTCAGAAAGGTAGCAAGTCTCATAGTTATTGCAATAGTTGTGCAGTAGCATCAGTAGTATTGCAGTACAGTTTACATGTCTATGCTTGGTTTAGTCTTTAGTTAATTTGTAAAATATAATGTGGTCTTTGTTGTCCAATTCAAGCATTGCATTGAAATCCATTGCCAGAAGTTGTCAAGGCGGTTCTTGAACTGGTTTACATTTGTGATGTAAGAATGCAAATAATAATTAAACAGTTTATTTTCTTTTGCAGCACGAGTGCTGGATTGCACACAGATTTGTGAGTTAACAATGAACATTGTGAACTAGTAGGCCTACTGCAAATACAAATCACTTGTCAATACATAGTTACCTACTGAAGCAAGAATTGAAACAACTGGGTTTGCAGGCTATGTCTGAAAGTCATATTGTCCTGCTGCACACAGTGGTCATCAGGCAGAGAGTTGAAGCAATGCTCGGCTGCATATATGCATAGCCTTGTTAACGTCACTGTTTACCAGTGGTATCAGTACTGTTGGTTATGCCTTAGAATGAAACACCTTACGAAGCATTGAGACTTGTGTTTACAGACAGGCAGATCTGGTGGTCGAGGTTGCTCACCCGGACGTAACTGTGCAGCATGGTGCCAATATTTTGCAGTTCTGTGATTATATGGTAAGCAGTTGCACACTGCTGCTGAGTATTTGCATTGAGCTGTAACAGGTCTTAGGTACTGTACACGTATGTTGAATGTTGCATGCATTAAAACTATTGATTCATCTGTGCTTATTTAATCTAGCTGTGTGTATATTACTCAGAGTGTTGTATGTGATTTAGGACTTTTTTATAGGACCAGTTGTTTTTATGGACAAGAAGTAGGCCTACAGTTGCAGAGTAAGTTAGGTAAGCTGTTCAGATCCATAATTTTATTTCATATGTCTATAGCACCAATGCTTTTGTTGACATTTACTAAGTCACTCATCAACAAACAATTTTCAAGTCTCTGGCTTCAGCCATTCCAGGTGTACGAGGGGGTCCGAAAATTCAAAAGTAGGTCATGTGTCTCCGCCCCCACACCCTATAACCTTTTTGCAGAGTTTTGGTTAAGGCCCCGAGCCCTCTATGCGCACGCAAAATTTCAAGTCTCTAGCTTCAGCCATTCCGGAGATACGAGGTGGGTCCCAAAATTGGAAAGTAGGCCACGTGACCCCGCCCTCAACCCCTTATGACCTACTGTTGCACAGGTTTTGTTAGATGACTGGCTCATTGCTATTTGTTGTCTGTTGAGTGCTGTCTGGTTTATTTCTGTATTATAATGTGAAAAACCGCAATGGATGTCAGTTGCAGGTTGTTGGTAATTTAGTAATTAAATGTCTGTTCATTTTGGTAACAAATATTGACACGCATCTACCAGTAGTTCAAAGTGTGTGATATTATAATGCTATGTCTAATATATCATTATCTTTTATAGATGGGTTCTCCAGCAGCTCTTGCACAAACTGGTCTGGAAGAGAAGTTGAGGATGTCTGCAACAGACCACGGTCTTTATGTGCCGAGTGGAGCTTTCTGGGGTTCCGATGACATCCGAAAGATGGCTGATCGAGGCAATTTGCAGGTGTCGAGAGAAATAGTGATAAGCTTTTGGGATGATCTTTGTGTATATTAGTCCATGCATTTGTAAGTTACGACCTTATGGCGGTATACAAATCTGTTTATTATTATTATTATTATTATCAACATTATGGTTTTTTAAAGAGTGGGTCAAAATATTGAGAACCCTCTCTTTTTGGCTCTAACTTTATTAAATGTCAACTGATTTTCAAAAATCTTTCACCACTAGAAACAGCATGAAATTTCTAACAAATTGTGTACAATACATACTTCACCACGCTTTAAATATGTTGCTGCACTACCTTGTGGCCGCATGCACTACATGTGTAGGCGTGGCCTAGCTGTCAGTCTACGAAGTCTAGTATACAGCTACAAGTTTGACATCCAAACTTTTCATGATTACAAAAGTTACACTTAACATTGTATCATATGTTTGACAAAAAAAGGAATTTTTCGTGTCATTAGGCTGAATAAATGTACTTACTGTCATAATAATTGCTCAAACTTTCCAGTGTTTGCCTGCACACATGCTTCAAGACTCCAATGCCAAGCATCAGTGCACCATAAATGATGCTGTCATCAACGTCACGCCATACACATGGTAACCGCAGTTTCTGTTCATTGATGCTATACAACCATGATTGACGAACTTACTGCTGGATGATCTTATTCTTAGTGATCTTGTAGTAGACCAGATTGAGGTGAAAGCTGTTTGCTTGCCACAAATTTGAGCAAATAAAATAGGGTAATCACTGCTTGAAAAGTCGTACGCTGTCGTATGCTCAGTGTGCAAGGGGGTGCTGTCAGTATTCAAGCTTATTTAAATAAAAGTGTTTGCTGTTTCAAAGAATATTTAACAAAACCAATGAAAGATATAATAAGTAAATCAACAATAAGTAATTAAGCTATATGAATTAATTTCATTTATGTGAAATCCTTGCAATTTGTTTGCATACTCTTACATATTTGCAGCCAGTTTGAATTTCTAAGTAATTTCACAACAAGCAACATATTTAGGTGTGGCATGAAGTATTGTGTGATTCTTGTTGCAAATTTCTTACTCTTTCCAGCAGTGAAAGAATTTGAAAATCAGTTAAGATTTGGCAGAGTTGGAGGCAAAAAAGAGGGGTTTTCAATTTTTGGCTTATTCTGTACATTATGATGTTACATATTGTTTAGTATTGTTCATCCTGAACAGAGATTTGCAGTGTTTGAGTATCTGAATATCACTTCGTTTATGTGTGCTTATTGTTTTATGACAAATTAGTTTATGGTACGCAATAATCAAGGCATTGTATTTGTATTATGGATATATTGTCGTGTTGTTGATGTGTTGAGTGACAGAGTGTGAATATAAACATGACATTTCATCCAGAAAGTTTAAAACTGACTGGCAGTTTGAAATCTAAAAATGACAGCATCACAGAGAGAACTGTTCTCTGTCAAGGTATGTTCTTCCATGTACTTGAATGTCATGCATTACTGGCTGTTGGATGGCAAATGAATTTTTTTGTATACTTTTGTGGTGCTGAAAAGGCATTTTTATCTCTTAGTTAGATGAAGGCCTTATCCATTCATGTTTTTGCTCACTGACTACAAAGTCTCTCCCAAAATCCAAAAACCTCCCAAAAGTGATTTGATGACAAAAGCATTTGCACAGTACAGAGTCAGAGTGAGTCTGATATAATGGAAACATGTCACAGTGTTGCACTGAGAAAAATTAAACCAGGCTGATGATGTTGCCTGACTTGTCTCACTCTTCAGGTTTACTATAACTCTACATAAGTAGGCCCAGTACCAGCATGTTTTAGTATAATATGTAGTCTACAAATTATTCCTCATGCAGAGCACTGAAGTTCATGGATGGCGAAATAAGCTGTGTGGGTAAGTGACTCTTTTTCTCCAAACGATATTTCAGGACTGCAAAAGTGACAAAAAGTAGGCCAAAATAGGCCAAAAAGAGCACATTCTTCTCCACGTGCTACCTCAGAAATGACAAATAGTAGAAATACGGAAATTGGCACAAACATTGCCCATAGTGTGAGGATGATGTCCGAAC
>Ga0126335_1003092_pt1 | contig 10238 bp, 7 predicted proteins | sample OlaspJWI45metaG_FD_108409 | JGI IMG/M metagenome (GOLD analysis project Ga0126335, IMG submission 108409) | Marine gutless worms symbiont microbial communities from Oahu, Hawaii - Olavius sp. 1 OAHU.JWI-45 metaG | ecosystem: Host-associated > Annelida > Digestive system > Unclassified | place... | reverse complement strand
CCATGAGACACCTCCTAAATCCATTTGCGTTGTTGTCGAAAACACGCTGGTATCATAGCAGATCTTTCTGCCATGATTAGGGAGGTGTCTCTATTCTAAAAGCCCTTTAATGCATATCAAACCGACGGTTATTGATCGCGTGACCGACGCGCAGGGCCGGATCGTGTATTCCCACTTGGCCAGGAAACGCGACCGCATCATTACCCCGGATACTTCCGCCGCCCTGGAGAGGATGATGGAGGCTACCATCCGCTCGGGGACGTGTCGGAAAGAGTTTCGCGGGTCCCGGCGCGACAAGGTGCTTTCCCGCCTGACCATTGGCGGCAAGTCCGGATCGATCAGCAACCGCGCGCACAATACCCGCTATGACTGGTTTGTCGGCTATGCGGAGGAGAAAGCCGGTACCGGCAAAATAGCCGTGGCCGTGCTGGTGGCCCATGAAGCGTACATTGGTCTGCGGGCGGCCTACTACGCCCGGCTGGCCATCAGACGCTATTTCGACGCCTACTTTTTCAACGCCGATGCGGGCAGTGGCGATAAGGTGCCCCGCACCGGCGTATCATGATAAAAGGCAGACTAGCGGTAGACAATTCGGCAGATGTGATTTAGACTGCAGCGTTTTAAAAATGGGGCGCAACCACAGGCCCCCGGGCCCGCGGCCTGAACCCTTTATGTGAACCAAGGAGACAACGATGCCTGGATTTGAGATATTCGGAGACGAGGAGCGCCGGCAGGTGCTGGACGTGCTGGATACCGGTGTGCTGATGCGCTACGGGTTTGACCAGGCCCGCAATGAACACTGGAAGGCCAAAACTTTTGAAATGGAACTGGCCCGGAAATTGGGGGTTGGCCATTGCCATTTGTGTTCTAGCGGCACGGCTGCCCTGATCGTTGCCCTGGCGGCCTGCAACATCGGCGCCGGCGATGAGGTCATCGTGCCGCCGTTTACCTTTGTGGCCACCATCGAGGCAGTCCTGGCAGCCGGGGCCATCCCGGTTTTTGCCGATATCGACGAAACCTTGTGCCTTGCTCCGGAAGCCGTGGCCGCCGCCATCACGCCCCGAACCCGGGCGGTATTGCCCGTACACATGTGCGGTGCCATGGCCCGCATCGATCAAATCGCAACGCTCTGCCGCGACAAGGAACTGGTCCTTGTGGAAGATGCCTGCCAGGCCTTCGGCGGCAGTTTCCAGGGTAAATATCTGGGAACCTTCGGGAAAGCGGGCTGTTTTTCTTTCGATCCTGTAAAAACGATCACGTGCGGGGAAGGCGGCGCCGTCATAACCGATGACGAATCGGTTTACCTGGCCACGGACGCCTTTGCCGATCACGGACACGATCACATCGGTCATGACCGGGGCCTGGAGGGCCATGCGATTGTCGGCCTGAATTTCAGGATCAGCGAGCTGAATGCCGCCGTGGGCGTGGCCCAACTGCGCAAACTGGACTTCATACTCGAAAAACAACGGGCGGCCAAGGATCGGATCTGCGCGATGCTGGCCGACTTTCCAGAGGTCACCCTGCGGGAGATTCCGGATCCCGACGGGGATACGGCCACATTTTTGAGTTTCCTCATGCCCGACGAGAACCGTGCCCGGCAGACCGCCCAAGATTTGGCCGCAGCCGGCGTGGATGGCTGTTTTTACTGGTATGACAACAATTGGCACTACATTCGCCAGTGGCCGCATATCCGCCGGCTCAAATCAGCCGCCCGGCTGCCCATCCACCTTATGGACAACGTTCCCGATTATGAAGCCCTTGATCTGGGCCGGTCGGACGCCATTATGGGCCGCACTATTTCCATGCAGATAAAACTCTCCTGGAGTGCCGCGGACCTCACAACCCGCATCGAAAAGATGGCGGCCGTTTTGAAAGGATAACCGCATGTTTCGCAATTTCAAACTTGTCTCACGGATGGTTTTCGGCCGGGGATGTTTCAATCAGTTGGGCGACATTCTGGCCGCGCGGCGGGCGGCAGACCCGGGGTTCATGGTCTTTTTACTGGATGATGTATTTACTGCGCATCCCCTGAAAGAGAGAATCCCTTTACAGAACCAGGATAAGCTGATCCTGGTAAATGTCGATGACGAACCCAAAACTACCTATGTCGACCAATTGTCTGCCGATATCAAGGCGTACGCCGGTACACTGGCCCAAGATCCGCAGGGCGTCATCGGTATCGGCGGCGGTAGCACCCTGGATTTGGCCAAGGCCGTTTCCCTGATGCTCAACAACCCAGGCTCGTCCGCCGACTACCAGGGATGGGACCTCATCGAACATCCGGCTGTCTATCACGCCGGCATCCCGACCCTCTCGGGAACCGGGGCCGAAGTATCCCGGACCACCGTCCTGACCGGGCCGGAAAAGAAACTGGGCATCAATTCCGACCACACCGTCTTTGACCAGATCGTACTGGATCCGGAACTGATTGCCCAAGCGCCCAGTGAACAACGCTTTTATACCGGTATGGACTGTTACATTCACTGCATCGAATCGCTGACCGGTACCTTCTTGAACGAATTCAGCCGATCCTATGGTGAAAAAGCACTGGATCTGTGCCGGGAAGTATTCCTTGATCCGGGCCCGGACAGTGACGACAAGCTGATGATGGCTTCTTATTGCGGCGGAATGAGCATCGCCTACTCGCAGGTGGGGATTTGCCACGCGCTATCCTACGGGCTGGGGTTCGTGCTGGGATTGCATCACGGTATCGGGAACTGCGTGGCCTTTGACTATCTGGAAGAGTTTTACCCCGCCGGGGTGCGGGAGTTTCGGCAGATGATGGCAAAACACCGGATCGTGCTGCCCCGCAACCTGGTGGCGGATCTCTCCGCTGACCAGCTGGAGACCATGGTGGATGTGTCGCTCGTCCTGGAACCGTTGTGGGAAAATGCGCTGGGACCGGAGTGGAAAAAAACCGCCACCCGGGAAAAAATCCGCGACCTCTATTTACAAATGTAAAACGTTCTCCCAAAAAGAGATGCTGATGACTATGGTACGCGAACTAGTTGACTGCGCAGATGCCGCTTTAGGCTGGGCCCGAGATATACTCCGGAAAAAGATCTTCATTGGTCGGTCGCTGTCCGCCACCCCGTCCGGAGCCCTGGTCTTTTTTCCAATCCAGAGCACCCTGTGCGCCTGCGGACTGGCCGGCATTGTGGCCCGCGCTCCGGAAACCACAAAAGCCGCGGTGCCGCCGAATGGGGAAAATCTGGCAGCCGGCATATCGGCCTTGACGGCGGGGACCCTTGAAAAATGCGCCGCCGATCAAGGCCTGCGGCTTGATCGGGACTACCTGGGCGGCAACGCCCATTTGGATAAACTGCTCAAGTTCGCCTGGGATCTGAAAACCTATGCCAACCTCTATCAGATCTTCACGACCCCGGACCTGCGCCGGCATCTGGCGCAACTGGCGGTCCGCACCAAGCAGCTGCAGGACGCCGAAGCAACCGCCCTGCACCGCCAGATCGGCCGCCTGGAACAGACCGCCGTGGATCTGATGAGCAGCCAGCTCGAAAAACTGAAAGACTTTACCTGGTGCCTGCAGGTTGAGATCCTGGACAACCTGGCAAAAATAGAAGCCCTGGGCGGATCGGCGGTGGCCGCGGCCAATGAATCGGTCTTTATGATTTATGCCCAGATCAACGCCGTTCTGAACAGCATCGGGTGTCTTGAAGTCCGGGGCCGGGACAGTGCCGGACTGTCGGTGGTCCTCTTGTTCGATCGGACCGGCTTCGAGTCGGTCTGGCCGCAAATGGAAACCGCCGGCCTGCAGGCCCAGTTCGATGAACGTTGCCGCCAGGACCCGCTGATCAACCTGGGCATTCGCAAATCGGAAACCGGCCGCCAGAGCAATACGCAGGTGGCGGTTACCCTGACCTATAAAATCGCGGCTGAAATCGGCAGTCTGGGTGACAACCTGCGGTTTTTGCGCAACCAGATCCAGGCCGACACCGTTTTGCAGCAACTGGTCCAGGCACCCCTGAAAGACGCCGCCGTGCTATCCCATACACGCTGGGCCTCGGTGGGCGCCATCACGGAAGCCAACTGCCACCCGGTGGACAATCAGTTCGTGGGCGACGCCTCGCGGATCAAAGGCATTTTGCATGTCTGCCTGAACGGCGACATCGACAATTTCCAGCAACTGAAAGAACAATTGGCTGCTGATGACATCCATATCCAGAAAGAAATCACCTCCGACACCAAGGTAATCCCGCTGCAGATCCAGCACTACCTGGGGCAAGGATACGCTATTGACGAGGCGTTTCGCCTGGCGGTGAACGACTTTGAGGGATCCCATGCCATCAGTATGCTCACTGATCTGGCGCCGGGCAAGCTGTTCTGCGCCCAGCGGGGCAGCGGGCAGGCCATCTTTATCGGGCTGGCGCCCGATCACTATATTGCGTCTTCCGAAGTTTACGGCTTTATCGAGGCGACCCAGCAATACCTGAAACTCGACGGCGAGTCCCAGGTAAAGGGCAAAAAGGGAATGACCCAGGGACAGCTTTTCATCCTGGACCAGCAGGGAGCCGGCAGCCTGGCAGGCATCCAGGCCATGTATTACGACGGCACCCCGGTCCCCCTGTCGGACGCGAGTATCCAGCACACGGAGATTACGTCGCGGGATATCAATCGCCAGGAGTATGCCCACTACTTTCTTAAAGAGATATCCGAAGCACCGGACAGCGTCTGGAAAACGCTGGACAACCGTTGGAAGATCAAGGAAAGCGATCACCCGGAATACACCGTTGCCCTCGACGACAGCACCTTTCCGGCCGACCTGTCCCGGGCGCTGCGCGCCGGGGAGATCAAGCGGATTTTCCTGGTTGGACAGGGGACCGCCGGAATTGCGGCCAAAGCCTGTGCCGATATCATCAGGACGTATCTGGCCAACCCCCACCTGCAGGTTCAGGCCATGAAAGCATCCGAGTTGAGCGGATTCCGCCTGGCCGACCATTACAACAACAGCAGCATGGCAGACACTTTGGTTATTGCCATCAGCCAATCGGGTACCACGACCGATACGAACAAAACGGTGGATATGGTGCGCGAACGGGGCGCCCGTCGGCTGGCCATTGTCAACCGGCGCGATTCGGACCTGACCTTCAAGGTGGACGGGGTCATGTACACCAGCAGCGGCCGCGACATTGAAATGTCGGTGGCCTCCACCAAAGCCTTTTATTCCCAGATCATGGCCGGCGCCCTGTTGGGCCTGCATATGGCTGCCGTTACCGGTCGCCGGAGCCCGGCGTATATATCGGCGGAAGTCCGGGAGCTGCTGCAGATACCGGAACACATGCGCGCGGTCCTGGCCATGGCCGACAAGATCAAGGCGTCCGCCACCCGCCTGGCCGCTCGCAACACTTACTGGGCTGCGGTGGGCAGCGGTCCGAACAAGGCCTCCGCCGATGAGATCCGCATTAAGCTCAGTGAGCTTTGCTACAAAACGATCTCCTCGGATTACGTGGAAGATAAAAAGCATATCGATCTTTCCTCCGAGCCTTTGATTCTGGTCTGTGCGGCCGGCACCCGCGAAGCCGTATTGGGGGATATCATCAAGGACACGGCTATTTTTCAGGCCCACAAAGCCACTCCGGTCGTCATCGTCAATGAAGGCGAAACCCGGTTCGACCCGTATGCGGCCGATGTGTTCCCGGTACCGGCAGTCAGCGAGCACCTGGCCCCGATTGTCAACACGCTGGTGGGTCATATCTGGGGGTATTATGCCGCCCTGTCCATCAACGAGGGCTCGAAATTCCTCTCTGGATTCCAGGAAGAATTGCAGCACATGGTAGACACCGAGGCGCAAAAGGGCCTGGATGTCTACGAGCTGGTCCTGGAGAAGAGCTTTCGTGAAAAAATCGGCGAATTCTATAAGGCTTTTCGACGGCGCAAGAACGGCAACGGGTTCCCGGTAGCCTTGGGCCTGGCTACCTCCGCGGACCTCACCCTGCTGCTGAAGTATTTGTCCGGGCGACTGCCGGTATCGGACTTCGAGCTGGATTTCGGTATCAAGGGCACGGCCCGCAACATGCTCAACACGCTGTTCGCCAGCCTCGGCAAGGCTATCAACGACATGTCGCGCCCGGTGGACGCCATCAAACATCAGGCCAAGACCGTCACGGTGGGCACCAGCCGCATCGAGGAAAGGTTGGAAGGTCTGCTCTTTGATACCCTGTCTGACTACGGCTTTATCCCCGCCCAGCTGATCAACCGCAATGTGCTGGTGCTCAAGAACGTTCAACCCATCCTGGCCGAGATCAAAGGCGCCATTCACTATCGGATCGACAGGCTCAACCTGTTGGGCGAACCGGTGGAAGATACCACGATAGAAGTGTTAAGCAAGAGCGGCACCCTGCAGCCCCTGCCCTCGCGGGTGGAATCCGATAACCTGCTGAAAGGTACCAAGCGGATCATCGTCCGGGAGGGGAATGTTTTTCTGGGCAAGGGGAAGAAGGACGATCGCAACATCATCGTCATCCCGATTATCTCCCTGGATCCCGCCACGCCCAATATGATCGCACACCTGCTCCTGCTGCACATTGGGTTTCGGGAGACGATCACCCTGGCGGAAAAAATCAAAGCCCTGGGCGGTAAATATGAACGCATTAAAAACATCGTTCAGGAAAACAGTGTCTCCTGGGACGACGATTTATTGAACAAGGTAAAGACCGAAGACCTTTTTGGTATTTCGGCGGAAAAGATCGGCGACCTTATTCTGAACGGTCGTTCTGAAACCTGCTGAGCGGGGTGGCTCAGCATCTATCCGCAAGAGTGCATCCCGTACCCGGTATGAATCAAAAGGTCTCAAAGGTGACGGATGGCCTCCCCGGCAACCCAAGTTTTTATTTTCAACAACAACCCGCATTGTGAAGGTCGGGGGGTCGATGCCGCACGCCTGGTCAACTACTTCAGGGCGAATCGCTGCCGCCTTCTGGACAAACCGGACAAGGCCGATTTCATCGTCATCTTCACCTGCGCCTTCAGCAACTCGCTCGAAGAATATTACCTGGACTTGATCAACCGGTTCCGACTCCTCCGGTACAGGGGTGAAATTATCGTAACCGGCTGCTTGCCCGCAATTGCCCCGGCCAAACTCTCCCGGGTTTTCAAAGGCCGGACCATTACCACCTGTGATCTGCCGACAATTGATCAGCTCTTCCCCTGGTTCCGGATCCCCTTTCGGGATGTCCGGGATGCCAACACCGCGCACTACTCCAAATTTGTTATCCCGGATCCATGGCCGGTCAAGGCGGATAAGTTACGTAACCTCTCCCGTAAATCCATTCGCGAGTTCGAGTGGTCGCCCCGCTTTTTTAAAAAGGGCGCCAATTATCTCAAGACCAGCATGGTCAACCAGTTTACGCGCTTTACCCAGGCAGCACCGGCAGCCCTGCCGGTTGCGCAAAAACGGCACGGCATCCGGATCGGTAGCGGCTGCCTCGGCAACTGCGCCTATTGCGGCATCCGCGAAGCGATCGGCCCCCTCCAAAGCAAACCGCTAGAAGCGTGCCGGGCTGAGTACCGGCATTTATTGGAGGCCGGTCACCGCGACTTCGTGATCGGTTCCGAAGATACCGGGGCCTATGGCCGCGACATTCAATCTTCGCTGCCCCACCTGCTGGACGCTTTGGGCCGGGAGGACGAGGGTAAAGTCGCCCGCTGGTATTTGACATCGCTGAAGCCCGTCTGGCTGCTTAAGTTTCAATCTCAGATTCTGGCCCTGGCACGCAATGGCAAACTCAGCCACCTGGAGTGCCCGCTGCAATCGGGCAGCGAGCGAATTCTGGAACGCATGAACCGGCCCGTAGACCTGCAGGAAACAGAAAAAGTGTTGACCGCCATTCGCAAGGCGGCCCCTGATATTGTCCTGGTCACCCATATTATCGTGGGCTTTCCATCTGAAACTGACCAAGATTTCGCCCAAACCATGCATCTGCTCGAGCGCCAGGCCTTTCAGTCGATTGTCGTAAACCCCTACGATGACAAACCCCAATCGGCCGCTTCACGGATGGCAGACAAGGTCCCCGCCGACGTCATTGCCGCACGTTACGACATCGTCCGCGCCCACATGGTCGCCCATGATATCACGCCCATCCGGCCAGGTATTACCCGCGATTGACAGACCGGTTTTGCAGACGGCCCGCTTAGCGGCCCAAAGCGGACCGGGCAGGCCGGCCGGTGCGTCCCGGCAAAAGCAACGCTGCCCCCTCGCCTCTTTACGGAACCGCATTTTCGTGTTAACTTGTATCTATCCAGTTTAATTAATGAAAAACTGAAGCCACTACCCGGACCCATACGATCGCCCCATGCCTGTCTTCGAATATAAAGTCATCGACGTTAAGGGCAAAACCCGCGCCGGCATCATCGATGCCGAGAACGCGCCGGCCGCCCGCCAGAAACTGCGGCTGGCGCAAAAATTTCCGGTCTCGGTGGAAGAGGTCAAGCAAGTCATTGCCGCCGACCAGGGCGGCCAACGTCCGGCGCTGAACCTCTTTACGCGGGTGAAGCCCGCGGATATCGCGGCCACCACCCGCCAACTGGCAACGCTGCTGGGCACCGGCTTTCAACTGGTCGCGGCCCTGGATTTACTGATTCCGCAGACGAAATCGGCATCCCTGAAAAGAGCTCTGGCCCGCGTCAAAGACGCCCTGGGTGAAGGCCAGAGCTTCGCCCGAGCGCTGGAACAATTTCCGAGTATCTTCTCGTCGCTGTATATCAATATGGTGCGGGCCGGCGAATCATCGGGCACCCTGGAAATCATCCTAGAACGCCTGGCAGACATCAGTGAAAATCAGGTGGCGTTAAACGAACGCATCAAGACCACGTTGGCCTATCCGCTCTTTGTTTCCTTCTGCGGCGTCGTCGTGTTGATTGTACTGCTGCTGTTCGTGGTTCCGAGCATTACCTCGATATTTGCAGATCTGGACCAGGTGCTGCCCCTGCCGACCCGCATGTTGCTATTTACCAGCGACCTGTTCACCACCTTCTGGTGGCTGATTTTGCTTGGGCTGGCCGGACTGGTTTTCTTTTTGCGGGCAGCCGCGAACACAAGACAGGGTAGGCTATACCAGGACCGCATCCTGTTACGCCTGCCGGTAGTGGGCCCCCTGGTCCGTAAATCGGCCATCGCCCGTTTTTCCCGGACCCTGGGGTCGCTGCTTGAAAACGGCGTTGCCATGCTGCCCGCGCTGGACACGGTTAAAAATATCACCGGCAATGCGATCATTTCAAGGGCGGTGCAAGCGGCCGCCGATGAAGTGGAAAAAGGAAAAGGGCTGGGCAAAGCCCTGATGGAAACCCCGGTCTTGCCCAGCCTGGCCATCCAAATGATCGACGTTGGTGAACAGAGCGGAAACCTCGAGTCTATGTTGGCCAAGATTGCCGATATCTTCGAAGGACAGGTGGAAGCGCAATTGCTGCGGGCCGTCGCGTTGCTGGAACCGGTAATGATTCTATTGATCGGATGTCTGGTGGGCTTTATTGTGTTGTCCATTTGTCTGCCTATTTTTGAAATGAGCCAACTCGTCAAATGATCGGGCGGGTTGAATACTGTAAGGAGCCACCATGAACAAGCGGTATGATCCGGAGGGCGGCGAAAATGAAGGTTTTACGCTGATTGAAATCCTGGTAGTCATTGTCATTCTGGGGATCCTGGCCGGACTCATTATCCCCCGCATTATGGACCGCCCGGAAGAGGCCAAACAGCTGAAAGCCAAAATCCAGATTGAAAGCCTGGAAACAGCGCTCAATCTCTACAAACTTGATAACGGCCTATACCCGAGTACGGTCCAGGGGCTGCAGGCCCTGGTTCAAAAGCCTGATACCGGCCAGGTAAAACACTGGCGCACGGGGGGCTACCTGGAAAAAGGACGACTGCCCGTGGACCCCTGGGGGAATCAGTTTATCTACCTCAGTCCCGGCGTGAATGGGGACTATGATTTGTCTTCCTATGGTGCCGACGGTATTCAAGGCGGTGACGGGAAGAACAAGGATGTGAACAGCTGGGAGATCCAGTAAACCAAATGTGACCCATGTACGATCCGCTAGCACTTAAAACCAACCGGGGCTTCACCCTCATTGAAACGGTTGTCGTCCTCGCGCTCCTGGCCCTGTTTGACCTTTACCCCATTTGGTGGACACCAAGATAAGCTCATTGTATGAATGAGTCAGGAGGTGTTCCGATGGGTACAAGACGCCGTAGCTATGACAAAACCTTTAAACTCGAAGCCGTTCGT
>Ga0126335_1003091_pt1 | contig 10238 bp, 6 predicted proteins | sample OlaspJWI45metaG_FD_108409 | JGI IMG/M metagenome (GOLD analysis project Ga0126335, IMG submission 108409) | Marine gutless worms symbiont microbial communities from Oahu, Hawaii - Olavius sp. 1 OAHU.JWI-45 metaG | ecosystem: Host-associated > Annelida > Digestive system > Unclassified | place... | reverse complement strand
TCAGTCGGTCGATCAGAGTCAGTCGTTGTCAGTCTGTCAGTGGGAGAGTTAGGTTAGGCTTAGAATTAGACTTAGGCTACAGAAATAGTTGTTAGAATGTTAGAGAATGGAGAGGATAATAAATGACGACTCAGATAATAGAACAATGTCTTCGACTTCTTTATTATCAACTAACTAACTCATCACACTCTGGAGCATAACGACAGCTCAGCCGGTCCTCATCATGACAGTCTGATCCGGGAAGTGGAGCCTGGATCCTCATTATGATGGGGATTCCTCTTCATGACAGATTGAGGAAATCCTCCTCATAACACTATAAAAGTAAGTTTACAAGTAAAAGTGAACGAAGCTCCTATGGAATTTATGCAGGTTGTATAAGTATTAATGAGACCTGAAAAATTATGCGATTTTTTCTATAAAATTATGCGATATCGCAAAATTTAAATTATGCCACCAAGAAATCGAAAAGTGTGTGATGCTATCTGATGTTATCTGAAGCAAAATATAAAGTTAATACGTTCGGCGACAGAAACTATCGTATTTTCGACAAAATTGCTTTTTTGTAATGTTTGAATATCGAAAAATATGCAACATTAAACTTATGCGTTCTCTTGGCATTAGCCTAGGCCTATAGTGAAAAACTGCGAAATGATGCGGTCGATTTTTGTAACATCGTGCGAAAAATTGCACAATTCTGTATGCAGGCCGTAAGTATAAAGACCATTGTGTTTAAACGCCAAAAAACGCTTGAACTTAGGTCGAACTTACTGTAAAACAGCGTGAGCGCCGATAGGCAGATCGCGTGTCGGAAAATGCGGCTAGTCATGCCCGCTTCTGCCAGCCTCGAGTAATTCAGATCACGTTATCTTTCGCAAAATAGTATATCGAATCATCTTCGTGCTTTTTGCATAGCAACTATCGTAGGTTCGAAGCAGCAAACAGATGCAAGCCGAAAACGATATTGCTGACAACCTCTTTGGCTAGACTGTGTATAGCCAAAGACTTAGCAAGGCGGGACCGCGCAGTAGAAGTAACTAACGGAGAATAGGCCTAATCAGTTATACAGCTTCGTTCAGCAATGGGTCTTTCTGTGGAACGAATATGACTGGGGGCATGATGGAAGACTGCGGGGGGCTTTGTCCAAAAAGGGCAAAGTGTAGAGTAAGGTAAACGTGCGCTTATTAACAGCGCCTCGTAACAGACCTCATCTCAAAACAATCAGGTAGGCCTATGGAACGCGTTGTCGAGGGATCTCACGGTGTTAAAATACTTACACATTCACGTGCTTATCGGCGAACGGAATGAACGATATCTGCTTTTGCCTCCCCAGACGAAGCTGGTCTTTTTTTTACCGATCCCGGGGGATGGAAGGCTGAGTGGACCTAGTTGGCTGATTACATGCCTAGACGGTTAACCCGCCCGACGACGGTCAGTCGGTCACCCATCTAAGTACTAACCGGACCCGACGACGGTTAACTTGTTGAGGAGTCTATAGGGCTAAAACCCATCAAAATGAAAACTTATCAGCATTTACTAACGTCTACGGGGTGGACAAAATTGTCCCATTTCGGTGCCATTTTGGTAAACTGCCAAGTGCCAGCGATTTTATGGACCTTAAAAGTGGACCTTGGTGGGGTTTGGTTACAGCCCGACCTCCGTTGACCAGTATGGGCCCGGCGATAGTGATACACAATGTAGCTGGGTAATTATTGTTTACGCTGCGTGTCGCACTTAACGACTTCGCACGTGAGCAAAAACGGGCTAAAATGACATACTTTGTACAATGTACACAGTGCATTGACTCAACTCCTTGCTTCACAGGTTGAACATCGGCCCACGTGCAGTAATTTTAAAATAATTACGATGTCAGACGACAAAATTAATGCATTCGCACGTACTGTGCAGCTCCACGGCGCATTGAGCGATAGTTTGTATGCTTGTATGCCTGTATGTCGCATGTGCTCCACGGCGCGAGTACAGAACAACGCAGCTCGGATCGTTCTCGAAGCACCAAGACGATCCCATGTTAGCCTGTTGCTGAGGACGTTACACTGGTTGCCCGTTCAGAAGAGGATCGATTACAAAGTGGCTCTGCTGACATTCAAAGTCCGCAGCTCCTCGACCCCGTCGTACCTGCGACTCCTAATCCAGGATCGAGAACACGGCCACAACCTGCGATCGACCACTAGTACGGCGCTGCGTCAACCTTTCACGACGACAACATTTGCGAAACGCGCTTTTCGATGCTCTGCACCAGCTGTCTGTAACTCACTACCAAAAACTGTTCTCAATAGTGACTCTAGCACGCTGAGTGGAGGAGGTCACCACGAGCGCAGGGCTTTTTCCTTCTGATACTAGAAGTGTTGCGACGGTCAAGCGCAGAGAGATTGGGGGTCGCATGCATGATGTAATAAACTCTGCAATTATTCAGCTCGATAGCTTCACGTGTTTCGGAGCCCCCAGGGGAAAATAGCCACGCCCCACTGATGTATGTTTAGTTTATATTTTTACTTTTTCATTTACAGTATACAGTTGCATTGCTATACTTTGATGTGAATAAATTTGTAAATATATTTTATAAAAACACTTGCGTCTTTCTAGTTTTACTGCTCTGTACAAGTTGGTGCTCTTTGCGAACTGTTAGAAAGGAACGACGAAACGAACGTAAAGAATAAAAATGGATGTAAATACGATAAAGTTGAAAAGTGCAACTAGAAAAGTTATTCTCGCTATTTTACCGCGATATCCTTTTGTAAACGCTATTACTATGTTAATGCTGTTAGCGGAAAGAGCTCTGAATGAAAAGTAAGTGTTGTAATTTGCTGTCAATAGTCTGTAATACTTGAGTTTGTCTAAGCTGTGACCACTTAGTCATCGGTTATTTCGGTCCATGACAGTTTAATCTAACACTTTTCAAGAGGTTAACGTTAGCGCCTTAGGCGGGGAGAGGGTTAGCTTCAGGCATAGGGTTAAGGGTTAGGAGGGTTAGGGTTTAGGTGTAGGGTCAGGCTTGCAGTTACGGTTTAGAGTAGGGCGTTCAATTATTCCGGGCGCAGCCCGGGTCGGGCCGGAGGCCCGGCGGCTGCGGCCATAGTAAACTCACCCATGCGTGTACTGGGTTGCCGCAGACTAGTGTGCAATTTATAAGCGTGACAGAAGTAGTCACGAAAAAGCGTAATGAATTTTTTTGCAAAGGCCTCTGAAGCTGAAATTTGGACACGCGTTCGTCGTCGGTATTTGACGTCTTTTGCTGTTCTCCATTTTGAAAATGAGCCAGGATTGACTGCTGCCGAAGGTCGGCGAAACAGACGGGTGTGTGTATCTAAAATGGGCAACGGCGGAAACACTAAAGCTTTTATTTGCGTGTTTTATTTTTCAATTCAGCATGAACATATAGTCGTGTATATTCTGTGTGGTAAGTCTGGAGTGGTTTAGAATACAATTTGCAGGTGAGGTAGTGAAAATGCAAGAGTGCCATGCTGAGTGGAGACGGAAATTACTGATAATTATTCAGAGTTACCGGTATGCAGTGCAACTTCTCGGAAGAATGCTAATTAATTTGTACAATAAGTGCATGAAATGTTTTTGAGGATTTTGCACTTGGTTGTCATTGCAGAGAGCCACCGTTTGGAGCTACAGCAATCTATGTCAATATTGGACTGTTGTTTGTGTGTGGTGTGGCTGCGGGTTTCAACCATGGCCGCAACATTGCCTCCATTGTTCACTCACTTCACCTCATATCTATGTCTGTCGCTATCTATGCATCAGGTGCTCTGCAGTATCGGGATGCTGTCAAGGTATTTTATTTATTTATTTATTTATGCATAAAACAATGATAGCATATAGGAGAAATTTTCATAACACTGTACCACATTGTTTGCAATGGTTCATACAGACTCAGATTTTATCTTGTAATTTGAAATTTCCAGGAATTGCATATAAGAAAGTTGAATAGTCAGACAATTTTTGAGCTATCAGTAACCCTCCAGAAATTAACAGCTTGCTAATTGTAAATTTTTGTAAGGCAATTGATAAAAACCAGCTACTGCAAGACAGAGGAAAAATATTTTGTTAAAATTTGATATGCCTGTGTTTCATTTTTTAGCATTTATTCAATATTTATACGTAATTTCATGTTTTATAATATTCAGCTGCAATTTTTGAAACATTACGCATTGTTTTACGTACACTGTGCAGTTTGTTAGCTATCAGTTTGTCTTTTTGTGTGCAGTTTCGGATGTCAACAAGATTGCTAGGTGTTGCCGGCAACTTCCTGTTGTACGCATACTTCACATCACAGAAGCCTCAACCTCATTTACTACGACGCATTGGCGAGTGCCTTGTAGGCATCTCAGTTATGCTAGGTACGTATGGCTTTCTTCAGATTCCAGAAGACCGCGAAGCATTCCTGAAACTTGTTCCATTTGGCTATGTCATGTTGTTCGTGTACGGGACCCTACTTGGCACAGTTGGTCTCTGCTATATTCCCGGACTCTTCGTTTATGATGTGACAATCGGTCTTGTCGTACTTCTATCTATGAGCACTATTGGAATTGATATGCAAGTGTGGTACTGGACCCAACGCCGTGGCCTTCATTTCTGGAATCAAATGCGGCTAATCATTGATAATCTGACCATTGTTGCTGGAGCGCTGATGTATCTTACCTGTGCCGAAAGAGAGCTTCCACCCTTACCGGAAGAAGACCATCCACATACCGAAGCCAGAGAAACAGCTGATAAGAAATCAAACTGATACTTGTAACTGTTTCGGCAGTCACTGACAGCTGTTGTTCGTAGCATTTTCATGTGGAAATGACATCAAAAAAGTGATTGGCATGTTGATGTAATATAACTGAAAATGAATGTTTGTGGCTGTGTCTAATATTAACGGTTCAGAAAACTTTACTCGGAGAGCTATTAGCTGGCCCGTCATGATACTGTAGTAATGATACACGTTGTCTGTCTGTCTGTCTGTCTGTCTGTGTGTCACATGTGAATATCTGTGAAACTATGCTAGATAGAAGTATGGTTACTATAAATGTAAATTGGAAATTAGGATTCCTGATTCAGAATTTACCATCAGATTCATGACCAGAAGTGCATTTACTACATAGCTTTCAACACTGTCTTGAGTATGTTATGCAAGTGTTAACGAGCAATCATACTCAATACTCCAGACAGTGTTGAAACCTATTTATATGATGACCAGTGAATGCTGCTGGTGGTTGTGCATAGGTTGGCGCATAGGCTAGGTACGTTGGTGTGTGATCACGTACAGTATACTGTAGTACAGTCTATAGGCCAGCCGTCCCAGTGACACTCCAGACAGTCTGTCAGAGTGAGTTATGATGTGTTAACTCACTCTAGATAGGAAAGCAAGAGATAGGAATGCTAAAGTATGTCATGATATAAACCATTTTATTTGTGGCGGGCCAGCTATCCTCCCATCCCATTGGGATAATAAATAAATGTTGCTGACTGATAGGTAAAGACAGAATACAAACGTAACTTAGCGCACAGCAAAAATTATTAATAATAAGAATGTAAGCTGACTTTTGTTCAATGGTGCTAAGACTCATAAATAATATTTTTATACAATGCTTTGTACAGTATATGTCGGTGCACTAATACATGTGTTTCGGTGGTGACATTTAATGCTGTTGGAACATTTGAGTCCCTGAAGATTTTGCACAGAACTTGGAATGGAATTTTTTGACATATGCATTTGTTACCTTACTAAACCCTAATCCCTGTTGTTTAAGTTCGCCTATTTATGGCATATAAAGCTATGAAAAGGAGCTGATTTGGCAGCATTATAACGGACATCGCTGTTTCCCAAATATTGCTCAAAACGTGCATTTGGATTGTATGTGTATACACTGTCTGAAGAGAATTGTCACTCGGTAATTGGCTCGAATGTTGTTAAATCTTGAAAAGCTTAAAATGACAGTTTGACCGAGTTCAACAAAATTCGATATGTTCATATTTTGACTTGTTAGATGATTCAGCCTAACAGTGCACAGTGGACTGATCAAAACTAGTAAAATAACAACAGAGCAACAAGGACAGATCTGTTAGCAAGAGCCTATGAGTGGAACTGGGGGCTGAGTGGCGTGTTTCCCCATAATTTTTGTGCAGTACCACGGGCGTAGATAGAAAATTATTTCCGGCACCTGACATGTTTGAGCCCCAGGATACCTGGTCCCCAGTGCAATGACGACTGGGTGTGAGAAAATTTGACGTCAAATTGGTGAATTTCGTAGATCCTGAGTGCTAAATTTAGCTTTTTTATAAGAAAGAAGTGATTCATTTGTCTCCTCCTTTCCTCGTTTCAGGGTGCAGCCCCCCCGTCCGCTGTTCACGCCGCTGTGCTGTACCATCGCGCATTCCTGTAGTAAAGTGAGGTCGTTTTGACACAGAAGCAAGAAGTTGGCTGTAGGTCAGTCGAGAATCTGAAAGTGTATAGGGATGTTAGCTGCGGCGGCGGCACCCTTGCTGATGACCACCGGTCCCTCGTCGTTCACTGCGGGTCCGAGTACAGACCCTGGCCGGTCAGGTGGTCGTGGGCTGGACGGCAGCGTAGGTGGTCTTTCTCCACGACGGGGTGGGGTATCGATACAGCGTAGGCGTACACCGGCTTTCTTATAGTAGAACCGCCTTGCGCCGCGTCTCAGCGGTTTACCATGGCGATCAACGCACCAACACCTGCCACAATGTAGGCCTAAATTCATGTTAGCCTAAGTAAGTAAGTAAGTAAACCTTTTATTGCATGAAACACATGGGACAAACATGGTTAAACTTAGAGTAAACGGAGAACACAAACATGAAAACAACTAATAGGTTTAAATGAGCAGTAAGGAGCAGTAGGGCCTATAGGGCTGGTAACCATTAAAAAATTTTAATAGTTCACTTTTTGAAAATTAACGATTAATTAATCGTTAATTTTAATTAATACAGATTCGAAAACAGTGTCAGAAACATCTTCAATATGGATGACTGGAGGCAGTACGGTATGAGCATCAGTGGCAACAGCAACAGGCAGTTTTTCCTCAATAGCCATCCATGTCTGATCTTTCTCTTCTGAATAATACTCCAGGACTTCACAGTACTTGGACATCGTTTCCCAAGCACTGTCCAGCAATTTCAGCCCCTTGTAGTTACTTCCAAATTTCGACATATACTGAATAACAGCTGCTTTAGCCTGCAGCAGACTCTGCATCATGATGCAAACAGTTCCAGCGTGTGGGGACATCCTGTTGTAATTCCTTTAATGATGACTCAGCGTCATTACAGCGTAACAGAGTGATTACTCTTTAAAAGTAATTTTAATCGTTAAAATTTTTTAATAGTTAACGATTAAATTAATCGTTAATATCCGCAGCTCTAGAGCAGTAATATGGAAGTACAACTAATAGAGTCAGTAGGCTTCATCAGACAAAATTCTGAGTACAAAGAAACGTTGATAAGAGTTCATACTGACAATTTGACAGTGTTGTGAAAACAATTTTATTTTCAGACGTTTGTCATAAGTCGATAGCGTCAGTGATGAGGTCTCGTAGCTATGGTATAAACTAGAGGTCTGCACGGCAGATATTTATCGGCCTGACGACCCGCTGTCAGTTCTGACAGGCCCCACCCGGCTCGTTTTCAAAAACTTGCTAAGCTCGGCCCGGTTTCGTACAGACTATAGAGCCTATGCACGGTGTTCATACGGCTAGGGAAGTTATAATATATTCCAAGACCCGCCCGCCGTACGGCCTCAGCAGCAGCTTCCTAAAACCCAGTGCCTCTCTTAATTCACCACGATTTACGCCAGGCCACTGTCGGTGTTACGAACTCTAGAAAACTCACAACAGAAATGTGTAATTACTAATTCGTTGTCAGTAAACTATAATGTTTCAAATCTCAACAGCTGTATGCTTAGGTAGGCCTAGTCCTAGACTACAGCTTTGGAAAAGTGCAGTCAAAAATTATTAGGTCTACCGTTACCGTTTTTAAAATTGGCGCAGAACAGTACAGAGAAGAACACGATCAACAAGCACGTTGTTGTTGTTTTTGTTGTTGATGAATATAGGTAGTGATGATGAATTGGTGATAAGCAAATCATGTTATACCGTTCGAGATAGCACTGTTTAGCGAGGTAAGTTCCGTCTGGATTGCACGAAGGCGAGAATGAGTAGCTGCGTGCCGCCATGGCGTGGATCCAGCAGTTTGACTTCATTTTGGGTTCTTTCCACTTCAAGGTAGCTGCACAGTTCAACATCACATTATTGTGCAAATGATTCCCCGTGCCGCGGGTAACATTACGATGACGCCCTCGAAGTTGTGCAATGTTGCCATAGGGCCAAAAATACGCGAAAAATATGGGTGCGGTGACTTAGTATTGACCATTTTGAATTGTAGAACTGGTAAGAGTATTTCTGTGCACAATTAGGCCTATACGTTTGTATCAGAATAATCTAAAATGTGAATGACTTCAAGTAATGCAAAGATCTCGAGAAGTCTCGAGATTAGATTACGCATTTATGGTCAAAGTTTCAATGATGGTAGCCTACCGTATAAGTTTAGGCCTACCTCTTGGACTTTGGTTCGGTTTTTAAAAGGCCAATCTGAATTGTGTAGGTTTCTTCTGTGTGATATTTATTAAGTCATAAAATAAAAAATAAATAAACCGAAAGTGAAGCGATGCACGTAAACCTACCTTGTGGATTAGCAGAGAATATGTCCGTCACTTCCTTCTGTTCAGTTGGCTCATAAGGCTTGCTGAGGTCAGCCTTAGTCCTCTGACCAGGCTCTGGTAACTGCATTTCACGCAGCCAGGGAGGCTGGAGAGCATCCGTTGAAGCTGCTGAGCCGGGTGGCGCACCTCCTCGACCAAGCCCGTCAATGTCTACCTCTATACCTGTAGCTGTGGACTTGATCACTCCGAGTTTCCTACCGCCACGCACTGTCACGTTGTGTCGTCTACCTGACACTGCCCTCTCTGTAACAGAGCGAACACTGGTATAAAGGCAGAGGTAAAGGTTAAAGTATTTATGAGACAACCTCGTAAAAGAAGCGATGCCACGCCTTGTTAAGGATCACAGTTTAACCTGCCACTCGCGCGCTTAGGCCTATCCGCGAATTTAATGGGCCATATCTAGGTAATTTATGAAAACAAAAAGGCCACAAGTAATGCGTAGGCCTAAACATACGAATTAGTGGACGAGACCGATGACAAACTTTTCACTAATATTAAGTACAACAAACAACATGTCTTACATTCCGTACTTCCCAGTACCATTAACAGAAAATATAACCTTAGGCCCAGACCGCATAATTTCAAACTCACCAGTAGGCATTCCTCCATTAGGCTTATGTGGATTTTATTACTAGGATGAGTTTAAAAGACGTTCATTGACTTTATGTTCTTGTGTTTATTTTATGTATTAACATTGTTATTTTACATGTATCATCTTATTTTACCACTTCTACCATGTTGTAATTGGTTGCGGTCTGTCAACCACCATTAAAGCCATATTTGATTTGATTTGACGATTAAGAGATGCGTACTAAGTACATACACGTGAGTAGTGTTAGATTGTTTGTGCCGGATCCAGAGGGATGGAAGGCTGAGTTGGTTTAGGTAGGCCTCTAGCCCTAACACTAGGCCTACTCACGCGCACACATGCAGATAAAGTCGAGAAAATGCAGCAACAGGAAAGTGTTAACAAACAAACAACAGTTAAACACCAACAACTATATAAACACATTTTAGCCACTGTAGTTAACCGTGACACCGTCAACTGAGTCTTAATTATGTTCTCTATACCCGGATAACCATATAAATGAAGGCTCGTACATCTGTGATCTTGCAATATGGAAAGTATCCGTGCCATGGTAAATGGCGTTGGCGACAGAAACTACGAAAGAGCCACCTAGTGGACTAAGGCTGCCATCGACTAGTTGATAGTCGACTAATAGTCGACCAATAAAATAGTCGACTAATTTAAAATAGTCGATTATTAGTCGAATAGTCGACGTGAAAAAATAGCCGAACATGTTTTTATTTTCATTCTGTTTCTGAAGTTTGGACGCGCCAGCAAAAGAGACAGAAACCCACAGACAGACAGACCAACCGGCTACAGTCGCAGGTGACGGCTGAGCGGCCAGACAGGGCCGGGTTGACCGGGAATCAAGCACCTGCCACGAGACCGACCAGACGGTCGGCGTTAACACGCCTAGTTAGCTTAGTTGTT
>Ga0126335_1003090_pt1 | contig 10239 bp, 5 predicted proteins | sample OlaspJWI45metaG_FD_108409 | JGI IMG/M metagenome (GOLD analysis project Ga0126335, IMG submission 108409) | Marine gutless worms symbiont microbial communities from Oahu, Hawaii - Olavius sp. 1 OAHU.JWI-45 metaG | ecosystem: Host-associated > Annelida > Digestive system > Unclassified | place... | reverse complement strand
GTTGCGGGGTAGGAGGGTTGGGGTGGGGAGAGTGTGTGAAAGGGGTTAAACGGGTGGCGGTTGCAGGTGTGAGATGGGGATAGGCAGGTGAGGGACCGACTGGGCGGGCAGAACCGCTAGTATTTTATAAACATGAAATTTGTACACGTTTGCTGTTTTTTGTACATGTGACGAGTAAACGTTTAACCAATACTTTCTTATTTCTACATTGTTAGTTAATACAGATCGCACGTAATGAACAACTGAAACAGAACGTTCATATCTTTGCTGGTAAACAGATCCGTTACCACCGTGTTCAACTACGAACCGTTGCGAAGTTAAGCTACTGTAGGCTATGCCATAGACCACAAAATACTGCTCGAACGTCTACGGCGCACTATCGGCGTCGTAGGACGTTTGTCAAGTGGGTCACATTATTGGACAATTGCAGCATAGATATCGCAGCTGGTGCTAAGTTGACGCGTCTCCGGTGTACGGCGTCGTCAAAGAAAGACGATCTTCTTCGATTTGGCACGCAGTCTCGGCGTCTGCTATTCTCGGCAGATATGAGCTTGACATGAGACAGTCTAACAAAGATTGAGCAGGTGTTATCGACGAACAAGCCCCGGGACACGAATATACACCGTGTCCCGGTAAAAAGAGCAACGTATTTTAAGTAAGTAAAAAAGAAAGTAAGTAATTGCATCTGTAAAGCGCACTAAAATCTAAAATCAGTCACTTGGCGATTTAGATCATGTAGGCCCCAAATCCAAATGCATCGTTCTAACTGTGGGCCTGCAGCACGGTAATTGACATATACACTGTGTTCAAAAATCTTCTTATTTTGTAATTGGCTCTAACGTACGGTGTGATAGGAAATCTATTTGTAAAAAAATTTTATTGGCTATTTCCAGCGGTGGAAGAATTTTAAAGATCCGTTAATATTTGACAAAGAGCTGATTACAAAGTGGAAAGTTTTTATGGGGCATAGTGTAGACTGTCGAGCTAATAGTACAGCGAACAACCACTTCACCTAATTATTATTGCTACTGTACCTAGCCAAATAAAACGATTGCTGTGTTACTAGTTAAACGAAGCTTACCTCATCATAACTGCTCATGTCGTCAACATCGTAAACATTAAAGCTTATTTGCTACAAACACACTGTTGAAGCCAGGAACAATGCTGACAAGCCGGTAGGCGACTAGCTGGCGCGCCAGTCAAAAATTAGTAGCAATTTCCTTGATGCGGGTGGGGAACAAGTCATTTATGGCTAACAAACTGCCCGACGCTAGTAGGCCTACACGCCGATATTCCGAGCTGCGCTGTCAAGAGCTGCCTTCTGGTGAATGACTGCGATTTATTTGCCGAATTTTCAAACTGTGAACTGCAGAGGTCTATACAACATGACTTCGTAGTTGCCAGGACGATGCGCGGTGCGTAAGAATTTGCCCGAGCACAGCCTGCCGAACACCGACTGTTTTGCTATTAGGAAATAAGACACAGTGATTTATAATTACAGAAAATCATTTCTGTATGTCTGGAGTAAGCATAGTAACGATTTGGTGAAACTATTTCGATGTGTGAGTCCGTCTGCATTTTTAAGACTTTTACTGTGCTTTATTATACATTTTCTTTTTTTACTTATTCTGTCTGTCTGTTTGTATGTCTTTGTGTGTTTGTGTATGGGCCATGTTGCCTGATTCAAATAAAATGATGATGATGATGATTCACTGTGCCTAAAATGTGCCTTTAGCAGATGCTTAAAAAGCGTGAAGTATGACGGTAGGCTTGTAACAAACATGTTCCACAGACGAGGATCGGCAGTTTAGCGAAGACCTGTCATCACAAAGCTTTATTTTACCAGTACACTGGTAGCATAATAGATAATAATAATAATACAAATTACAATGCAGTACTATATAAAAAGTCGCAATTTGCAATGAAAGCTCAGTATCAGCTTGATGTCTACATAGGGCACAAACGACAATATCTAGCAAGCAACATTACTGCGAAAGTTTTATTTTTGTAGTACGCAGAATGTCCTCAATATCGGCAAAGTTAAACATACACCTACACGAGTAGACAATCTTATTCAAGCTGACATAAATTTTTTCTAAACTTCTAAAGCTACAAGAAATGGCATAGTTCAGCGACTAGAGCAACAGTCCGATCGAGAGTTTGAATGTCAACAAGATACCAAGCTGATCGATTCACAAAACCTCAGTAATTTGTATAAACACGTTAATAAAAAAAACTGCGGAATCTCCTCTGTCAACACAGTGCTTTAATGCTTCCTCCCATGACATGCCAATTTCCTTTAAATCTTGTCTCATGGTATCAATCCAATTCATTCTTGGTCTACCCGTCCTTCGCCTTATGGTATTCGACTATCCGTCTCCCATGTGTGACTTGCTTCGGCAGTCTGCCATCGTCCATCCGCAAGCTGTGTCCAAACCATCTCATAATCTTCTTTCCTTGATGATAAATTCCAACTTCTGCAGTGATGTCTTCTCTCTGGCTTCTTCATTTCGAACTTTGTTCTTGTTCTTCCAAGAGATACCCAGCATCAGTGGCGTCAGTCTGTTTCCAACACTAGGAGATATCTCTTTTCTCTGCCGTCCTCCCTTCTATAAACTCTGCAGTGTGATGTATAGGAGGCTTTGGCATGCAGTATGTGTAGGCTATATGTAGGCCTATGTAGCTCGACATTGAAGGACCGACAGAGCTCGATGGGCGAGGTTCGATAAGCCTAACAATTCATGGGTGTGTCTTTTGCACTTAACGACTGTTGTATTCACAAGACTCAGTCAAATACAAATCACTAGGCCTACTTTTACTGACGAAACCGTCATAGCGCTCGCGAATGGCTACTGCAGTGGAAGTTAGAAATAGCTAGCTTGAAAGATATTTGTTATGATGGAGTAGAAAAACATTTATTCATGTTTGCCAAAAATAATGCAGACTAAGCTCAGTGATAACGACAGAAAATTTCGCAATAAAATATTTAGTTGTTTTTTTTTCAAATTTCTTTTTTCGCCAGGCTACGTTTTTTGTCGCGCTGTCTTGCTCGACCATTTGGTGCATACCGTATTTCTATTATATTGTCGAGATACGCTTCAGCCCTATACACGTGTATTTTCTGGATTAGGCATATAGGTCTAGATCTACAACAAATGAAACGTCGCCGACTGGGTTCGTTTAGTTCATACTTCGTTCGTCAGTTTGTGCTGTGCTGATATATTGCGCTGGCACAATTTAAAGTTGGCGACTATTGTCACTGTCTCGCGTCTCTATTGATTATGATGTTGCAACTCATTTGCTCGCTGCTGCTGTAGCTGCCGCGCTACCTGACCGACGCCAGTGATATTATACTACCTGCTCTCATGCACCTATTGATGCTCAGGTGATCTACACTGATAATAGTGTTTTGCGACAGCAATTTTCACGTCTTGCTGCTCGCGGCTGCCGCGATATCTTATGTTATAATACTGACTGTCAGCTGGATTCTAAAACTAACTGTAGTGTTTTGCGAATTGTATATAAAAATGCAATATCTTGCATAGCTTATTTAGCATTTTTTGAAAGACGTTAGTCTAGTTAGCAGTTTGTCGTGTTAGTCTACCTCGTTAAGTTATTGTAGTGATACCATTTAGTGCAGGTCATCCATGGTGGCAGTTCAGCTGTTCGTAGCACCTGGAGGGAGCCGTACCAGATTCTACATGCTGACAGGGATGAGCGCCATTGTTTTTTTGGTTGTTCTGCACCACCTGAGTTCAACAGATCCTCACAACGCGGCACGCGCGTTGTTGGAACAACGTCGACGGCAGCACGTCTCGCACGCCGCGACGCTGTACAATTACAGCGTCGGGCTTGTCTGGCCGTCGCGCAGCAACACCGAAAACGACCGAGATGACCGCATCATGTCGCAAATCAACGTCATGAACGTCTACGCGCGACAGAAACGCGACCGCAAACTGAAAATCATTATGCGCGTTGGAAACTTCAACTTTGAGAACTGGTTGGCTGGCCAGGACCAGTTTGTGCGTGACGAATGTCCCATAGTGACATGAGAAAGTCATTTGTTCCAGTGCCTCGCAAATATAGCGACGCCATATGGATGTCCCATAGTGGATTGTTGGTTGACAAACGATCAGTCGCAGGCTCGCGATGCCGACGCGCTGCTCATCAGCGAGTTCTCCGACTCAAGTCGTCAGCTCTATCTGCCCAAGCCACATCGACAGATCTGGATCGCGCAGCACTGGGAGTCGCCACTTCACAATCGTATTGACCCTAAGTCGGTGCGAGGACTTATTAACTGGACTGCTTCGTATCGTCATGATTCTACCATTGCCTTCCGTTATGTCAAGATAGTACCCAATGTCCAAGCTGCAAAGACAGTCACATCTGGTGCAGGAAGCTTGAACTACGCAGCTGGAAAGAGCAAACTCGTAGCGTGGTTCGTAAGCAACTGTAACGCGCGAAATCATCGCATGCGATATGCGCACGAACTGTCTAAGTCCATCCAGGTTTGAGTTTAATTTAAGAATGATACAATGGCGTAACACTAAATACACTGCTCTTATACTGTTTTTCTTTCAAAGGTTGGCCATTATTTCCCCGCCCTGGCCGCCCAAGTGGTCCATACATCAGTTATAGGGGTTTGGGGTCTGTCCATGATTTTGTTACAAACTGACGGCTCTTGTTGTCGCTGTCAAAGTTCTCAATTTAAAGGATTAGTCTAAAAGGTTAGTAAATTATATCACTAAAGCAGCTTTAAGAAAATGCAAAAGCTTCAGGGGAAGCGCCCAGTGCCCCTCAGTAATTAGCGACGCCATTGTAGTTAACCTATGTGAGTGACATATATTGTGGACTTTGTGGTAGGTCTATGTCACACGGTCACACTGTATTCACTGTTTCACAGCATTCGATGTTTTTACTGAAAACATATGTATAACATTAATTAATTTAAACTGATTAACGTGCATCGCATGCAGATAACACGTGTTAATTGACATCACTGCAGCGATCAAGTATGTAACCAAAAAGACTCTAAAAAGACATAAGCTTTAATCCTAGCCGATATTCTAATGATCGCAAATTGTACATTATACTGTAAGACATCTACATTTTGCTACGCAGATTAATGGCATGTTGATATGTCTGAGGCTCTGAAGTGCGTATCGTAAAGACTAAGCAGCTTATTCATCCTGCTCTGCGATGACATTTGGCATCATATACAGGTGGACATATACGGTGATTGTGGCAAACTGTCTTGTCCGCGATCTCAGAGCGAGAAATGTCTGGAGCTGCTCGAGCGACATTACAAGTTCTATCTATCTTTCGAGAACTCCAACTGCGACGACTACATTACCGAGAAGTTGTGGCACACTGCACTCAAGTAAGTCCACCGACTGAGTGATAGGCCTTGGATTTGCGACCTGTTATAGCGCAGTGGTACCGGTCGGTAGGCCTATATGTTAAGTTACCTTTGCCGTTCACAGTACGGTAAGGCTACTGCACGCAGGTGACCTAGATATTCTGAAAATGAAGTTGCTAGGTCAAGACTTTCAAAATATAGGCTGTAGCTTGAATTGAAAAAGCACAAAAATAGCTCTCAAGGTCAAAGGTCAAGGTCAAATGTCACCAACTTCGAACCACTTCTAGCGTTCACCATGAGACATATTCCTAGCAAGTTAAATCAGTTTTCGAAATTTTATGCGGACAGACAGACAGACAGACAGACGCCACCAAAAACTGTACGCGCGCAGGTAATGAAATAAATACGGTCGTTTTGGAAGGTAACATTCGTCGCGACACTGGTTACAGTCAGGGTCGCGACCTGCGTACGTAGTGGAATGTGAGCTTAATTGATTGTTCATGTTCAGACACAAAGTGGTTCCGGTCGTTATGGGCGCAGGAAGACGCGACTACGAGGACGCGGCACCGCCATATTCGTTTATACACGTCGACGATTTCTCAAGTCCGCGCCAGCTGGCCGACTACCTACACCTGCTGGCTGCTAATGACACTCTGTATAATGAGTACTTTCACTGGCGTCAGACTGTCTGGGAGACAGTTGACGAGCGCTACTGGTGTCGACTGTGTGCTCTGCTACACTGGAGAGATGATGTCAACTATGTCAGCTGGTATGACGACTATCAGATGTGGTGGAACGATGCGTGTCGACGACCAGATGACGCGCCGTGGTTCCAGCGCAACAGCGTCACTGTTTAACCACGTCATTTTAGGGGATATAGTAGGGGGCTGGCGATGCATTTTAACCAACCCACGATGGCCTGAACTCGATTTTATACAATAAACTTCTCGTGAAAGACGTATTATGCTGTTAATGATGTCCCCTGTGAATGTTAAGCAGCTCTGCTAGAAACCTCATCTCACCTTGCGTTCTCACAGTAGGCCCTAGTAACATGCCATCGACTTTAACATTCAGTTGCTAAAACACTCTCTTTGAAGTGCACAATGTGTTCCTGTTGTCAGCACTCGTCCATGCATTCGTAGGTAGTATGGTCAGCGACAACAGGAAGTACATCAGAGACTCGTCGCGGCTTATACACGCCGATCTACGCTAGCTCAATGTACCTGAGCGAGTCAAAAATCGATTCTCGTACACAAGCTCATGTAAATGTCATGATGTTCAAACTTCGGTTGCCCGCAATGTCAAGCGCCACAGTACCCATTGGGTTTTTGGATTTAATAAGGCCTTAAGTGCCGCATCTCGCTAGTCTCCAGTCCGTCAGCATAGAACACTACTGTCCTGGTCCAGTACATTTGCTTTGCCTGTGGCTTGTCCATTAGCGTGGAACTCGCTGTCAAGAGTAGGCTACATGCGAGACTACATCGGCAGGAACACCTCACATGACATCTACATCTAGACGTTTTTGACTGCATTGAAATGGTGCATGCAGCACCACCTTCGGTTTTCTTTAGGATTAAAATGTGCTATAAGTTGACACAGAACTGTATTTCCTCTAACTCAGCCTTTCATCCCTCCGGGGTCGGTAAATGAGGACCAGTTTTGGCTGGCTCGGTGGTGTAGTGGCTAGGATGTCAGACTTGCGACTCGCGGTCGTAGGTTCGAATCCCGGTCACGGCATTGCCGGTTTTTTCTGAGGTAGATGACCGTTTCTTTCGGGTAAACTATCTCGGATGTAACCACTACCTAGGTCAACTCAGCCTTGCATCCCTTCGGGGTCGCTAAATCGAGTACCAGCTTCGGCTGGGGTATAGGCAGGAAAGTCGCCTCTGCCGGGTGGCAGGTAACACTTTGTGATGCCATATGGTAAGTGATTTCCCGTAACGGTGAGGTGAGTTCACGAACTGCTTTATCCTGTTTACTTTACTGGCAAAGGCATGTATGGTTCATTCAGTAGTTGGATAAACACGTGGCTGTGCACGTAAAACTGTGGGATCCATCGACAAAGGTGCCACACCCGAGCATTACTGAGACAAGTGTTCGTTTATCCATCTATCTATTACATTACATTAGAGTTATTTACAGTGGCCTAAGTACAAATACTGCTAAACCACTACTATATACGGTGTGGAGAACTAAAAGCCGAAAACAGGAAGGAAATGATCGGGAAAAAGAGAGGAGTTTTGAGGTGGTTTAAAAAAACAGTCAGCGTTGAAGCTGAGGTGACGTCCGGCGGCAGACTATCTATCTACCTATCAAGAAACGCTCGTCTATCATCGGCAATTTTTTGTGTTCTACAGACACACTTTCCTATTTTCTTCACACTGTTCTTCTGTAAAACCTTCATATGTGACAAGAAAACAGAACGAAATCACCCACAGAATAACGTAGTTGTGTAATGCTACATTGGTGGGCCTACATCACTAATTTGGACAGTCCAACAACATTCATACAGTGTCACACTCTCATCATCTCTTTAACCAGTCCAACTTCACCTAGTCTGATCCAATCACTTCTCTGTGTCTACCATGCCAAATTAATGTAGGTCCCCACAAAGTACCAACAGAAACCTTTTGATTATAACACAGTGATGTAGTAATCAAGTCAAGACACTGTCGCATTAGAGACCTTGTGATAATAGCGCTATACAAATCTACACTTTACCTTTCCTTACTGTCATTGAGTCAGACTAGTCGTTCTCGGGAATCTGAACCATTACTTGGACTCGAGCCCCAAGGACTCGGACTATGAACCAGTGGACTGTAGACGTGCTGGACTGAACTATATTACCAGCTCAACATAGTTTGATTTCTATAGGCAGGATGACCTTTGCGACAACCAGCCAGTGTCAAAGCAATTGCAAGTCTATAAATGCCAAAATGGTGCCAGAAATGATGGAACCAAATCACACAATCGTAATAACCCGTAATTTATAAATTGTACACTGTGTTCTAGGCATAAGATATGTCGCGAACACATGAAGCCCATTTGAATATCAGCAATGCTTCACGAGTTGCAACCTGCTTTACAAAATGTCACTAAAATATGTAGTATTTAAGACTTCCATTTGAACCTTTCTTTTCCTCTAACTGTTAATACTACTACACTCTGAAAGCCTACAAAATCAATTGCTACTGTTACAATAAATTGAGAATTATCAAGTCACACACAGAAACAATTTAGTCATAACGAAAACTGAGATGTAGAGGACCTCACTGCTAGTAAACACAACTGCCAAGTACGGCTAGATATACCATAAGCTTTACTACTAACTTCCAATACAAATTTATGCTGCACATCAACACTAAATTGTCTACATATGTCAATTACATACTTTCTATTCGCAATGGAAATAAAACATTCAAGCAATATTATGTAAAAATATAGGAAAAACATGAAACAAAGCATGAGAAAGAACAGGACATTATATGTAACTTCAGATGTTAGTAACTTGGTCACGGAGATATTTACTAGAATATTAGCCACTAAAGTCACACCAATGTTAAAACATTTTGTGCTATCAGTCAGTTCCCTGAAAATGCACTCTTTGACAAGTTATCAAATGTGCTCTTTGCAAAAAACATGTGAATGGTCCAGAGTTATAAATACTACAACCAGAACATGTAATATTTTCAGCTGGAACAAATTAGCAGCAAAAGCAGCATTGATGATACAAACCAGCATTCAGCAGGCGAACCACCACAACCTAGTTTATCATCAGTGCAAAAGCCTGTCGCCAAAATTTCTGTAGCAATATTTCTTACAAACTAAATGTAACAAAATTCACAAAAGCTACAAGTGACGCTTGAATACACTAATGCCACAGACAATGTGCAATAACAGAAGATGTACGGCGGTGGTGTGTGATCAAAAATGAAAGGTGCGAGTTTACTAACATAAATTACCAACAACACATTGTGCAACTCGATGACAAAACTGCGGAATTCATGCCGACGTGGAATCGATTAATTTTGTTACTGCCTACAAAACTAGATCTGCATCGTCCGAACACTGACAACAACAGACTACAGCAGACTAGTGTGCCTGTATGTACGTGTTAGGTCAGATCACATCTACAAGGAAGCCTGTACGTCACAACAGTTCTTGCTGTCATTATGACATTAGACAACTCGTCTGCCATGGCGGCACAATGTTTATTAGGCTTTCTCGCCTTCCACATCCTGCAACTGCTCGGGCTTTGCCGCGTCTTCACCTGCATCTGTAACATACACCAAAGATCCAACCATCCAAATGACACAATACAGTGACACTGCTAAAATTAATCTGGCCACACATTTGTAGAGAAACTGTCAACTAAGACTGTCTTTTAGTCAAAGGTGGATCATCTAAGTGCTTTGGCTTTTTGTCCTTGACATCGACCTGATGACAATGATATAAGAATTCAACCTGCAGCTTTGAAAGATGTATCAGCATGCGGAAAATGAACTTTCTATGTCAAGAATTGTGAAAGTTGACGTGACACACACAAACTTACATACACACAAACAGACACTTGCAAAAATATACACTATGGCGCTAGGCGGAAGGTAAAAGTTTATTACCAAGATAATTCTGCACACAGCGGCATACTGTATTGAATTTCACTACAAGTGACAGGTAAGGTCCACCAGGTAAGGTCCACTACATTTTTTTGCTATTTTAAATCAGCCAAACACAGGCCAAACTGAATCTCAATAAACAGTAAAGCAAAGTTCTTCCCAAGTCAGTGGTCTCACAATACATATACAATAAACAGTTAACCAAAATATTTGTGGTCATAACCTCATAACCTTTACAAAATTTTCTATGCATAGTGAGTGAGT
>Ga0126335_1003089_pt1 | contig 10240 bp, 6 predicted proteins | sample OlaspJWI45metaG_FD_108409 | JGI IMG/M metagenome (GOLD analysis project Ga0126335, IMG submission 108409) | Marine gutless worms symbiont microbial communities from Oahu, Hawaii - Olavius sp. 1 OAHU.JWI-45 metaG | ecosystem: Host-associated > Annelida > Digestive system > Unclassified | place... | reverse complement strand
TGCATACGAACAACCTGAATGACGCTTGAAACCAAATTGATTATCACTTGTAACAAAAAAGTCAGAAAATCTGTCTAGAATACAGTGCTCAAACGCTTTTGAGATAATTGGACTTATGGCTATGCCTCGGAAATCGTCCACAGTAAGCGTCTTGCTGTAATGATTGCAGTTACCTTTCAATACAGGAACCGTAAACGATTCCCCGAAACAAGAAGGTACATGTCCATTAACCAACATGATGTTAAATAGTTTAGCTAAAACACACGGCAAAAAGTAATGGCTAAACTGTAAATGTTCGGTCATGACAACATCGAAACCTGCCGCTTTGCCTCTCTTATTTTATTTATGACATTTTGAACTAGTTCAGTATCAAACAAAGAGGAGTCATTAAATGCCTGGCCAACATAGCTGGATCTCAGGAGCCTATATTCATCTGCTAACCGAGCTGATCCTGAGGCTGAGTTATTAGTGCAGACTTTAGCAAAGTGCTGCGCGAACCGATCAGCTATGACGTCTTCATTGGCAATCCCATCAACACAAGTTACACGACAACCAGATGATCCAAATTTAGATGACCAACAATTCCAAAACGTTCTACCCTGCTTCTTAAGCAACGCCTCATGCAACTCGTTGGTATAAGTTTCTCTCTCCTCACGCTTCCTGGCTCTAATTTCCCTCTTATATATCGCCTTAAACAACCCCCCCCCCCTTCTCAGTCTTTCTGTCCCTATCTGTCTATCTGTGCTCGTGTATTATGTATAGGCCCTATTTGTCTGCTGCTGGAATTAACTGTCGCGGTACACACACGACTAATGCCACTTGTTGGCTGACGCGCCGCTGTAGACCGATGTCACCCTTATGTCTACCCTATTATAATCTTTCCCCGTCTGCGTGGAGGAAGATTTTCATCTAAAGGTAAAGGTAAAGAAACTTGATGTAGCGCCTCGTTGTGAGAGAACCCTGCCACAGAAGCGCTCAGGTAAGGCACGTGTTGTCAGTTTACCTGCTAGCTACGCGTTTATCCACCATACCTGCCTTTGCCTTCCCAGCCGAAGCTGGTCCTCATTTACCGACCCCGGAGGGGTGGAAGGCTGAGTTGGCCTAGGCACCACCACTGCGAGTAAAGAGTTTGCCCAGGATCGCTACGTGGTGGAAATCACAGTTGTTAGCTGTTTAGACCGTCAAGAACTAGCACCGCGCTCCTGGAACAGTCTGCCGGCCGCGATCCGTCGCAGCCCATCTCTGGCTGTCTTCAAACGTTCACTGAAAACTCACTTTTATATTCAGTGTTTTTATTAACATTGCTTTAATTACTCTTTAGTCCGCGCGCCTTGACATTGTGAGGTGTCCTTGAAGTAGTTTTTTTTTTATCTAAGACACTTTAATATTGACTCTTTCACATTACATTACATTACATTACATATGGACAGGTGTGTGTAATTTAGCAGGGCGCCATGCAAGTCACCTACCAGAGAGACTAAAAGTATCGTTTGTTGTTTTACAGGTCTTACATTGCTTCGAGTAAACGAACATTGGCTAGAATAGATTAATTTATTTATTGTGTCACTTTGTGTGCGCGTGTACGTATTATTTCAGCCAGAGCCGGGGGCGCTACGACCAATCATATTACGCGCACCTGTCGTCATTCGCTCTGAAGGTAAGCCATATACCGGTACAGAGAATGTCACAATGTAAACAAGTGGCGAAAGTACTTTGGCGAAGGCCGCATCGAATTGGGGGAAATCGGGACCTCTGTCTTGTGTTTCTTGTGTCCCCAAGAGTCCACCGCAAACGGGACCTCGATCCGTTTAGCCGTGTTTGAACAGTAAAGCCGCGTGACAGACTGACTGACAGACACCCACGCTACGGGAACATCGATCGCTATAGTCCGCATCACACGTATTGGATGCAGCCTGTTCACTTATCACTGAAGTGTCGGCTGAATGTCTTTGCTTTATATATGTTGTGTGTCTACCCGTCCTCCGCTGTGCGCCGTCCGTACGTCCATCGTCAGTTTGTTTGTGCTCGGCAGCGGCAGAAACATCGAGTCGATTTTGCTGGAGTCGCACATGGCGGCGCATACATCTCCCATGCAGAAGAAACGAAAAAGCAGAGTTGCACGCGATTCTAAATTTTGGGACCCGACCCGACCCGTGGCGAGGACTATCCATGATGGGTGACATTTACAGCTGATGCTGATAAAGTCGTTAACCGTCACGTCGCCACACACACACGTAGAAGACTATACGAAACTTTTGATGTATTATACAATGTAAAATGCGACAGGCAATGCTGATAAAGTAAAATTTTGTAATTAATTTTACTCTAAATGGGACCCGAATCGACCTGACCCGCCCAAATCTGTAAATTTTCTGACCCGACCTGAACTGACCCGACCCGCGGGTCTATCTGCATCTCTCTGATACTCGATATAGCGCCTATTTATTAATTATGAGCCAACCTCATCACAGAAGCCATTTGGTATGACACGCGTTGTCAAGGGATCACACAGTTTTACCTGCCACTCACGCGTTCATCCGCGAATGGAATGAATCAAAGCTGTCAGAAGGGGTGAGCTATGTTTACCTTCTACAAACTTTATACAAATTACAATGCAATACTATTCAGAAAAGTGCGTGACACTTTTTAAATAGTATTGCATTGTAATTTGTATTATTATTATCTACTATGCTACCAGTGCATTGGTGAAATAAAGGTTTGTGTTTTTATCACTGCGCGCCGCACTACGGTACCAGCCTAAACAGTAGCCGTCTGGTGTGATTGTAAAATTAGGAGCAGTGGATAGTGACATGTTACAACACCTGGCGACTGAAGTAGGCGACGAGTGGCGCCGACTGGCGAAATGTCTCGGCATTAGACCTCGGCAACTGACCGTCATTAAAAGCACCGCCGACACACCGGCCTCTTCGAAAACGAGGTAAAACTCGAATACATTTGAGTGCAACATTAATATCTGGATTCATTTTTAGCGTCGGACTTTTATTCTGAGCATGTGTGTGAATTAGTTGTAGTTTACACTTGCTTTTATTTTTACTGTACCTTGTGTACGATTTCATAATAAATAATAATATGTCAGTTCAGCAAGTGGCTAATGTAATCTGGTGAAGGCCGCATCGTATCCCCGCTTTCCCTCGCCACAGCAACTGGAAGACCCCATCTAATACGATGTTTCTTGCGTCCCCAGGAGTCTCCATCCCAAACAGGACGTCGATCCGTTCAGCCATGTTTGCACAACGAAGCCGCATGACAGCGTCACAGACTGACACTGACAGACGCTCGGGATCATTGATCACAATAATCCTCATCTCATGCGTTCGATGCGATCTATAGTAAATAATTGTGATCTATTCCAGGGCGTGGAAGGCAGTGACCGAGGCGAGACGTCAAGCGGTCTACGACATGTTGATATCTTGGATGAAGAAGATGCCTCGAGCAGCCGACAAGGTTCGTATAGCGCAGACCGCCGCGCAAAACCGTCGGCATTATAGTGCTGTCTCGTAGCGAGTAATAACGAGCGTGACCAGCACACAAGTAGCTATATCAGACTGTTAATGTCAGGTGGGCGAATTTGCAGAAGAGAAATGCAGAAGAATGGGCGGTGAAGAAGTGTGGAGATGGAGGGAAAGCGGCTAACGAGGGAGAGAAGAACACTGGGAAAGGGAGCAAGCTGACATCTAAATTTGTAACTTTGTAGTGCATAGACTAGACATACTATTTGACAATGGTGAAAAATCCTTCTGAAATGTCTTCATATGGACACAAATCAGGCTGGCTTCCAGAGTTCAGGGGTTTTTCATTGTCCATCTCTGTTGAAATGTCCGCGAAGATCAGTTGCGGTAGTCTGCAGCCCAGACAAAGCGCTTGAGAGTAGTGACGCTCAGCTGGCTTAAGTAGCTTAGGGTGACCTAGTTTTTGGTTAATGTTCAGAGTTGGTCAGTGAGTCGCTGCAAGGTTACAAATCTTTGTGTCTAGCGGTTACGATTTTTGCAACACCATGGTTAGCAGACAGCCCGACAAACATACAAACGCGGTTTGAACAGTTTGTATGATTGGCTCAGTTAGGCTGTATAGCCAGCTGAACCAAAATGTTAACCGACAAATACCGGTGTGTGAACGTTGTAGGCAAGCGTTCTGCGGTCGTCACTGTTGGCTTGCGGACGGTCAGACTTGGCTGACTACGTAGCCGCAAAACACGAGGAAACCAGTCAGCTGCAAGTAATGAACGCCGCTAAAGGTATGTAACTATATTTTATCGTCCATGTTGTACGGCTGCTGCATAGGCTGGTAGTGCGTTTTTCACTGCAGTCATTAGGCTAGGTAGCATCACTGCGCACGACTCGAAGTAATACAGCCACTCTGCAGCACTGTAAATGCAAACGGTGTTGACTGGCGGACGAACGGACGCACAGCGGACGGGCAGACAGACGAATTGTTATCCTGTACGCCTACTGCTGTCATGCTGACGTACTGTACTATACTTACAGTATACGTTTAGTGTTTTGAACATGTTTCTCAGTTACTATTGCAACAGAGAGCGTTGGCGGTTTGTTTTTCCCGAGGTTTAGGCCTACGGATCGCGAAATAAGCTGGGGGTCTGGGTGGGTGACTGGTTTTTCTCCAAGCGATATCTTAGGACTTAGAAGGCCTAATAACGTCAAAATTGGTACAAATGTAGCGTCTAGTACGAGGATGATGCAGGCACTTAGATTTTTGAAAAAAGTTCTTTAAGTGCGGCAAAAAAATCCGCGAAAAATAGGCCGAAAACGCCAAAAGAGCACATTTTACTCCACGCGCTACCGATGAAACCACAGATAGTAGAAATGCTGAAATTGGCACAAACGTAGCCCATGGCCATGATGGCCTGATAATGATGCCCGAAGTTTTTTTTAAACTATGCACTGCTTTAAAAAATGTGAAGTATATTGTTGCCTACATACATACGCACACAAACCAGCATGCTTTGTAGTTTCTTTACTAACAAAATACACATAGCAACAGAAAATTTTAACAATCAATAAACACACAGGCATATCCTACCCATAAGGCTTGCTTATCATCAATCATTATTTATTTGCTCAAATCAACTGAACATCTCCCACGGCGGGGAGATAGCGTTCGATTCGGTCTTTGCCAAATTACTTTCACCACTTGTTATGAGTTAGTTTCTATGTGATGTTGCATGCGTTCGTAGGTTCGGGGTTGCGACAGGCCATAGTAACGGTTGCTAGGAACTTCCAGTTGGTCCCGAGTTGGCGCGGACTGTGTTCAGCTCTGAGTCTGTCTGCAGACGACATCGACAGCATAGAGACTCGCCATCCGAACAGCACGATCGACAGATGTTACGATAGTCTGGTTTGCTGGACGCAGGCAACGACGGACGACGGCACAGAGCGCAGTGTACCAGCTCTGATTCAGCTGCTGCGGCGCGGGAACTGCCCACAAATAGCAGGTGCTTTGTCAATATTCTATGGTATATGACGTCACTTGTCTCTGTCGCCTAGCAACGGGCTAGATGTTTTTAGAAAGCGGGTGTAATAATTACTAGGGATGCTCTTTTCGGTTAATTTATTAACCGGTTAAAACCGAAACTACTATAACTGGTTATTAGTCACAGTTAACCGACGGCTGTAGCATCTCCAAGCTGTCGCCAACTGGTCATACAACTTCACAACGTGACGTCACTCGATCATACCAGACAGTGCTGGAGGTGGTCCGATCCGGATAATGCGCAATATATATCGGTCATTCGGTCTTCACGAATGTCTTTACTACATGATAATACATTGTTTCCAAATTATTGTAAATGAATGAATGAAAGTAACGATTCTTTGCAAGTTGCATTTCACTATTACTGTTATCACACCGCCATTTTTGGCCGCCATTTTCTGTTTCTGTTCGGTTAATTAACTAACCGGTTAACCGAACATATTTCAGTTAACCGGTTAACCGTGAACATCCCTAAACTACACACACGAGCCGCTAGGCGGCTGGGGTGGCGCCCTACTATGTTTCATAGTACGATGATTAATAAGTACCATTTCCTTGACGTCGTGGGGAGAGATTATGATGGCAGAGTATAGTTTAGCGTGGAGTCCAATGAAAATGTAGAGTTTAAAATTGAAAAGTGTGGAGTGCAACTTTTGACTTACTTACTCTTTGTTCTTTAAATCGACAAACAATGTGATCGAATACGATGGTCGGTTCTGTCGTAGAACTCCTGTAGGCCTAGTCCTACTGGTGAACTGAGACATGTTACCGAAGTAGATGAATGGCTTAGCAAAATCGATCTAGGGTAAATAATCATTTGTTTACTTGCAAGCCCTATAGGGGCTGTCGGACAGAAATTTAACAACAGTACTGTGTTAAGTGCGTCGTTGGTGTTTTGTATGTGTGTTTGCGCGCAGACATACTACAGAAGGAATACTGCAGCCGCGGCGCTGAGAGGTAGGTCACGTGATGACGATCGAGTCACGTGACCTCATCACTATATACTGTTATTCATCAAGTTTTCCGAGGATTAACTGGTTGTTTTTAAGCCGCTGATCGGTCGAGTTACAGACAGGGGCGCCCAGAGGGTTCAGAATCTTAGACGCACAGTTCACAGGATGAAAATACATCAGAACCAATAAATTCAAATTTGACGTTAATTTTGAAGTTAAAATTGCCCCACCTGCAATTGATTTAATCATGTCCAAAAATGAGATTTGGCACATTGATTTCAAGTAACGAATTACATTTGTTTCAGTAATCTGGCAGATCACATGGCATTTATCTGTAAATATGACGTTTGACTAGGCTATGTCAAATGCTAGTACGAAGCGGCGATGTCTACTGTAGTTTAGCATGGGAGCGGGAACGGAAATATGAACTACTGTCCTTTGATTTGGTGCCGAAAAGATGTGCGAGGATGAAAATGCAACATGCAAAATAAACTGTGTAGTGGACCCCCACCTATCCGCTATTTTAACATACATTTTATACGTAAGCAGTTTGCCACCACGATAAGCAACTTTTTCCTGAAAAATACACACACAAAAATTGTCTTCGAATTCACATTTTTAAGGAAGGACGCACGTGCGTCTCGTGCGTCCGCCTGAGGGCGCCTCTGGCTACAGGCCTCACTACTGGTACACAGACTGTTGCCGTATGGTCTTACACTTTTCCCGTATTTGTCTAATGTGTGGCGCACTTTGCCGGGATGATAATTAGTTTTTTGACATCTTTTTGGCAGTTCGATATGTACGCTTGCTTCTAGTGTGGAGTGGATCTGCGGATTTTTATGCACCTCCGGTCTACATAAGCGCAGGAGGCGTTATGTTTTACCTCGTACCCGATACTGCATTGCACTGGCACTGGGTATAGGCGGCGCAGGCATTTGCGTCGCTTAAATACATTCTAGTTTCTTATCCTTTCTGTGTCTGCGTTTGCGAGCTACGTTCGTCGAACCGAAAATTGAATGTCAGCCTATACGCGCATTTGAACTGTTCTCATAACTAATTTATTGCATAGGTAGGTGTAAAATAAGCGCTTTCCCTTACTTTGCATAATAGGCCCCGCCCACCTACGCCTATTGGCTACTGCTCGACTAATTTGCATAATTAGTCCCGCCCACCCCACTTTGATTGACAGGTGACACGTCCTAGACGTGGGTGAGCCCAAGAGGTTATCAATTATCGTTATGCGACAGCTGCCTGCAGCCGCTCGGCTCAATGCCATAATTGGACCACGGTCGGGTCCGCGGCTGCCTCGCCCGACTCGGGTCCACGACCGTCAGCATCAGCAACAGCCGCGCGGTTCGGTATCACCGTTGATGTATCTATCCGTCCCAGATTTGTAGTTTCTGTCACTAACCCACCAGCCTACCGAGGCTATAGCTGCCCATCTCAGATCGTGTCTGCGCCGATGCAAATGTCAATTTTCTGGCCATAACTGACCCACCCAGGAAGACTGACAATCGATCAATCATCATTATACGACGATACTCATAATTGATCCACAACCAGTCGACGGCTGCAGTTCGCGCGGACTGACTCAGCAGCAGCAGCAGCACCTGGTGTTAACGTAATTGCCGGCGATCTAGAGTAGGAGATCAGTTGTGTTCTCTGTCCACCTGTTTGTTTAATTTTCTGTCCATTGACATTTCAAGTGTGCACATCAGTCCATCTGCTAGTTATAGTTCGATTATCTGTCTATCTCTGTCTTTCTAGTAATGTCCGTCCACTTTATTTGGTATTGGTCTGTTCTTACTGACGATGCAAATAAGACATTTATTGGAAAAAACGTGTTTTTATCGACGACCAAAACATCATTTAGTCCAGTATCGTTATCGGAGCTACGCACATTCACTGCTACGACGAACACAAAAAAATAAACACAATAACTCTGTAACTGTCCATTATTAAAGGTACCGGCGGTCCCCCAGTCTCGTCTCAGTCGCCTGATTGGAAGCGATAGCTTAACGACTGACGGCGGCAGGGGACCGCATAAAACTGACGAATGGCGGCGAATGACGACTGTTTCGCGGTCTAAGCAAGTCTCGACCAATCTTTGCAAAATCGGCGACAACGTGCTCGCCTTGCTGGGAACGTGTCTGTCTGCCTGTCGCGCTGCAGCGCCGTGCAAAAATGGCCGAACGATTCGAGGTCCTGTTCGGGGTGGAGACTCCTGGAGACGGAAGGCACACTGTATTAGACGGGGGCCCCTATCCCCCATACAGCGAGGGAGAAGGGGAGCGGTGGGCCACGGTAAAGCGTAGGAACATAGCTGTCATTCGATGCGGCCTTCGCCGAATTACTTTGGGCCCTTGCTGCTAACAATGTGGCATGTGCTGTTCAGAAATGTAAACGGTCGAGCCGAACAACTCTGCGGACAACCCGGCCGAGAGCGATGCTATGCACAGCAGAAAACTAACTTAACTCATCGAACTGAAGTACAGAACAGATGCTGGTTAAATGCGTTTCTCGTTTAATCAATAACCTCCCATCGCGTAACATATACAGACCGTCGTGTACACATTTTATTTTAGTTCTACATGGTTGCAATTCAGTACATTTCCACTGTTGGTTTAATGTGGCAATGCAGCCCAAACTCGATGCGTTCCAGTACAATGAATGAAAGTCACGTTTCTGATGCAACGTCTATCTAACGCTAAAAGTAGTGTGCATTATTCTGCATTATAATCTGGACTATCTGACATGATGTTCAATTTCAACAGTACGTTTCTGGCGCTATCGCAATAATTTGCTTAACGGTTTATTATACTGGATATTCCAACCATGGTTATTTTGATTATTATTACTGATCGCTCTAATATCGCGTGACATGAACACTGGTCGATACGGTGCAATAAAAACTAAACTATCAGTAAAGAAAACAAAGTGTTCTTGCTGAACAAGCTGTCCACGGGCAGTGACGCTCAGCTCGCTTAAATAGGTCAGGGTGACCTAGTTTTTGGTCTGTGAGATCAGAGTTGGCCAGTATGTCTCCGCATGCAAGATTACAAGTCTCTATGACCAGCGATTGTGATTTGCAACGCCCTAGTTAACAGACAGACGCCATTTGAACAGCCTGTATGATTAGCTCAGCTAGATCGTAGCATGAGCTAAGAATGACTTAATACAAAATTATCACCCTTAGCACTCACTGCATAAAGTACAAAACTATTAAATGCAAGACAACAGAAATATATTGCTAACAAAATAGAGGGCGTGAAAGTAATTATTTTAAGTGATTATTTTCCTAGATCCACTTTGACTAGAAGCCGGGCACTGGACGGGCGGGAATAAAGGCGCAAACGTGAGCTGGGAATCCTGAGCCTGGAATGCGTTGGTGTTAACCGGCCGACAATCATACACATGGGTAGCCTACGGGAAGCAGGAGCCCTGGGTGGACGAAAGGCGGGGACGGGGCTACCTACGTAATGCCCGACTGGGGGGGCAGAATGGCTAGTGCATTTATGTTCTGAATTTGTCTCTCGGCACAATGACTGGTGAATGGCGTTCATTTTCCAGTCAGAGGAGACAACTTAGTTCTATCGACCGATATACCCCGTGTGGGTTCCGGGGCTTAGAATAGACCCACTCCATCCCCTGGCCGTATGTCGTAAAAGGCGACTAAACCAGGCACCCCTCAACCTCCGTGGCCTCATCTGATTACTGATGATGGTCTGGAGTAAAAGAGGGAATATTAACACAGCTGCTCTAGTTACTATAGCACAGTG
>Ga0126335_1003088_pt1 | contig 10242 bp, 7 predicted proteins | sample OlaspJWI45metaG_FD_108409 | JGI IMG/M metagenome (GOLD analysis project Ga0126335, IMG submission 108409) | Marine gutless worms symbiont microbial communities from Oahu, Hawaii - Olavius sp. 1 OAHU.JWI-45 metaG | ecosystem: Host-associated > Annelida > Digestive system > Unclassified | place... | reverse complement strand
TGACGACAACCGACTTGATCGGCGACGACGACTGTTTTACGATGTCGCCGTACAGTGAGTCGGCGTATGGTATGTCGTCCATCAATTTAGCGGAATGCCTATACGAACAGGGTAGTCACTTAGTCAGTCAGACATTTGCAGCCGACGACCACCCACGAGTGGCTACCGGTAGTTTATCTGCATGTTTAGCCCGTACGCAGAGCGCCGAAATTTCGTTTCACAGTCAGCTCCACATTTCACAGTCGAGTTGCATCTGCCGGGCTTCCTGTCAATAGATCTAGCGATCTATAATTATGTTTATTTTCTAAGGGATTAACACCATCACGTTAACAACGTGTAGCACTTTTCTGTATCGTATGTATGCTACAGCTGTTTTCTTGCGCTGGTTGCTACAAAATGTTTAAATAAATAAATAAACAAATCTTTGATAACTCTTTGTTAGGTCGCATTAAATGCACAACGTGCATAATGCGGCCCATTGCGACCAAAGATCCCGTAACGTGATGTGTCTGTCACGCGGCTGAGCTGTGTACAAACGACTAAACGGATCGACGTCCTGTTTGGAGTGAAGACTTGAGAAATCAAGGCACATTGTGTACTGAATGGAGTTTCCTGTCACCCACGGCAACGGGAAAGGAGTGGAATTAAGTATAAGGACTTTGCTCTCGTTTGATGTGGCGTTCAAGAAATTACATGGGCTTCATGTATGGTCTATTGACGGTAGTTGTCAGTTGCAACATTTGGTTCAATGAGATTAACGTCAGCAATTTGGACGGACACTTTCTACATGGTTGAAATGTGTACCTGTTTAGACAGACTTGAAGAAAAATGTTGAACGAATTCGTCCGCTTCTTATTAGTACAGAATATTTTTTCTCACTGTATAGCGTTGCGCCGCGGTTCTGCGGTTGGTCTTAAGGGAGTTCAACGGTTCCCGGAGGTCGTTTATCACAATGAATGTTAAGACAAGAATTAATTGTTTCCAGAGCGATTCGATCAATAGCTGGCTGTTAGCAGCTGCAGCGCATGCGAACAGATATATCTTATCTTAGTTCGGCATAGATCCGACCACCGGGGTCATTGATACCATCGCGTGTAGGAAAACAACCAAATTGAATTGTAAAATTGCCTGCCTGTAAAAGTCAATGTTCTGCTGCAATGTAAGACCGCGTCAACTATATGTACAGGTTAAGTCAAATAAATTAATGTTACTTTTTATTTTTGCTTATAACAATTTGAACGCATCCATAAAATTCGTTTTTAGATGTTGGCTTTAATCTACCATTTTGTCTGCGCGATTCTGAACTAGAATTTCTCGAGTTTCGTCGGTAATTGAAAGCGCATTTGTTACTGACGATCGCGGTGCCTAGTGACTGATTTTAGTGTACTTTACAAATGTACTTACTTACTTACTGTAAATGGCGTAGTGTTAATTATAGCATGCGAGTCTGAGAGTCCGCGCTATTGCAGTCACAATTCCGTCCGTCCGTCTGTCTGTCACACTAACTAACTGTGATCCACGCGTTAACGATTGGCGCTGCCCAATAAGCTAATGTGAAACTGTTCTCTTTTGCTATTCGTATGATCTCTTTTTTGCGTATATTGTTTAGGCCTACATGTAGAGTTGAATAAACACAAACACGACCTTCAAGTCTGTCGACACTGTCGACGTCATTCTTGCTTTCAAACGACTAAAACTATGTATGCTACAGCTGAGTAAAATCACATTCAAAGCTGTTAGAATGTAAATGTGAATGAAAGGGAAGATAAACTGACACTTGATAGGCCTATAGCGTCTTCGCAAGGAAACCTCACTGCAGAAGCGCTCAGGTATGACAAGCATTGTCGAAAGATCTCAGTTTTACCTGCACACCCACGCGTCTATCCGCAAACGAAATGAACGGGTGGCAGCTAACTTGTCACTAAGTCAACTTGTCTTTAACTCAAGTCGTTAGAACTCGTTAGGGTTAGGGTTTGTGTTAGGGTTAAAATTAGGGCAAGGGATAGAATTATGATTAGGGTTAGATTTAGGGTTATGGGATAGGATTAGAGGACGAGTTGACTGCAAACCGAATAAACCATACCTAAAGTTCAATTTGAAGTAAAACTAGACTCTTAAGTTCATAAGTTGAATCACGTCATGTAGTGAACGACAAACGTTACGTTTCACGTATGAAAGTTATCTGTTACAAAACAACTGAAATTACCGAGTTTTCTGACTGTCCCTCTATTTAGCATTGGATCACACAATCGGTAAATGATTTAAACACTCTTCACTGTATTCTGAGGTTTTTCCAGCAGGGAAGGTCGTAAATGTAGCTCGCATTTCTGTCGCAGGCAATTGCATGTTGATTTCAGTCACGATTTCTAAAATGATAGAAGCAGCCGCCGGTTGTAGGCTACTTCTGCATTTATGTCGCAGCAAGCAGGGGGCACTTGCGTGCAATTCATGCATTGTAGAATTCAGCTAACATCTGAGAGTGACAGAAAGACAAACGGGCTTACAGAAATAGTTGTTTGCTGCGCATTCTGAACTGCCGCTCTGTACCTGTATTTCAAAGGATGTCGTTTCACCACTGTATCAAAATTTCAGTGCTCGAACTCAAAAGCCTTTACTTTCAACAGAATAGAACTTCATGTGGAGACTGATTTGACAGTCTGACAGAATTTGTGCACTCGTAAACGCTGCACGCGAAAAATGTGTGAATCATTGCACGTGTTTATGTACAATATATTAGTATTACATTTTCAAAGTTTGAAAGCAGTTTTTTATTCGTTTCAACGTGCATTTGCATTGGTGTTTTCGGAACACAGCGAGAGATGGCCGATAAAACCTGACTTGGTCTTGTCCTGTCACGGCCTCTGCTCAAAGTGCAAGTTTAGAGGCGACGAAGCCCAGCAGAACACCAGTACTCAGGGCTAGGATGGAATTGCGCGCTGTTTGGACAGCGAAGCTTGGAGGAGAAGGCTCAGCTTCTTCTGGGTCTTCGCCGGTTAGATCAATGATGGGATCATAGAATGCGGTCTCGTTGAAATACGGAAATCGCAGCCGGATTACGTAGTCATCGCCTTTCTTCCTCGGTGTCGAAGGAAACTCATCCGGCATTTCCTCCCAACTAGCATTGTCACGCTTCACCTACAAATAGGTAAAGGTAAAGGTAAGGTACTATAGCGCCTAGTCATAATGGAACTTCATCATAGAAGCGCTCTGGTATTACACGCGTTGGCAAGGCATTAGCCTACAGTGTTTTCGCGTTTATCCGCGAATGGAATAAACCACACCTGCCTTTGCCTTCCCAGCCAAAGTTGGTAGGCTACTCATTTACCGACCCCGAAGGGACGGAAGGCTAAGTTGGCCTAAGCATCATAACTGTGTGATCCCTTGACAACGCGTTTCATACCCGAAACTCTGGGACCAAACGTCGAACTGACGGCCTCCTGGGCCGCGAGCCACGACGCCTACCCCTGCACCACCAAGTCGTAAATGTATACCGCAGTAATCATTCGAAGGTAGAACACCCATGTGTGCATTTAGTTCGGCTCGTATTTTGTGTGACCTTGACCCTATGAACTTGAGCCTATTGCTCGAATACTGAGGCACGTGAAACGCTCCAAATGACCCGGTGGAGCGCTCCAGCAAATGTTAGTGTAACACTCTGCTCCAGCTGGAACGCTCCATTCAAAACAAAATGGCTACCGACGGAGATAACAATATTGTCGATAATTATTACGCTGTTTACTGTTAATCAGAGAAATCTGGAGTAGGCTAAATATAGTCGCCGTTTTCTGTGTGGATCCAAGTTTCTGTGTGGATCCAAGTACAGTCATTAGCAGTAACTGGGGCGTATTTAACGCAAAGATTTTGTTCTATATCTATCTTGAAAAATGTTAACAAACGTTATGATGACGTCACTGCCTCGAGTGGGTCTACGTTTCAGACCGATCCAAAAAAACTTGTAATGCTCCAGCGGGAGCAAAATGTTGATCCACGGAGCGCTCCGTAAATATTGGAACGTTCATGGATCAGCTCTTCGCTCGTTACAATGCCGTCGACTCACCTGACAACTGCTCAATAAAAGTAAAAAAGTAAAAAAATAAATAAAAATTCACATGGTAGACAAATGTGAAATTAAAGTGCCTAAATCACGTAATTATTTAACGGAGTGGCTTTTTGTCCCGTCGCCTTTTGTCCGGGTGGCCTTTCGTCCGGTAGCCTTTTGTCCGGGTGGCCTTTAGTCCGGACCCCCAATATTTAGTGTTAGGTTTAGGATTAGAATTATGCCGGGGTTAGTGTCAGTTTAGGGTACCGGTACTCAAACTATTATGTATGTTTATAAACATAACTGGCTGAATTGTTAATTGGACAAACGAGCGTATGATGAAAGAAAAAATAAAACTCAACGGCGTATTCACTTTTAAGATAACATTCTAAGTAAGAACAAAACTAAAATTTGTTTGTTGCAAGCGGCCAATAGCGAAGCATTTGCGTAATTCGTAATTCAAATGCGGTCAAAAATATATTGCTTAGAAATGTACTTTATCGAACAAAACGAGCACATCCAACAGAGTTGATACCTTTCGCGAGAAGTAGGCGGTTGCGTTCTTGCCAAGGCCAAACTCGGCGGGCTTCTTGCGCGATGCTCCGGCAGATGGAGACCTCCTCACAACCTGTCGACCCTTGGGAACCTTCATGATGATGTCGATGTCAATGAAATTGTTGACGTCTTTCCAGGGCCAGTTCTCCAGGTGCACGCTGAACTTCATCTGACCACTTCTCACCTGTGTTCCATTTACACGGTGTTCCATAACAACCGGCACCCCTAGATCTTTCAACGACATATCTTTGTCAATATGGGGCTTAGATATAGGCGTATACACCATCCAAGTACTTGCTGACCCAATGCGCAACCCCTGTGTGTGCAACTGTATCATACGATATTAACCTTCGATCAAAGTTGATTTGACAAAAACTATTGTTACGGGTCACCCTCTCCCCTTATGGTCTACTCAGCTGTTAGTCTGTTGGAAATCTTGAAATTATCAACAGACAGTCTTGAAACCAGAATATAACTTTAATAACAGGTGTAATATTGTAATTATGGCTCAGTACAGTGTCTATAGGGAATACTAGGAGGTACAGTAGGGAAAAAGGAGTCTACAACAAAGTATAAAACCGAGAATGTCACCAAAAAGACGTAGCTAGCGGCAAGCGCTGAGCAGCAGACGCGTTGGAACAACTGCGTAGTAGACGACACCGACGGAACGGACTGCTGGCGTCATAAGACGGTCGGCCGACAGTCGGTGACGGCTGGCGTCAGTCGTCGTAGCAATCAGAACTCGAACTGAATGTGGTGAGCGTGTCGTTTGTCAGACAGCTCTCGGCAGTGTCATAGTGTGGCGAACAGCACAGCAGATCGACTCAACGGTCTTCGTCAGTCATATCACCCACAGCACACATGGCACGAACTCCGAGCTCGGCGTCTCTCAATAAAGATCGACAGTGTTGTGAATCTGTGTTGACCTGGTTTTACCTGTTTGTACCGTATGATTAGAAATCACGTGTCTGCCGCTGTGTTCAAACTGGGGTCGCGATTTCTCGACATTTTCAAGTCAGCCGGTACTGGGTCGGCGGCAGGCTAAGGCAGCGCAGTTGCGACGTGCAGCCTACGCGTACACAGGTACAATCAATGACTGGTACGGATACATATGCAAATATGTAAATCAACGATTTCACTGGATGTTACGATAAAAATGGTACAGAAAGCAAGGGGAGGCGAGGAGCCTATCGCCATACTGTAGAAAAGACTTCCGACAATGCTTGACATGTCTATAATGGCTGAAACGGTATTCTAATACCTCTATATCTTCGTCGTCCAGCGTTATAGTCCCATTATCTTTGATCAGACAAAGGTACACGGTTAACACTGAGCCGTTGACGTGCTTTAATGGAGCCCGCAATTTCAAACAGTCTCCCTTGATATTATCGCGCAGGCTCTTGTTTCTGACATACACACAACAGAATGCGTTTGACTACAGTAATAATATATAATGGCCAAAGTAATTTGACGAAGGCCGCACTGAACTGGTTGAATAATGGATCCCCCTCTTATGTTCTTTGGGTAGATCCCCAAGGGTCTCGACCACAAACGGGACCTGGATTCGTTCAGACGTGTTTGCACAGCTAAGCAGCGTGACAGACTGACAGACGCCCACGCTACGGAACAATCGATCATAGTCCACATTTCATGCATTCAATGCGGCCCAAAAGCTAGAAGGTCTACGGCGAAAAATTTTAGGATTGAGGTAACAACTAACGTCGGTCGGGTTTCAGGAAACATCGGAGGTAAAGCTGCAGACACACTGGACACCCACATCGGAAGCGCTAAGGTATAGCACGCGTTGTAAGGGATCTCACAGTTGTATCCATGCGTTTATCCGCGAACTATATGAACCATGCCTTTGCCTTCCCAGTCTAAGCTGGTCCTCATTTTACCGACTCCGGAGGGATGAAAGGCTGAGTAGACCTAGTTGGCTAGTTACACACCTAGGTGGTTTAACCGTCCGAAAACGGTCACCCATCCAAGTACTAACCGGGCCTGACGTTGATTAACTTCGTTGATAAAACCAACGAACTTAACCACTGCACCACGCCGACAAGGGCGTTGTAGTTAGTAGAAAACAAAATCAAACATAACGTACGGTAGTTTGCTGACTTGGAACTTGATGGGAAGCGGAGGCGGTCCTGCAGCCATGTCTCCGCGCTCTATCTCCGTACCGTTCGTTTCCCGTATCCTGCCAATCCAGATACGAATTTCCCCGGTTTTGCGGCGGTCCTGTTTCCCGGGACGCGGTGGCAGGCTACGATAGAGCCGCACTTGACCTCCTTGGGGTTTGACGTGCAACTTCACGTGATTGGGTCCTTCTTGCGACTGTTCGTCGCCGTGACCGGCGCCGCCCTGGCCGTCGACGAGAACCGTCGTCATCGAACTCAGTACCAGTAACAGCAGCAGGGCTCTCTCCATCTTCACCGGAGTTCGAAATGCGGTCGCTCGGTCGCTTGCCGGTGTGCGAGAGATTAGTAATGCTGGTTTGACAAGGCGTCGAGCTAGTCACCGTCACGGTACAATGAATATAGTCAGCAGAACGTGACCATTGGCTTCCGAAAATTTGCTCGCCAAGGATAGTCTCACAGAAGTCTTTCCCCATGCCATAGCGGTTAGAGTTACGGACACTTAATTGATATAGCGCCTCTTCATGAGAGTTGAGAAAACTTTATCCGAGAAGCGCTCAAGTATAGCACGCGTTGTCGATGGATCTAACAGTTTTACCTGCACACCAACGCGTTTGTCCACGAACGAAATAAGCCATACTTGCATTTGCCTGCCCGAAGCTGGTACTCATTTACCCACCCCGACAGGATGGAAGGTTGAGTAAACAAGCTGTCCACGACCGCTAAGTGGTAGATATCGCAGTTGTTAACTGTTCAAACCATCATCTTCACTGGCAAGTGGACGTTCGTATGCAGCTCGCCCACAGCTGCTACCCGGAGCGCCGGGGCCAAACGTCGAACCGTGACATCTTGAGTCACGACGTTAACCACTAAACCGCTGAGACGTGGGAGGGGAGATGTCTGAGAAGGGCGATTGTCTCGGGGGTGAATTTCTGTCAAGCGTAGTCAACTATCTATAAACAGCTTAGAGCGATGTGGCTGTTGCGTCATGCCTGTGTCACGTCGTGCACACTGGATTCCGCCTTGCAGTGGTTCTTTAAAGAGGACGAATAGGGCGATCGCCTTCTCTGTTAACGCCTGCACTGACAAAGCGTGTATTGTTTTCGTGGCGTCTGTATGCAATGTCTGTGTGCAAAAAAAACTGGAAAAATTGCTGTCCAGAAAATCAAGTAACTTGACAGACATAATGTGCTGTAGTCAACCGTGCTGGGAATGGCGTCCGTTTGACCTTGATTTAGTTGACTTGTTACTTTCCGAGATATTTTCGTACTTTTTTTCAGTTCGAACTTTCGAGAGTTGGTACCTAGTGACTATGTTCGTGGTCTGAAGGTACAACTTCCGAATGTCTAGTCCATGTTTCAGTTTTGGAGGTTATGGTATCAAAAACATGGCAGCAAAATAAGGTAGCTCGCAGGTTTGTGCTAACCTAGCACACATTTTAATATAATTTATGTTATTTTTCGATCGGCTGGCTACAGACGGTTTATCACGACCTCTACTGTCCACTCCACTTTACCATCTTTGATAATGACTCGATGGTGCAGTGGTAGAGCGTCATGGCTGTGTGATCCTTTGACAATGCGTGCCGTACATGAACGCTTCTGCGGTGATGTGGTTGCCTCATAAATAGGCGCTATATCGGTACCGAGTCTTTTCGCGTCCGGGCCAATGCCCTCTCGATGAGCGAAAGTTGCAAATTATCAGAAAATTTCGTTTCTTGGAATTTTCGTATGTATGAACATTCGCTTCCGGGAACTCTCGTCCATTACCACCGTTTTGTTGTAGTGTGGTCTCAGGACTAGAATTAGGTTACCAAGTGTCCCTTACTACCTTTACCCCTCGCTGCAGATTAGATCTACACGGTCGCTCTAGCGTCACATTTCGAGCATCAAAGCAGGCATCCACAACGTTGCATTCTATCTGCGAACTTAACGTTGGATCACACGCCGTAAGCTACCATTGAAAATGTCATCGTAGTGACTGAGTGTGTGTGACTGACACACATAACTGGCCTTTAGTAAGCCTATCCACCTCGCCCATCCATCGAGAAAAGTAGAAACATCTTCGCCTTTTGAGTGTACGTCTACAGCTCGTTTGAGCTTATGCCAAAAAGTTACGACTGTATATTCATTGATAGTTACTATATCTGGTATAACAAACTGTAGAACGAAACAAACACAACTCACAGTAAGCAGACAGGCCAACAAAAATACAGACAAAAAATACACAAATTAACAATAAAATACACAATTACTGGAAACGAAAAACACACATGACTTGTTAACACGCACAGGTCTACCTTGCAATTTTTTTTATCGAAAATGAGTCAGTTACAATTATATAGACATTTTCCAAGAATACAGAGAACACTCGTTGTCAAAGTCAAACTATTATTAAGAATAAATGAATAACGCATTATTAAGAGTGAGTTCAAGCGTGCCTAAACTAGTTAGGATTATAAATGAAATAAGAGTTAGAATAAGAAAAAGCAATGTCAAGGATGTTGGCGACGGCGGTCAACAGGTCTCTAATGGCACCCAGAAGCGTGACGCCTTTCGCGTGACAGTCACGTCATGGCGCCGTCACACTCTGTGACTATACAGAATAAAGTGTTCTGTCTGTGCCCATTAGTTGGGCGTATTTAGTTCACAATAACGCGCACGTCAGCGGATAACGCCTCATCTCAAACTTGAAAGCCCTCGACGCTGCTACAACACATACTTGTACCTGTCGTCTGCACATTCATATGGGGCGTTTCTGCGTGAATAGAGCACTGAACGACTATCTACAGGCTCTGTTCACAAGTACGAAATAAACATACTGTTAAAATCTCTCTTTAATATATGACAAATAAAAATTCTCCGAAACTACACGAAAACCCAGTGCCGACAAATTTGCTCCGGCAGTTTTATTCTCTGACAAACTCAGCAACGCATTTAAGATTAGACGAATTTTCTGTTTAAAGTTTCGAAATTTGTTCAAATGTTCGTTTTACCGCTACGTGCTAATGGAAATTACAAGTGTTGAAGGATGCAGTTTGTTAATGCGTTGTCATGTTCCTTTAGCAGTCAGCGCTCCTTTTTTCTTCCTATAACTCTGGTGCAGTTGCTTACAAAATTCTTCACAATTTAAAAAAAAATTACGACGCTTAAATCATACTTTTTCAACGTATTGGTTTATTTGGTTATTTAGCACAGATTAAAATTAAATGTGTAACTTTCAGTCGTCAATCTAAAATTTTGTCGACGTGTTACTACAGCATGTTCTAATTAAGAATATGTTGTAATTATGATTTGCTTCATATACTGACAATAGAATTAATAGATTTACGGGTTAGAAGTTTTACGACAGTGTGCTTTATAAGTATACGTAAGCTTACTATTCTATCCCTGTCTTTAAAAATAGTCTTAAAATTATTTATTAACTGCATAATACCCTGATTAACATTGTACTTAGTTGCATTATTAATACCGTTTGCACTGTATTGAGCTGTTTGCACTAAACACTATGCAC